>OCPU01002354.1_pt1 | contig 12149 bp, 8 predicted proteins | sample 1538661 | NCBI WGS metagenome assembly OCPU01 (sample SAMN04571716, study PRJEB22368) | human gut metagenome | biome: human gut; material: stool | host: Homo sapiens | place: Luxembourg | collected 2012-10-19
CGCTTCTTGGGCACGATGCGGGAGGAGCCGAACTGCAGGTTCCACAGGTAACGGTCCATGAACATCGCGTTGAATTCGACCGTGCGGCCTTCCTCCAGCTCGTCTTCGAGGGCAGCGATGTGGCGGTCGAATACTTCGGCGGTCACCTGGCCGCCGCCGGCGAGCTCGGCCCAGTAGCCGGCGTTGGCCGCTGCGGCCACGATTTCCGGTTCCACGGTGGTGGGGGTCATGCCGGGCAGCAGCACCGGCGGCTTGCCGGTGAGCTTGGAGAACTTGGTGACCAGCTTGGCGCCGGCCGGGGTGTTGATGACGCGCGGGGCGAATGCCTTCCAGTTCTGGGTGCGCTCAGGCTCGCTTTCCAGCGTGGAGAGCGTGGAGCGTTCGGACAGCGTGGTGGCTTCGACCACGCCGATGCCGGTGCCCTGCACCACGTTGCCGATCAGCTTGCCGAGCGTGTTGCCGGGGCCGAGGTCCACAATCCACAGCTTGGCCGGGTCGGCGGCGTTGAACAGCGCCTTGACGCGGGCATTCCAGTCCACATGGTTGAGCAGCACTTCCGCAGCGAGTGCACGGGTGCGCTTCTGGTCGAAGCCGCAGGCGCCGGCCCAGGCCACGGTCTGTTCGACGGCGTCGGTCATGAGCGGCGAGTGGAAGGGCAGGGTGACCTCAAGGTATTCGAGGGTCGGGTTGAACACGGTGCCGCCGTGGAGCTTCTGCTCGCGCAGCTTGGCCTGATGCTGGTGTTCGCGCTCGGCTTCGAGGGCGAAAGCGGCCAGGTCTTCCGGGTAGCCGGACAGCACGTGGTGGTTGTCGGAGTTGGTGACGGCGATGGAGATCGGGCCGCGAGCGTTGTTGACGCGGGCCACCAGAGCCTCAACCTGGGCGCGGGTGGCGCCCTTGACGGAGAGCATCGGGCTGGCTTCGCCATACTTGGGGTTCAGGCCCAGTTCGCGCACGCGGCGGGTTCCGGCGGCGCCGATCAGGGCGGCCACGGCCAGAATCTCGTTGAGGGTCTTGCCGGCGGCCTCGATGGAGCCGGCGGCCTCGATGGCGCGGGTCATGTGCACGGCGAGCACGCCCTGGGAGTGGCCGAGCACGGCGAGCGGCTTGGCCTGGGCCACGCTGTAGCCGAGGTGTTCGAGGTCGAGCAGGGCGCCGAGCTGGGTCAGTGCCACGCCTTCCACGGACGCGGTGGCGTCGGCTGCGGCGCCGAGGCGTGCCGGGTTCGGGGCGAAGCCGAACAGGTCGACCGGACGGCCGGTGGTGGCCAGCAGGTCGGCGGCGACCGGGGTGAGCAGTCGGCCGGCTGCGGCGACGTGGCCGCGCAGGGCCTCGTCAAGGCTGGGATCGGTGGTCTGGTCTGCCAGGGCTACCGGCCACGGGGTGGACTGGCCGGCGAAGGCGAGCGCATGGGGCTCGGTGGCTAGGCGATTGAGGAAGAAGGTGGTCATTGCTTTCCTTACTTGTGTTTGGTTGACGTCTTCAAAAATCAGAGGGGCTGGTTGCCGTGGTGTTTGGTGGTGCGCTTGACGCGCCGCTTGGTGGCGAGCGTGGCCAGCGATTCGACAATCACCTCACGGGTCTGTTCGGGGTCGATCATGCCGTCGATCTGCCCGATTTCCAGTGACAGGTTCGCGTTGACGGTGCTGGTCTCGTACTCCTTGATGTACTTGGCCCGCAGCGCATCGACGTCCTGTCCAGAGGCCTTGGCCTTGGCCAGGTCGTGGCGGTGGATGATGTTCACCGCGCCGGCCGCACCGAGCACCGCGATCTGGGAGGAGGGCCACGCGAAGTTCAGGTCCGCGCCGATGGCCTTGGATCCCATCACGATGTACGCGCCGCCGAACGCCTTGCGCAACACCACGGTCACCATCGGTACCTGTGCGTTGGCGTAGGCGTAGATCACCTTGGCGCCGCGGCGGATGATGCCGGCGTGTTCCTGGTCGGAGCCGGGCTTGTAGCCGGGCACATCCACGAGGGTGACCACGGGCAGGTTGAACGCGTCACACAGACGTACGAATCGGGCGACTTTCTCGGACGAGTCGACGTCCAGGATGCCGGCGAGCACGTTCGGCTGGTTCGCCACGATGCCAACCGGCTTGCCGTCGATGCAGGCGAAGCCGACGAGCGCGGAGGCGCCGAACAGTTCCTGCACCTGCACGAATTCGCCGTAATCGACGATGCAACGAATCACTTCGAGCATGTCGTAAGGCTGACGTTCGTTGGTGGGCACGATGGTGGCAAGTCGCTTGGCGGTCTCGCGTTCGGCGCGGGTGACGGCGTAGGCGTAGACCGGCGGCTTGCTTTCGCTGTTGGACGGCAGGTAGGCGAGCACGGTGCGCGCATAGTCGATGGCGTCGGATTCGTCCTCGCCGAGGTAGTGGGCCACGCCGGACACCCGGTTGTGCACTTCGCCGCCGCCGAGGTCGGCCATGGAGATGGTCTCGCCGGTCGAGGCCTTGACCACGTCCGGTCCGGTGACGAACATGTTCGAGTTCTCACGGGTCATGATGATGAGGTCCGTCAGGGCCGGGCAGTAGACGGCACCGCCGGCGCAGGGGCCGAGAATCAGGCTCAGTTGGGGCACGAAGCCGCTGGCCTCGCAAGTCTTGCGGAAGATGCGACCGTACTGGGTCAGGGCGGCCACGCCCTCCTGGATGCGGGCGCCGCCGGAGTCCACGATGGCCACGATCGGCACTTTGAGGTCGATGGCCATGTCCATCAGTCGGCAGATCTTCTCGCCTTCGGCGGTGCCGAGGGTGCCGCCCTTGACGGAGAAGTCCTGGGCGTAGACGGCCACTTTGCGGCCGTAGACCTGGCCGAAGCCGGTGATGACGGCCGCACCGGCGTTGCCGCCGGCGATATTGCCGCCCTGGAAGCGGCCGATCTCCTCGAACGTGCCGGTGTCGAAGAGCAGGTCGAGGCGTTCGCGCGCGGTTTTCTTGCCTTTGGCGTGCTGCTTGTCGCGGGCGCGCTCTTCGGCGGCGCGGGCCAGTTCGGCGGCCTTGACCACAGCGGTGCGCAGCGGCTGGTGGGCCGAAGGCTGTGCGGCGTTGGCGGCCGAGGCCGCAGCCGCGGCCTTCACGGCCTGCGAATCCATGATGTCAGTCATTGCCACCCTCCTTCTTGGCGTCGGTGGCCTTATCGGCTCCTTCTGACGAGGGAGCTGTCGACGCAGCCGCCTGAGGGAGAGATCCCGGCGCAGCCGCAGCAGCCTTGGCCTTGCCGGCGTTCACGTCCAGCGTGACCAGCGTGTCGCCGGCCTCCACGCCATCGGCCGGGCCAACGAAAATCTTCTTCACTTCGCCGGCGGCCGGCGCGTACACGTAGTTCTCCATCTTCATGGATTCGAGCACCACCAGAAGGTCGCCCTTGGCCACCTGCTGGCCTTCGGACACGTTGATGCGCGTGACCACGGCCTGCATCGGGGAGGCGATGACGCCGGATTTGGCGCCGTCGTTGGCCGCGGCGGCACTGGAGGCCACGTTGTGCAGTCCCGCACCGCGCAACGGCTGGGTGGGTCGCTTGGCACCACGGGCGCCGGGCGCGGGCCGAGCCGGTGATGTTCTCCACGATGTCGAGTGGCACGGTGAGCTTGACGCGGCGGTTGTTCATCTCGATGACGAACGTCTCCGACTTGGACTTGTCGGGCGCGGCCGGGGCAGCGGCACCCGGGGCGGCGGCCAAGGAGGCCGGCTGGCCGGAGGCGGCGGAAGCCGGTGTGCGGTTCAGGTACGTGCGCTCCAGCCACTTGGTGGACACAGCGAACGGGTGGCCATGCTCGGCGGTGAAGTCGTCGTTGCGGAAGATTTCCTTGAACAGCGGAATCGGCGTGGGTACGCCTTCGATCACAAGCTCATCGAGCACGCGGCGCACACGGGCCACGGCGTCGAGACGGTTCTGGGCGGTGACGATGACCTTGCCCATCATCGAATCGAACTTCGGGGAGATGGTGTCGCCCTGTTCCACACCGGTATCGATGCGCACGCCGGGGCCGGCCGGCCACTGGATCTTCTCCAAGGTGCCGGAGCCGGGGGTCAGGTTGGTGGCCGGGTCTTCGCTGGTGATGCGCAGTTCGAAGCTGTGGCCGCGCAGTTCGGGGGCGCGGGTGAGCTCGCCACCGGCGGCGATATTGAGCTGTTCGCGCACCAGGTCGAGGCCGCTGACCTCTTCGGAGACGGTGTGCTCCACCTGCAAGCGCGGGTTGACTTCCAGGAAGTACACCTTGCCGTTCGGGGTCACCATGAATTCGCAGGTGCCCAGGCCCACGTAGCCGACCGTGGTGAACAGGCGGCGGGAGTATTCCTCGAGCGTGCTGATGATTTCCTCGGACAGGAAGGGCGCGGGTGCCTCTTCCACGAGTTTCTGGTTGCGGCGCTGCAGCGAGCAGTCACGGGTGGAGTACACGGTGAAGTTGCCGTGCGAGTCGCGCCCGGACTGGGTCTCGACGTGGCGTGCCTTGTCCACGAACTTCTCGATGAAGTATTCCTTCAGATCGCCGCCTTGCAGCGCGTCGTGGTTCATGTAGAAGCGGCGCAGCTCCTCGTCGTCATGCACCACGGTGATGCCGTGGCCGCCACCGCCATCAGTGCGCTTCATCATGATCGGGTAGCCGTGGGTGTGTGCGAAGTCGAGCAGCGTGCGCACGTCGGTCACCGGTTCGGACAGGCCGGGCACTGGCGGCACTTTGGCGCGTAGGGCCACGCGGCGGGCGGTAATCTTGTCGCCCAAATCCACCAGCGCGGTGTGGTGCGGGCCCACCCAGATGGCACCGGCATCCTCGACCTTCTGCGCGAAGCTCGGCACTTCGGAAAGGAATCCGTAGCCGGGGTGCACGGCATCCGCACCGGTCTTGTGCAGGATGTCAATCAGCAGATCTTCGTTGAGGTACGTGTCCTTGTAGGTGTCGCCGGAGAGCAGGTATGCCTCGTCGGCCATGTCCACATAGCGGCTATTGCGGTCCTGTTCGGAGTAGACGGCCACGGTGGAGATACCCATCTCCTTGGCCGTGCGCACCACGCGAAGCGCAATCTCGCCTCGGTTCGCAATCAGCAGTTTTTTGACGATAGAAGCCATAGTGTCAAATTGTGCTCTCTATATAGAGGAGAGGGCAAGCCGCGTTCACACAAAAGCTTTCACGCCCTTTTGTAGGCTACGAACAAACGCGCGCGTAGGTTCCGGCAACGTAACCGTTGGCGCCTGCTATCAAAAACGTTGCAAATCCGCCGATTGCACATCCTTGCGCGCCGGCTCAAGAAGTTGACGTTACGGTTGTGTTCGTCAACTTATGACAAATCGAAATCGACAATTTTGTAAATTGGTACGAAACCGCACGAAATCGAACACCTCTACGATGGCAACCGTAAGTTCGGGGGAAGGCTCATCTGCGGGCGAACGGAAGGTGACCGGACCGGCATCGGTCCATCGCCGCACGATTCGCCCGCACAGGGTCGGATTCATTTGGGACCGTCCACCATATGGACGGTTCGGACTGTCGGGGATACCGCACGACCCGCCGGAACCTCCCCTCATCCATCGCATACCGCCCGCCGTTCACGGCGATATCACGCAACATAGGGGTCATTGATATGCAGACTTCACACACCACCGCATCCGCTGCGGCCACCACATCGCTCGCCCGTCGTATCGTCGCCGCATCCTGGAAGCCGGTGCTGTTCGCCGTGCTGATGTGGCTGTCCGCGGCCGCCGGCGAGATTCCGATTCCGGGCACGCCGGTGCCGATCACGCTGCAAACGTTCGTGGTGATGCTCGCCGGTCTTATGCTGCCGTGGCGTCAGGCCGGCGCCGCCGTCGCCACCTATCTGGCGGCCGGTGCGGTCGGCCTGCCGGTGTTTGCCGGCGGCACCTCCACGCTGGCCCTGGTCGGCCCGAGCGCCGGCTTCCTCTTCGGCTTCCTGCCGGGTGTGGTGGTCATCGCCCTGCTGCGCGGCAAGTCCGACACTTCGTCCTTCGCGGCCGCCGCGCGCACCGCGGGCCGCTACCTGCTGGCCGCGCTGGTCGGCGGCGTCGTGGTGGTGTACGCCTTCGGCTTCGTCATCCAGTCCGCGCTGACCGGTGCGCCGCTCGCCGCCGTGGCCCTGGCCTCCATGGGCTTCGTGGTTGGCGACGCCATCAAGGCCGTGGTGGCCTCTCTGGCCGCCGCCGGCCTGTCCAAGCTCGGTCGCTGACCTGAGCTACTAGCTAGCTACTGGCCGGCTATTACAGCACTCCCACATCGGCGGTGCGGACCGTATGGTCCGTGCCGTCTTGTGTTCTCAGGATCAGTGAGGCGTCTTCGTTGAGGCCGATGGCTTCGCCGGTCAGCGTGGTGCCGTCCGTGAAGTGCGCCTCGACCTGACGGCCGCGCGCCCAGCACACCGCCTTCACCTCCTCGCGCAACGACTCGGCCTGGCCCTTCGGGTCGGCGATGAACTTCACCAACCGCTCGCGGAAGCCCTCGACCTGACGTTCGGCCACCGCATCGCGCATCTCGCCGAACGACGGCAGCCCGGAGACATGCAGCTGCAGCGAGGTCGATTGCGGCGTGGGCAGCCGACAGGCGCCCAAGGCCAGGTTCAGGCCGACGCCGAACACGATGACGACGTCGTCATCGGCATCAGCATCAGTACCGGTACCGGACGACGGCGGAATCACCAGTTCCGAGAGCAGCCCGCCCAGCTTGAGCCCGTGGCAGAACACGTCGTTCGGCCATTTGAGTTCCAGCGAGCAGTCCGGCTGGTTCGGCGCGGCACCGTATTCCTCGATCATGCCGTTCAGGGCGTCCAGCGTGACCAGTCCGGCGATCATCTGCAGCCAGCCATTGACGGATTCGTCGGTGGCGATCGCGCGCGGAATGCGCACGGCATAGGACATCGTCGAGCAACGGCCGGGCTGACTGACCCACTTGTGACCATTGCGCCCACGGCCGGCGGTCTGCCGGTCGGCGGCCACCACGGCCACCGCCAGTTCGCCATCCTGGTGGTCGGGCAACGTCAACGACCCGTCGCCAATCATCTGTACGGCCAGCGCGTTGGTCGAATCGGTTTCGTCCACGGCGACCACATGATCTGCGACGGCTGTAGTTCTGGGTAGCTGCGGCGTTGCAGCTTTCAACGCAATCATCATGGGCACTACGTTACCTCGATTTTGGCGCGATATGCCCGCGTTATTCCATGGAAAAGCGCGCAAAATCAACTATTTTCACCCACATAGCCCATGTTAACGTTCACAACTTCGGAAATTCCGCATTCGCCGACCCCACGCATGCACCCGGCCGTCATATTGGCTTGCGAACAATGGCGATGCCCGGCAGACATCGAATATCAACCGTTGACCTGTGCGGCTACCATATATTGTCATGACGTCACCAGCCACCGCGAAGCTTGCCGCCGTATCCAGCCGCCAGTCCCACCCGCATCTTGCGCGCGCGGGCGCTGCCGCGCGCTGGACACTGGCCGTGCTGGCCGGCCTGTGGCTTGCACTGTGCACGGCGGTCGGCCCGCTGTACTGGGACGAGGAGAACGGCACCCTCGCCCATTGGAACTGGGCCAATACCGCAATATTCGTCGTGTCATTCCTGATATATCTCGGAATCATCACGCTGATGGTGCGATTCGCAGCAGGCCAGCGCATACTGCCGAGGGCTATCGGCGAGCGACTACGTCAACATCAGCGGAATAGCGAAACATCACGGCCCGCCGCCGATCAGCAGGCCAGCCAACCAACCAAGACCCGTCGTACCGTTCGCGCTATCGTCACGTCCACCGTCACTATTCTGGACCGCTGGATCACACGCGGCACGAACCGGTTCTGGAAGCTTATGCTGGTGTTTTTTGTCGGCTGGCTCTGGGTGCCGACCACTCTGCTGGCCGCATTCGGTGCGGACCTCCGCTCACAGATCCGTGAATTCAGCTGGGCCTGGAACCAGTGGACCGGCCTGAAACAGCCCTATATCGGCTTCTTCTCCTTCGTGCCGATGGACATCTACCCCACCGCGCACTACATGTGGCCGTCCGATCCCACGTATCTGACCGACCAGCACAATGTGGTACTCACTGTGTTCTATGGCGCGATGGTCACGTTTGCGAGGCATCTGACCGGCTCAAACGATGCCGGCATCGTGACGTTGGCTGCCCTGCAGACGCTGTTCGCCGTGTTCTGCTGCGCTGCCGCCGCCAATCGATTCCTGAACCGGCCTTGGATAGGAAAAACGGCAACGGATTCCGCCGTTCCCCCACAGGCCGGAGGATTGGCCAGATTCCTGATTCTGCTGTTCTTCATGGTCTGCCCGCTGGCCGTGTTTTCCACTATCTCCATCACCAAATCGCCGCTGTTCGCGTTCTCGTTCGTCTGGTGGTTCAGCGTCTGGTATGAACTCGTCCAGACCTGGCACCCCGCCGGCACCCGCAAACATCCTCAGACCCCTGCCATCGCCACGCCCGTCCACTTGCCGCGTCACAGTTTCATCGCCTTTATCCTGGCCACGTCGGTAATGCTGATTTCCGCGAAATATGCGTGGTACATCATCGCCCTACAAATCGTGCTGGCTCTGATCGCCGACCGCAAGCGCTGGGCGACTTACGTCGTGGCGCTGCTCATCCCCACCGTACTGATTCACGGCGGCATCTCCTTCGCCATCTCCTCTGGCGCGATCATCGGCGGCGACCCAATCGAAAGCCGCGGCGTACAGCTGCAAATGATCGCCCGCGTGGCCCAGCGCAATCCGGACGGCATTTCAGACGAAGCCAAAAAGAACCTCGCGCCCGTCTTCAATCTCGATCAGATGGCCGACGCTTACTCCCAGCAGGACGCCGACCCGGTGAAATCCTCCGGCATTCAGGCCAAGAAGGTCAGCTACAAGTGGCGCACGGTGACGCCCGAGGATATGACCAATTTCAACAAGGCATGGTTCGAAATCGTCAAGGACAATCCAATCATCGCGCTGGATGCGTTGCTGGCCAAATGCTTCGGATACTTCAATGTGAACGATCAGCCGTACGTATCGATGGATTATTACGTGACCAGCGATTACGTGCAGAAAAACTCCACATGGATCAAGGATTACAACCATGACTGGCGTGAGCACATCGCCGGCTTCACTCGCGTATGGGGCGGTATTCCCGTACTCGGCTGGCCTACGCACGGCAATTTCTACGTGGTGATGACATTGCTGATCGGCGCGGCCGAGGTGATTCGCCGACGTTGGCTCACCCTCATGACCCATATTCCGCTGCTACTGCTGATGGGCGTGATGATCACCGCGCCGGCCAATAATTTCGAGCGGCACATGTTGCCGGTTGCGTTTGTATTCGGATTCGTGGTGCTGACGTATTGGCGAGAGTCTTTGGCTGAAAGGCAACGCCAATCAGCGACGCTACACTAGTGACTATGTCAGATTTTCTCGAACTTCTTGCTGCCGACGTTGCCGATTCGTCCGGTGCATCCGGTATGCCGGGTGCGCCCGATTCATCCGATTCGGCCGCACCCGGCATCACCGCGACCAACCGCGTACGCACCGTGCTGTTCGAGTGCCTGTTCAATCATCTGGCCGACGAACGAGTGGAGTCCCTGTTCACCATCCTCGGTTTCGAGCATGACTTCGATTGTTACACCATCGCCGGATACCCTGCCCGGTCCGCCGCACGTACGGCCAAGGAAATCGAGAAAATCGTGGCCGATTTCGGCGGTGTGTGTCTGACCGCCAAGCGCCCGATCGGCAACAGCACCGCCGTAGTGGCGTTGATTCGTCCGGTCGGTGCGGCCACGCCGGAAATCATCTGCAATACCATCGCCCCGTCGTTCGCCGCCGATCGGCCAATCGCCTTGGGTCCACAGCGCACCGGTGCCGATGGCGCGATGCGTTCGATTCAGGCCACGCTCTACTGTCTTCAGGCCGCGCCGGCCCTGGCCGCCACCGTGCAGCCATTGCCGCGCCCGTTACGCACCGACGACGCCCTGCCCGAACGTGCGTTGATCGGCGACGCGGACGCCCGTGACGAACTGGTCCGCGTGGTCTACGGAAGCCTGACAGCAGCAGGCCCTGATGATCCGACGCTGCTCACCGTCTCCACATTCCTGAAGTTCGGCGGTTCGCTCGAGACCACGGCCAAGGAGCTCAACGTACATCCCAATACGATCCGCTACCGTTTGAAGCGTGCCGCCGAATCCACCGGCTGGGATGCCACCGACCCGCGCGAGGCGTACGTGCTGATCACCGCCATCGCGTTGGGTCGTGTGGCCGAAGCGTAACGGACCGCAGCGTAGTCGGGCAGAAGCATAACCAGCAGAACCGTAGCCGGCAAAGGCCATAGCTGACCGGACATAACCGTCCAGCCCGACAGCCTAGCGGGCCGAATCAGGCTGCCTGAATCTCGTGTACGCCATCGTGCAGTAACGCGGCCAAGGATTCTTGAGTGGCTAACACTTCGTCCACGAATCCACCGGCGGACAGGCTGGCGATCACGCGACCGGACTCGTTGTCCACAATCGGTACACCGACGGCACCGACACCCAACGTCACATCCTCATCCGACAGTGCATATCCACGTTCGCGAGTCAAGCGAATATCCTCGCGCAACTGTTCCACACTGACCAGCGTGTTCTCGTTATATGCCGGAAACGGCACTCCTGCAAGATAGCGTTCGACATCGGCATCCTCGAAATACGCCAAGGCCACGCGGCCGGCCGCGCCAGCATGCAGAGGCAGCACGCGGCCCGGGCGCAGGATCAGCGAATCGATGGCATGACCTTGCGCACATTCCACGCATACCAATTCAGTGCCGGAGACCACACTGAGGAATGAGGTCATGCCGGTTTGCGCGGTGATGGCATGCATGACCGCAATCGCAGGCTGCCATTCGGTACGAGACGTGCGAGCGGCATCAGCCAATCGCAGCCAGTCCAGTGATAATGAGTAGTTACCATCCGTATCCGTTACGGCCCACCCCACATCGACCAGTCCATCCAGCACGCGGTATACGGAGGATCGCGGGATATCACAGGCGTCGGCGATATCTGCCGGCGACAGGCCATTCTCCGCCGCCAATGCGTCCACCACACGACTCGCCTTGTCTAAAGCGCGGGTCGGTTCACGTTTGTCTTCCGCCATCGTCGACGTTCCTTCCCCTGACTTATCCCTGACTCATCGTATTCAACTGTTCAGGCCAAGATAATCACCACTGTATCCAAGGCCTCGCGACACCTCGCGGCCGGCAGTCTGCACCAATTGCACCATGTCTTGAGCCGATGCCGTTGCCGGTTTCCCATCTACCAGACAGGCCAGCTCAGGTTCCAAGGAGCGGGAAAGGCTACTCAGGGCGATTGCCGCTTGAATCTCTCCGGCGTGATTGAATACCGGTACGCTGATAGTCACGGAGCCGGCCATGGTCTGGCCGACGTCATAGGTGAAGCCGCATTCGCGTATATGACGAGCCTGTCCCATTGCTGTGGCACGCATCGTGGAGAATGTGCCGCCGAGCTCGTTGTTATAGGCATAGTGTTCCAACAGCTGCTCGTAGCGAGCCGGGGGAAGCCAGGCCGTCAGTACATGAGAGGGAGCGCTCATGCTCAGAGGCAAGCTATTGCCCACCAGCTGTGCATAGCTTTGCAATGCCTCACGGGTGCGTGTCTCGATGCACACCGTGCGCAATCGCCTCCGAACGAACAGACCCCAGATGCCGAACTGGCCGCGATGGGCGCGGAAGGTACGGCGAGCGATCTGCTGAATGTCCAGTCTGCTTTCGATTTGGCCGCCGATACGTACGCAATCGATGCCAAGCCGATACTCGCCACGATTGATGCCGCGTTCCACCCAACCGACTGCGGCGAGATTATCCAGCAAACGATACGTTGAGCTTACGGGTTCACCAGTACGTTCGCTTATGGTTTTTGCGGTGCTTGGCCCCAGTTCCGCCAATACATCAAGTACTGCCTTGGATTTCACCAATGCATCTACGCTTCGGTCATCACGGCTTGACGCCACCATGCGCGTCACCTCCTGACCTGTTTGTTGATACCTCAGCCATCTTACCGGGTATTCAGCGGGTTGCCGCCCAAAACGTACTGGGCCCCGGCAGGAGTATCCCGTCGGGGCCCAAGAGGTTTCTGGCTCCCCTCTTTGAGGGGGAGCCGTCCGCGCGGCGGACCGGGGG
>OCPU01002362.1_pt1 | contig 12110 bp, 8 predicted proteins | sample 1538661 | NCBI WGS metagenome assembly OCPU01 (sample SAMN04571716, study PRJEB22368) | human gut metagenome | biome: human gut; material: stool | host: Homo sapiens | place: Luxembourg | collected 2012-10-19
CTGGCATCCTGCCCTGCGAAGCCCGGACTTTCCTCACCTGCGGTCTTTCGACACTTGCAGCCGCGATCATCTGTACTACTCACATTTATTAGTATTATTAAGTTAATTGTAACTTTGTAAACATCTAACGCCTACTTAATGAACATAGCATCCCCAAAACTAAAGAATCTGTAACGTTCTTTTACTGCAACTTCATAAGCATTAAGAACATTTTCTCTTCCTGCAAGTGCTGACACAAGCATTACAAGAGTTGATTCTGGGAGATGGAAATTAGTTATAAGACAATCTATTGCCTTAAACTTATAACCTGGATATATAAATATTTCTGTCCAGCCACTCTTAACTGGTATATGTCCATTTTCATCAGCTACTGATTCAAGAGTTCTTGTGCTTGTAGTTCCTACAGCAATAACTCTTCCACCATTAGCCTTGGTATTATTAATTATATCTGCTGCTTCTTTATCAACCTGATAGAATTCTGAGTGCATATGGTGATCAAGTATATTCTCAACCTTAACTGGTCTGAATGTTCCAAGACCTACGTGAAGAGTAACTCTTGCAATCTTCACTCCCATATCTTCTATCTGTTTAAGCAGCTCTTTTGTAAAATGTAGTCCTGCCGTAGGTGCTGCTGCTGAACCCTCGTGCTTGGCATATACTGTCTGATAGCGGTTCTTATCTTCAAGCTTATGTGTGATATATGGTGGAAGTGGCATCTGTCCTAGTTCATCAAGAATTTCCTCAAATATGCCATCATAACTAAACTGTATAAGTCTGTTACCTTCCTCAACTATATCAATAATCTCACCTGTAAGCTTTCCGCCACCAAATACTATCCTTGCACCAACCTTGCATTTCTTTCCTGGCTTAACAAGGACTTCCCACGTATCCTGTCTGTCTTCGAGTCTTTTTAACAAAAGCACTTCAATTGCAGCACCTGTTCCTTCTTTCTCACCGATAAGTCTTGCAGGTATAACCTTAGTATCATTAATTACAAGGCAGTCACCCGGCTTAAGATATTCTGTTATATCCCTAAATATCTTGTGTTCTATAGCTCCTGTGTTCTTATCAAGAACCATCAATCTGGAGCTTGAACGGTCTGACAGAGGGTCTTGTGCTATAAGTTCCTCTGGCAGATCATAATAAAAATCATGTAAATCCATAATAATCCTCTATTCAGATTGTGCACTCTATATTCACTACATACGAAGTTCGATTCCATTATCACTTAAGTCTTTATATATCTTCTCCATTACTGGTGTGATATCCTTATCCTCAAGTGTTCTGTCCTTAGCTCTGAAAGATATTGAATATGCTACTGACTTGTAGCCCTCTTTAATCTGGGCACCTTCATATATATCAAATAACTTGTAACTCTCAAGTATGCTTCCGCCGCGTTTCTCGATTATCTTCTCAATCTTTCCTACAAGAACTGACTTAGGCATAACCATACTTATATCCCTTGTAACTGCTGGGAACTTGGCAATACCCTCAAACTTTCTGTCAAAGCTTGCCATCTTAGTTACAATTGAAAGGTCAATAACAACAATATATGTTCTGTCGCCTAATGAATAAGTATCTGCTACATCTGGATGTAATTCACCCATATAGCCAATCTTTGTTCCATCATAGATAATCTCTGCCTGACGTCCTGGGTGAAGGAATGTAATTCCTGCCTCTGGATTGTATTCCGGCTTAACTCTCATTCCAATTCTTTCAAGGAATTCTTCAACTACACCCTTCATCTGGAAGAAATCAACATCTCCAAATGCTCCAAGCGTGAACATAACTCTCTCATCTGGAAGCTCGTTAACATCATCTGCTGCAAGATATACCTTTGCAAGCTCATATAACTTAACATTCTTATTACGTCTGTTATAGTTAGTTGATAATGATGTAAGCATACCATTAACAGGAAGTGTTCTCATTATTGAGAAATCTTCTCCTAATGGATTAGAGATAACCACTGTCTTTCTGTATTCTGAGTCGGCCGCAAGCTTAAGCTTATCAAATACCTTAGGGCTTTCAAATGAATATGTCATAGCCTGTGAGAATCCACAGAACTGTGCAACTTCACCTGCTACATCTTCAATACTTCTCTCAAATGGTATCTTACCCATTGTTGTAGAACCCTTTGGAAGTGTTGTAGGAATATTATCATATCCGAAGAATCTTGCTACTTCCTCTGCAATATCTGCATCTCTGTTAAGATCCTGTCTAAATGTAGGAATAATAAGCTCATTAGAAGCTTCATCATATTCTACTTCAAGTCTCTTGAAATATGAAAGCATATCTTCCTTTGATACATTTGTTCCAAGAAGTGCATTATACTTATCTGGTTCAAATGATATTCTCTTCTTAGATACCGGCTCATCATATATATCAACAACACCGCCAACTACTTCACCTGCACCTAACTGTTCTATAAGGTCACAGGCCCTGTTCATAGCTTCAAGTGCAAGCTCTGGATCTAAGCCCTTCTCAAACTTACCAGAAGCATCTGTTCTTAAACCAATCTTCTTAGTTGACTTTCTTATATTAGTTCCATCAAATGTTGCAGCTTCAAAAAGCATTGTCTTAACATCATCTGTTATCATTGAGTTCTCACCACCCATAATACCAGCAAGACCAATAGCCTTTTCTCCATCACATATAAGAAGTGCTTCTGAATCAAGTGTTCTTTCCTGTCCATCAAGTGTAACGAACTTCTCATTCTCAGCAGCAGTTCTTACAATAATCTTCTTATCAGCGATTGTATCATAATCATAAGCGTGCATTGGCTGACCATATTCTATCATAACATAGTTAGTAATATCTACTATGTTATTAATAGGTCTGATGCCTGCTGTCATAAGTCTGTGCTGCATCCACTTTGGTGATGGAGCAAGCTTTATATTCTTAACAACTCTTGCTGTATATCTCTTGCAAAGCTGCTTAGCTGCTACTTCAATCTTAATATAGTCATTAACATCTTCGCTATTGCCTGTAGCATTAACAACTGGAGGATTGAATGGCTTTCTGAATGTAGCTGCTGCCTCTCTTGCGATACCAAGGATACTATAGCAGTCTACACGGTTGTTAGTAATCTCATATTCAAATACTGTATCATCAAGTCCAAGATATTCTACAGCACTCTCTCCTACTTTGGCATCATCACCAAATATATAAATACCATTTTCTGCTGCATCTGGATAGAATTCTCTTGATGAACCAAGTTCTTCAATTGAACACATCATTCCATAAGACTCAACGCCTCTTAACTTGCCTTTTTTAATCTTAATTCCATCTTCTGGAAGTGGACTTCCATCGTGTCCGCCAGCCACACGTCCGCCGTCAAGAACAACTGGAACTTTCTGTCCACTTGTTCCTGGTTCAATATTAGGAGCACCTGTAACTATCTGAACAGTTTCATTTCCTACATTCACCTGACATACTACAAGCTTGTCTGCATCTGGATGTCTTTCTACTGAAACAATCTGTCCTACAACAATTTTATCCAGATTTTTATCAAGCTCATTAAAACATTCTACCTTAGTACCTGAAAGAGTCATAGCATCTCTGAATTCCTGATTTGTACACTCTAAACCTGGAACAAGGTCCTTTATCCATTTAATAGATGTATCCATACTTATCCTCCACTTATTATTAATTAGAACTGCTTTAAGAATCTTGTATCATTCTCGTATAACAATCTCATATCATCGATTTCGTATTTAAGAAGGGCAACTCTTTCAAGACCTACGCCAAACGCAAAACCTGTATATTTATCTTTATCAATTCCGCACATTTCAAATACATGTGGGTGAACCATTCCGCAGCCAAGTATTTCAATCCAGCCCTCACCCTTACAAAAACGGCATCCCTTGCCGCCACATTTAAAGCAGCTTACATCCATCTCGGCACTAGGCTCTGTGAACGGGAAATGATGTGGTCTGAACTTAACCTTAGTATCTTCACCGAATAACTCCTTAGCGAATTCTGCAAGTGTTCCCTTAAGGTCAGCAAATGTTATGTTCTCATCAATTACAAGACCTTCAACCTGATGGAAGCAAGGTGAATGGGTTGCATCAACTTCATCTGCTCTGTATACACGTCCAGGTGAAATCATTCTTATTGGAAGTCTGCCTTTTTCCATAACTCTTGCCTGAACAGGTGATGTCTGTGTTCTAAGAACAACTTTATCATTGATATAGAATGTATCCTGTTCATCTTTTGCTGGATGGTTAGCTGGAATATTAAGTGCCTCAAAGTTGTAATAATCATATTCTACCTCTGGACCTTCTACAACTTCGTATCCCATTCCTATAAATATCTTTTCTATTTCTTCACGCGCAAGCATATTAGGATGTTTATGTCCAAGTTCAGCTTTCTTGGCTGGAAGTGTTACATCAATTACCTCTGCCTTCATCTGAAGCTCTCTCTTCTTGGCAGCAAGCTCTTTCTTGGCAGCCTCTAATACTTCTTCAATTGCCTGTCTTGTTTCGTTGACAATCTGTCCAACCTTAGGTCTGTCCTCAGGAGCTACCTCCTTCATACCCTTTAAAACTTCAGTAAGCTCGCCTTTTTTACCAAGAAAAGCAACTCTGATATCATTTAACTTATCAAGAGAATCTGTTGCCTTTATCTGTGACAACGCATTTTCTTTGATTGCATCAAGTCTTTCTTTCATCTTATCCTCCTTCTTGCGCTATTTACACATTGTTAATCATTTCGCAAAAAACCACTCTCAATTGTAACACAATGCTCATATTTCGCAAGTATTATTTTAATTATTCTTATGTCTTTTCTCATAAATCTCAAGAACCTGCATAGCTTCCTTGGCATGCACCTTATTCTTTTTAGTCACATTTTTAATATTATTTCTTGCATCTTCTATTCTTGATTCATTATATTCTATCTGTTCTCTTAACTTCTGGCGTCTTATGGAAAGATTATGTCTTACCTCTACCATTTCTTTAGGATTAAGTATCGCCTTAACTTGTCCTATCCATATATGTGTATCAATTACACCAAGCTGTCTTAATATATCTGTAAGCTCCGCTTCTGCCTCATTAAGATTACTTGTTATCTCAAGTATTTTACGCTGTTCATCTTTCATCTCAACATATGCCTGAAACTTCTGCTCAAGCTCAAATGCACTCTTTACCGCATATTTGCTATATTCATATTCAAGCACATTTACAGCATTTACATACTTTATCTTGTACTTATTAAGAAGTGCTGTTGCTTTATTAAGCTTTACCTCTGTCACATACACTTTTCGTTCTGTTGATTTAAGATAAGCAAACAGACCAAGCGAAAGCGTAAGTGCAAGTATTACAACTGTTATGAACATTCCAATGTGTTCATCATCTGGTGAAGCCGCTGATATAAGAAGAAATATAACAAACACCCCTACAAGAAGTGCCAGCATAAGTACTGAATACTTCTTAATTCTAAGCTGTTTTTTCACAAGGTCATTTGCCTCTATACGATACATTGACCTCTCACCCTTAATCATTCTCACATTCTTTAATACTGTATTGTAATCTTCTTCATCGTGCCTCAGCTTTACAAGTGCCTCTGGAAAATCTTCCTCATAAGATTCCATCATACGGTACACTTTGTTGGAAAGCTTGTTCTCCGGTGATTTAAAAATACGCCTGTCAACCGACAGATTATCAACACGGTCTGCCGCATACATAAGCTTAAGCTTTATATTTTCCGGTGCATTCTCGATTCTTTGTATATCCTCATAATAATCAGTTACACTGTCATATTCTACCTTGGCATTTTCTATATATCTTGAAGCTTCCTCCATAATATCACACTGGCTTTTAAGATACGTTTGCAGGCTCCCAACCTCTGAGCCTGTAAATCCTGCCGTGTCAACCTCTTCAAGATTATCCTGCGTATTATTGACCGCTCCGCCAAGATTAACCTTATCAACTGTTCTTATAAGCGTCTGTGCCTGTATACTGTTAAGCAGGTGGTCATATTTTTCTTCTTCCTTTAACACATCTGCCTGCTGTTTCTTAGTCTTTTCTGTCAGCCCTCTGGATTCATCAGCAGATGCATCACTGCCAGCCGTCTTATATAATTCTTCTTCCAGATCATCATTATGATTACTGCCAGTATACGAACCCACCTGATAGCTGTGTATCATATCATTAATAGAACGTTTATTTCTAAATCCATTCTCATCTTCATACACAAGCTCCTCAAGGTCTTTTAAATCCTCATCACTGTCATAATTATTTTTTAAGAATTTGAATAATCCCACTTGTCTTATCACCTCGCAGTATATTTATAATAATCCTGTTTCCAATTGGTAAGAATATCATCTAATACTTTATGATACCCTGCCACATCTCCTGCATTTTTATACTTCTCTGTGTCATTAAGCTTTCTAATCTCGTCCTGATACGCAGCATTATCCATAAGCTGTTCTATCTTTCTTCTTATGATATACTCCTCCTCTGGCACATCTTCATTAATAACACTTCCGTCTTTATCCATAAACCACTTTGCCGCAAGGTAACACTTGTATGAATTCTTATGCTGTCCTATCTCATATGCTTTCATAAAGCTGTATGAAGCCTCATTATATAAGAACATTCTTGCAAGTGCAACACCCATATTATGGTACACACCTGCTAAGAACGCTGCCGGGGCAGCATTGCTGTATTCATCTATAATCTGCTTATAACAGTCAACCGCCTTATAGAAACACTCATTAGAAAGAAAACTGTCCCCTCTTAATCCAAGTCTTTCATAAGCATTCTGATTATCAAGCGTATTCAGTATTTCGCTTATCTTTTCAATCTGTTCCAAAGAATAATAATCAACTGATTTAAGTATTGTGACAAGCATACTTGCCAACAGCTCATTATTACTTTTCATTATGGTTAATCTCTGGGCAAGTGCTGTATTTCCCACTTCATCCCTAAGAAATGTTATAAGCTCATCATTGATAAAATCATTAGTAAGTATATATATATTATTGTAAATATAATAACACAGTTCTTCTTCTGTATACAATCTGATACCTGACTGCATTATATATAAAGGATTGTCTGCAACCTTCCCCCTGCACAAAATCATTGCACTCATACATCTGCCTCACTTAAATCCAGTTCTTCAACTATAACACTATCCGATGCCTGATATATCTCACCAAAACCAAGGTCTTTTACTGTAACAATACATTTATCCTGTGAAGATGCCTTTACATTCATTGATATTCTTGTTGTCTTTCCTTCCCTGTAAGGAATAGAGCTTATATCAACCTGCTTTTCTATATATTTTCCGTCCGGCCATATAATCTGGAAATTTATAACCGACACATCTTCAATAATAAAATCAATTGTTCTTTCTGCCATATACCAGTTAGTTCCCATTTTGACAATTCTAAACTTCATAGGACGTCCGTGTTCTGATATATCCGTTTCAATATCAGCTTTTATCCTGCCATCTGTAAGAAGGCACACATTACCAAATACCTGTGGAGATATATACTCCAACGCTGCAAAGCACGCACCTCTTACATATAAATTCTGCCCAACAAATGCTTTTCTTCCTGCAACTAATACTTTGGTGAATTCATCTGGAAGCCTGTCCACATCAAATCCCATACCTGTAAGATATACACTTGAAGCCCTGTGCTTCTTAAAATATTCTGTCATATACAAGGTAACGGAATGTGAAGCCTTTTCTATTGTACTTCCTTCAGGCTGGCTTAATGTATGCTCCTGTAATATGTACTGCATATCACCAATCTTATTGCAGTACAATCTGTATACATCAATTCCCGAAGCATTGTAATCCATAAGCACTGTACCATTCTGATAAAGTTCCTTCTTCTGGCTGTACGCATAATATGCAAAGCTTTCTATTCTGCTTATTATCTGGTACTGCTCATTTGCAACACCTGCATTGTACAGCTCCTCCTTTACAATCTCCAGTGTATCTTTGGTAAAATCAGGAACAACAACACATATAGAAGCTACACTGCTGGCATTTTTCTTATTAATAACAGCTTTTATATTCTCTGATAAAGTTTTGTCTTTTTCGGTATCTGCTGCCACTGGTGCTTTTAACTCACTGTCATACACACACATCTGCATATTATCCTCAAGCAGCTCCACTCCTATTATCAAATCTGTATCGTTCATAACTATCTCCATTCTTAGCAGGAATTTAGTCTTACTGCCTCATATTCTCTGGTACAAACAACTGCTTTGTCACATAATCTTCTACTGCATAGCTTTCCATAAGCTTCTTTAATGTAACCATATCCCTTAGCTCCTCGCTTGCAAGACATTCATTAATTGCATCAAATCTGCCCTTATTATCTCCATCATTAAGGTTATCGTACAATATGTTATATTCCTTCGTATTAGTGTCTGTTCCAATTGTATAATTATATATAACCTTGTCGTTATAGAACAATGAAAGTCTGTATGTAAATACTCCGCAGTTATCACATTTCATAACTGCACTTGCATATTCTTTAGCATCATTGACTTTATAATTAATGACAACTTTATTATCAGGATTGCCATAATACTCAATCACTGTAACACCACAGGCATTATACGGTATATTAAGAACACCATTAAAACGTTTATAATAATCATAAATTATCTCTTTTGCACATAATTCATCAAGAATCTTCTGTGCTGTGTCTTTAATATCTGGTTTATTCAATTCTTTTATATTCTCTGATACTTTTTTAAGCCACGCAGCAAGGCATATTACAGGAATACCAATCTTATCTTTGTAACATTCTTTTACAACCGTAAATGTTATGTCACTTACATTTTTTCCTTTAATAAAATATAAAAATGAATTATAAGCTATATATGCTTTGGCTATCAGCTGTGATGCACCTTTATTATAATAATCTGTAAATACCTGTGTAAGCTTATCATAATAATCTTTATCCTGAGTAAACATATACTGTGAGATAACCCTCTCAGAAAGATTTTTAATATTTACGCCAAAATCAGATGCACTCTTCCACAACCTGTACATATCCTTGTCTGAACCATTATAATTATCAACCATATATTCAAGTACCAGCTCATTATACAGATGATTCCTGAACACATATTCACACAATATATCTTTATAGCTTTCCTTATTAACCGAAGCAGTAAGCTCGTGTACTATGAACTTAAACATCTTGCCTGCTGGAACTATTGTATAGCCGTAGCGTTCCATAAGTTCCCTTGCCTCATAATACATTCCGTACTCCAAAAGTATTTCAATAAGCCCCTGTGCCGTATTGATATCAAGACCATCTTTAATAAGGTCACTGTACTCATCATTAAAGGTTTCACCTTCATAATATTCTTTATAATATTCAATAAGCCACGAATTAATAAGTTGTCGGTATTCGTATGTAACTCCTTTAACCATCGCCGCTTTCTTATATATAGATGGTGTATCCGCATTATATATATGCTTCTTTCTGCAATAATCTGCTCTGAATAAAGCTATATATGGCTCTTCAATGTCATATTCATCTAACAATGTTATATCCAGTGGTTCTTCTAATATCTTTTCTATCTCATAATTGACAGTGTTTCTTCTTATAACTCCGTCCGTACAGATAAATGCCATAGAAGATATAAAGCGGAATATATATATCATTGCCTGTCATCTCATATATTGCAGGCTCTTTCATATAGCCGCATTTTACTATAACAGCTTTTACCTTACTGCAATCAGCAGTTACACGATACATAAATCTTAACTTAACCGCATATTCTGCTGTTTCATTATTGATAAGCTGTGGCTTTAAAAATTGTCTGTAAAGATACATAAGGTCATTATTGATACAGCCGGCCTTTAACTGCTCATAAAGATACAGTTCTATCATCTGCTCGTACGAATCATATATATCCTTATAGAATGCTTTATTATAGACAACATTGGCATATAAGAAGGACTTCCATTCATAATTAATACCTGAATCATATGTAAAATACAAAAGGACAATTCTTGGAATTCTCACCTTTATATCTTTCTTTATGCTTGCCATATAGAACTCATATAATCTTGTTATTCTTATGCCTCTAAGAACCGCTTTCTCATAAAATGGAAATGCTTCCTCACCAGCTATTCCTTCCCTTACCATATGTGATATTAATACTTCTAATATGTCATCTTCTTCATATATTGTATAAAGTTTTTTTAATATCTCTATATTATCTTTATTAGTAATTCTTTCATTGGCAATTACAGCCGCTGCCTGCTTTGCAAGCTTTTCTGTAATCATATTGTACTTTATACCAAATGCTATCACCTGAATCTCAAATCTGTTAAACAGCCTTAACAGCTCTGGCTGTGCATTATATATATTAAGTGCCTCTAAATACATAACCGGGCTTATACAGCCATCATTAAAGCAATCCTTTATTCTTATAAGCTTAATGCTCTTGTTATTCTCAGACTGTCCGTCTATATAGAATAATATCCACAAAAGCACCCAGCTGTCATATCCGTGTTCATAACACTCTGTAACTATCTGGGCTACATCTGATGTATATCCTGCATCTTTTCTTTCAAGCGTGCTTACATAAAGGTAAAGACTGTATAACTCAATATGATTATCAACATTGCTTAATACCCTGTCCTTAATGTTCTCAAGAATTCTGCTTCCATTGTAATCATCACCTGATATAAAATTAACACCAGCCTGCAATACGTCAAATATTATGTCTGATTTCTTCAATCCACGAACTCTGTCAAGAATTTTATTAGTGTTAATAACCCATTCCTGCTTGGTTATGCGTTTCATTCTGAACTGGAGATATTCTGCTGTAAGCCTGCTCTTTGCAGTTCTTATCTCTCTGTGTTCATCAAAGCCGCTGTCATTAACAATCTCTTTTCCATTTATTGTAATCTCTATTACTTCCTGATGACTGTAAGAACTTATTATAATATACGCATAGTTATTGCCTGCATGAAGAAGCTTATCATCTATTATATAATCCAGCTCATATACATCACCTATGAAATCATCAGAAGTTATTATTCCTCTTTTTATCTTAATAAATGGTGCTTCACACTGTACGTCAAGCTTTATATAGCCCCAGCCGTTCTTTTCTATAATTATGCTGTCCTTTTCGTTAGCACCATCTATATTATAATCTCTTATATTATTATCAACACTGAAAGTAAGAGCAGACTTTTTCTTAATTGCTATTAAGAACTCCTCCATTGACTCATATACATTTTCTCTGTCATACAGGACATCGTAAAGATTATTTAATACATCATCACCCTGTAAGAATATTTTTTTGAATTTATCGGATCTGTATAAGCTTACTGCTTCTTCTTTATTAACCTGCACAAGATTAGTAAAATGGAACAGGTTATCCGCTTTTCCAAGGCTTGTATCTACTGTTTCTTTAACTGCTGTAAAGCTGTATAATACCTCTTTCTCTCCAGCATTAGTAACAAGCGTGAACTCTCCTTCTATGCTGTCCCCCTCTGAAAGTCCCCTTACATCTATAACGTATTTAATATCACTGTCTTTTCCCGCAAATGACGGTGTAAGCACTGTCACCTTGGCATTATCAGAGTATACTACCCCCTTAATTACATCTTGCGCCTGTATATGAAATTCTGCATTATGTATTGTGTCACAGATAACATCTTCTATAATAACATCATCAGGTTGTATTATATCTGGAATGTCATATCTGAACTTTCCTCTTGAAAGTCTGTTAATATACTCTCTCATCAGTTCTACGTCTCCGAATTAATCTTTTTTAAATGTGTCTTTATCTGCTTCTCATAGCCATTATCTGTTGGTTCATAGAACTTTACGTCCTCAAGTCCATCAGGTAAATACTGTTGCTTCACATAGTGGTTAGGATAATCGTGTGCATATTTATAACCTATGCCGTGTCCTAACTTTGAAGCACTCTTATAATGTGCATCCTGCAAATGTGCCGGCACAGGTGCTGTCTTGGTTGTCTTAACAAGTTCCATAGCCTTGTCAACTGCCATATAACAAGAGTTGCTCTTAGGTGCACAGGCAACATATAACGCCGCCTGTGAAAGAATTATCCTTGCCTCCGGCATACCTATCCTCTCAACTGCAAGTGCTGCATTCG
>OCPU01002369.1_pt1 | contig 12084 bp, 13 predicted proteins | sample 1538661 | NCBI WGS metagenome assembly OCPU01 (sample SAMN04571716, study PRJEB22368) | human gut metagenome | biome: human gut; material: stool | host: Homo sapiens | place: Luxembourg | collected 2012-10-19
ACCTTTTTCTTCCAGTTCTTCTTCTGTATATTGAGTTTTGAATTCATCGCGGATGGCATCAAAAGCATCTTGACGTTCATGCTTGTTTCTGTTTCCTGAAGCAGCGATGGCGTATGCTTTATCATAACAAGCTTCGCGTACAGCTTTGCGTAAATCTTCATCGTTTTCTTCGTGGCAGTATTCACGTTTTACTGTAGAACCGACTTCTTCCATCAGTTCCATCTGCGCTTTACAATGAACTTTGATTGCTTCGTGAGCAGCCTTCATGGCAGCCAGCAAGTCTTGTTCGCTGACTTCCTGCATTTCGCCTTCTACCATCATGATGTTGTCATATGTGGCTGCAACCATCAGATCCATATCAGCTTTCTCAAGTTGTTCGAAAGTGGGGTTGATAACGAACTGGCCATCGATACGTGCTACGCGTACTTCAGAAATCGGTCCGCCGAAAGGAATGTCGGAAACGGCTAATGCTGCTGAAGCGGCCAATCCTGCCAATGCATCAGGCATATCTATTCCATCAGCTGAGAAAAGAACAATGTTTACGTAAACCTCTGCATGGAAATTATCGGGGAATAAAGGACGCAATGCGCGGTCTACCAGTCGGCAAGTCAGGATTTCATAATCTGAAGCTTTGCCTTCTCTTTTGGTAAAGCCACCGGGAAAACGTCCGAATGCTGAATATTTTTCTTTGTACTCTACCTGAAGGGGCATAAAATCTGTACCGGGAACTGCATCTTTTGCTGCACAAACAGTAGCTAGCAACATGGTGTTACCCATGCGGAGCATTACAGAACCGTCTGCCTGTTTTGCCAGCTTTCCCGTTTCGAGTGTGATGGTTCTACCATCAGGAAGCTCGATCGTCTTAACAATTGGATTGATCATAAAAAATGTTTTAATATATTTTTCGTCTAAAATTCGTGCAAAGATAGGCATTTATTCTTCTAATTTGGTGAGAATGAGATAAAAAGTTACTATGATTACTGTTTTTTTTCATTTTAATGTGTAAGAAGGTGGATAAATGCTTTGACAAACCACGAAAAGACGTATCTTTGCATCCAAAATTATTAAGAGAACACACATTTATATTAATTTTAGCGATGAAAAAGAATGTATATTTTTTGCTCGCACTTCTGTTGATAGGGTTGAGCGCCTGCGATAATGCACCGAAGTTCAAAGTTCAAGGTGAAATTAATGGTGCTGAAGATAAGATGCTTTATTTGGAAGCGTCGGGATTGGATGGCATAGTAGCGCTTGATTCGGCAAAATTGGGCAGTAGCGGAAGTTTTAGTTTTGCACAGAAGCGCCCGGAATCTCCTGAATTCTATCGTTTGCGTTTAGATAATAAAGTGATAAACTTTGCTGTAGACTCTACGGAAACAGTATCAGTTAAGGCTGAGATAAATGATTTTGCGACTGCCTATCGTATTGAAGGTTCGGAAAACAATTTGAAAATAAAGGAATTGGTGTTGCTGCAAGCTGATTTGCAGAAGAATGTGGACAAACTCGGTCAGAACCGTAATATCCCTGCGGGCATCGCACAAGACAGCCTTTTGGCTATGGTAAACAATTACAAGAATAAAGTGAAACGAGAATATATTTTTGCGGCTCCAAATATGCCATATGCTTATTTCGCTTTATTCCAGTCGTTGAATGGGTATATGATTTTTGATCCTTTGACAAATAAGGAGGATGTGAAGTGTTTCGCTGCGGTGGCTACGAGTCTGAATAATGCTTATCCACATGCCGACCGTTCACGCAACTTGTACAATATGGTTATAAAAGGAATGAAGAATACCCGTACTCCCCGTCAGCAGACCATGGAAATTCCTGAAGATAAAATCAAGGAAGCCAGCATTATTGATATTCAGCTGAAAGACTTGAAAGGCAATACACGCAGTCTGACCGATTTGAAGGGTAAAGTGGTGCTGATCGATTTTACTGTATATAACAATGCAATGTCTGCTGCACATAATTTGGCGTTACGTGAACTTTATAATAAGTATGCTTCTCAAGGGTTCGAGATTTACCAGATTTCACTGGATGGTGATGAACACTTTTGGAAAACATCTGCAGATAATCTGCCTTGGGTCTGTGTACGTGACGCTAATGGCGCTTATTCTTCATACATTTCATTATATAATGTAACTAATCTGCCTTCGGTATTTTTGGTAAATCGTAATAATGAATTAAGCGCCCGTGGTGAGAATATTAAAGATTTGGATGAAGCCATTAAAAAACTCTTGTAAAAAGCTAATTATGAGTTGAATTTGTTTAAACATGTTACATAGCATCCTTATAAACTTGACTCGTATTAGATAAAAGTCTATCTTTGCAAGACTTGAAATACCAAAGAGGGTTCCGACATTTCCATGTCGGAATTCTTTTTGTTTTTATAGGCATAACTGGAACAATGAATAATTATATAATTTAAAAGGAGGAAAACATTATGGCTTATATGTCAGAAGAAGGTTACAAGCAACTGATTGAGGAACTGAAATATCTGGAATCAGTAGAACGTCCTAAAATTGTGTCGGCTATTGCCGAAGCGCGTGATAAGGGAGACTTGTCAGAAAATGCCGAATATGATGCTGCCAAAGAGGCGCAAGGTCTATTGGAGATGAAGATCAGCCAGCTGAAATCAACTATTGGTGATGCTAAAATTATTGATACTTCAAAAATGAATGCAGATACAGTGCAAATTTTGACGAAAGTAGAATTGAAGAATGCCAAGACCGGAATGAAGATGGTTTATACTATCGTAGCCGAAAGCGAAGCGAATTTAAAATTGGGCAAGATTTCGGTAAATACTCCGATAGCACAGGGTTTGTTAGGAAAAAAAGTGGGTGATGTGGCTGAAATCACTATTCCGCAAGGTAAAATCAGCTTAGAAGTTGTGAATATTTCATTTTAATATATAAGGCAGGTCCGCTATGCGGGGCTGCCTTATTTAATACTTATAGATATGGCAACAATATTTAGTAGAATTATTACAGGTGAGATTCCTAGCTATAAAGTGGCTGAAAATGACCAGTTCTATGCTTTTCTGGATATCAATCCGTTAGCCAAAGGGCATACGTTGGTTGTTCCGAAATGTGAGGTGGACTATATCTTTGATTTGGAGGATAATGAACTGGCTGCTATGCATGTTTTTGCAAAGAGTGTGGCGCTTGCTATTCAAAAGGTTTTTCCGTGCAAGAAAGTAGGTGAGGCAGTAATCGGATTAGAGGTTCCTCATGCACATATTCATCTGATTCCTATTCAGAAAGAGTCGGATATGATTTTTTCTAATCCGAAGTTGAAACTGACAAATGAAGAATTTGTGGAGGTGGCAACAGCAATCAATCAAGCCTGGGAAGGTGGTGACAAGTAATCTTTTTCTTTCTTAGTAAATATAAAGAGCGGGAAACGGATATTCTGTTTCCCGCTTTCCTTATGATTAAACTCCGGTTACCTGTTTTTATACAAACTGATCTCCTAGTTTGATTTGTACGTCATTTACGAATTTTCGGATAGCGCTTTCGTCATCTTTTTTGCATATGAGTAATACATTGTCTCTTGCGGCTACTAAATAACCTTCTAGATCCTGTATTACGGCTAATTTCCCTTCTGGCACTACTATTACATTATTATAGCTGTTATATAATAAGGAGTTTCCGTTTACTACGACGTTACCTTCTTGGTCCTTGGATGATATATCATACAAGGAGTCCCATGTACCTAAATCTGCCCATCCGAAGTCGCACAATTGGACGAAAACATTGTTGGCTTTCTCCATGATTCCATAGTCAATGGAGATATTGGGACAGGAGGCAAAATCTTCTTCTCCGTTAGTCAGTTTGGTACAAACTTCGGGCATAATCTCATTGAAGGCTTTTAAAATTGTATTGATATTCCATAAGAATATTCCTGAGTTCCAATAGAATTCTCCACTTTCTACGAATACTTTGGCAAATTCCAATTGGGGCTTTTCAATGAATGTTTTTACTTTAAAGAATTCTCCTTGTTTTTCTTCCTCAATCTGAATATAGCCATAGCCGGTTTCCGGTCTGTTAGGTTTGATACCTAATGTTAGTAATTGAGGAGAGTTTGAAACAAATTCCAGACCTTTCAAAATTGCAGCTTTGAACTCATCTTCTTTTAAAATCAGGTGGTCGGACGGTGCGACAATGACATTGGCATTTGGATTGAGTTTTTTTATATGATAGGAAGCCCAAGCTATACATGGAGCAGTGTTTCTGCGGGTGGGTTCCAATAAAATTTGTGATTTGTCCAATTCTGGGAGTTGTTCTTGGATCAGTTCTTTATACAATACATTGGTTGTAATAAAAATGTTTTCTATAGGGACTATTTTTTTATAACGATCAAACGTTTGCTGTATTAGAGAACGTCCGGTCCCGAAGAAATCAAGGAATTGTTTAGGAAGGTTTTTGCGGCTATATGGCCAGAACCGACTACCTATACCTCCCCCCATGATGACACAATAATTATTGCTGTTTGTCATGATATAAAATCGTTTTAAAGTTTCCGCTAATATAGGGCTTATTTTTAGAAAACCATTGTCCGTTATCCCATAAATCGTAGTATATTTATCTTTTTTTGAAAAAAAATGCCGAAAAGTTTGTAGGTATGAAAAAAAGTCGTACCTTTGCAACCGCAATCGAGAAACAAACAATGTTTCAAGAGATGCCCAGATGGCGGAATCGGTAGACGCGCTGGTCTCAAACACCAGTGGATTCACTTCCATCCCGGTTCGACCCCGGGTCTGGGTACTGAGGCGGAGAAAGTTGAAAAACTCTCTCCGCTTTTCTTTTCTACTCCTCGTAACTCGTTGGTTTGCTGATAAATTAAATCAAGCACTTTGTTATAAGAATTGGTTCGATATGTTTTTCCGTCAAATTCGATTTTTTCGGGAAACATCGAACTTATTAGCTTAATCTTCACCCCTACAGACGCATTTCTTATATAGCTATCTATATTGTTTATCAGATTGATAGAGTAGTTTAGTTTTGGTTCGATATTACTACGGTTAGGGTTCTCACGCATTTCAACTTGTTGTTGTATGGTTGAGGCTTCTTTGGTGTATCTCTCCAACATTCTGTTATATTCTTCTTTGGTTAAATCTCCGTCCAGATATTTATCTTCAATGCTGTTGATGCGTTTTTGGACAGTAGAAAGTTCATTTTGTAGTGCTACTACTTCTTTCTTACTTTCTCCTTTGCGTTCGTTTTGCAAATCCTTTAGAATTTCGTTATACAAGTTCAATACCGTTTTATTGGGCTTTAATTGGGCTGTGTATCGAGCGAACTCTTCGTTTACGTTCTCTGCTCTCATTCTTATATGTTTTTGATTGTTACAACAAAAGTAGTAGGTGTATTTGCCGCCATTGCCCGAACTTGTCGCACCAGTTAGGGCACAACCACATACGGGACAGATTAAAAACTTCCGCAAATACAAATCGGGGTTTATAGCTTTGGATAGTTTGGGTGTTTTCTTTCTTTTACCGTCCAAAGTCTCTTGAACTTTATAGAATGTTTCTTCGTCTATAATTGCTTCATGTTCACCGTTTACATAATATTCGGGTTCTCCTTTGTAGGCTGGCACACGAATTTTACCGATATAAAATTTGTTACGTAGCATTTCAAGAAATGAACTTTCGGGTATATTATATCCTTTTCTAGCAAACTTCCTACGGATATAGCAAGGTGTTTCAATACCTTTAGCCACTTCTTTAAACATGGCTTGTATAAATGGTGCTGTATTGGTATCTATTTCTACATGGGTTTCATGTTTGCTAATACGTACATTCTTATATCCTCTTGGTGCTTTATTAGCACATTTTCCTTTTGCCAATGTTCCATGAATACCGTCCATTGTGGCTTTTGACCTCTTGATGTTGTCGCATTGTGCCGAGCCTATGTGTACTCCCAATAATAGGGGCCAAGTGTCTGAATTGAAGTCTAAAGGTGCTTCGATTGCATTTGGTTCAACTCCCAATTTAAGTAATTCTTTTAGGTTCTCACTGGCACTGATAATGTCTCGTGAATATCTATCCCACCGCAAGAATAGCAACTTATTCACTTTGCCTTTGTTCTTACGTATGTAGCTCATTATTCCTTGTATGACAGGGCGTTTTTCAAATGTTTTAGCACTCTCATCCTCTCTGTATGGGATATTGTTAATGATGTTATATCCCATTTGGTTACAATATTTCCGTAGGCGTTCTTCTTGTACGTCTAAGCTGGCTCCTAATGTTTGTTCGTCTGAACTTACTCTGCAATATATTATTACATTCATAATTCTTGTTTTTTAGTTAATTCTATTTTTTCATTCTCTATCTGCAATTCTGCTAATAGGTATAGATACTGTCTAATTATTTTTACATTCTCATTATCGTATTTCTTTTTACCTTTATTGAGTATCGCTGCGCATTGTTCCAATGGTATCATTAGATACTGGTATTATTGTGTTGCAATGTATGATGCAACTTATTCTTACACATTCAATCAATCCACAAGGCAAGTAAGTGCTTAGGCATGAATGTGTTTCTTGCCCCATATATCATTGTTTGAAGTAAAAGATATTTTCTTTAAGTGAATTGATGTACCAACATTGCAAATATACGACCTATAGATACGATTACCACTTTTGATAATTAAATTATGTTAATTGGGTTAATTTTCGCAGGGTGTTGATACTTGTTCCCGTCAGTTTTGAGGTATTTCGCAGTGAGTACCCTCTTTTCAGTAATCTTAATTCTTCTGCATACTCTTCCCTCATAACCTCATCGCTTTTCGTATATCCAACTTTTCGCCCTACCTTACCACCATTGCTACGGAAATTCTGGTAACCACTTGCAACACGTTCTCTAATAGTCTTGCGTTCCATTCGTGCTACTTCGGCAAGTATAGTAATAAGAAACTGGCTCATAGGATTGATTTCTCCCTCTGGAGTAAGCGTTTCAATATTATAATTTTGAATGAATACTGATACTTTGTTTTGATTGAGTATCTCTATAGCTTGCAAAACTTGTAAAGTATCACGTCCAAGTCTGGACAATTCGGTTACTAGTACCTTATGTATGTTGTGTGAATTGATATAGTTTATCATATTCATTAATTCTATGCGTTCAGTATTCTTTTTCGCTCCAGATACCTTTTCTGCAAATACAGCCTCAACAGTCCAGTTGTTTGCTGAGGCTAATGTCTGCAAATCATTTATTTGACGTTCATAGTCTTGTGTTCCGTTGGTGCTCGATACTCTTGCAAATATTACTACTTTTTTCATGGTGTTACTTGTTTATGATGCAAAGATAGTGATGTATATTTAATATAAATCATTTCTGGTGTTAAATAAGGCTAGAGATATGGTAAATATTAAATATTTATCATTTCTTTGTGGAGTAAAATATGCACAATATGGATAATAAACAAGAAAGAACAGTTGTTCACGTTGAATATAACGGACAGCATTACTATTTTGGCTCACTCTCTGCAATTTATACGAAATTCAGTCCTAAAGACTTGGGTATCGCATTGGGGACATTAAGAAATTATGGATTGAAAGAAGAAAAGCCGTACCAGAACTCTCTGTGTACTATAAGAAAAGGTTTTTTGATAACGATGCCTAAAAAGTAAAATAGCTATTCTACATCCAATAGGTCTTTTAGTCTAACTCCTAAAGCAAGACTTATTTTATATGCGTTTTTTATTGTTAGATTGGTGCGCCCTGCTTCAATCCGTGACATATTAGCTTTCTCAAAGTTGCATTTAGCTGCCAAGTCTTGTTGGCTTATTCCTTTTTCAAGCCTTATTTCCTTTATTTTATCTCCTATTTTAATAAAAAGTTGCTGTTCATTCATTTTTTCTATAGTTATCATTTGTGATAACAAAGGAAAGGGCTTATCTTTGCAGACTGGTTATCATATATGATAACTGATAAATTCTTAATTAATTAAACTCTTATAAGATGAAAAAGAATGTATTTATTTTGTTTGTAGTTCTTTTAACTACTAGTGTGTTTATGTCTTGTTCCAGTGACGATGACAATGACAATGGAAAAGTTGAAAATACCATTATTATCAATGGTAAAGAGTATCTTAATGATGAATCTGCATCTGTGTCGTACAACTCTTATAGCCAGTCTATTAGTTTTGAGGCAGGCTTTAGTAATCCAGAAAGTCTTATGGATATAAGTTACTTTACGATTGCAAGTAATGATGCTGCTAGTGTAGATAAGCTAACCAACGGAATGGAACTTAATGCTAAAGTTAAAGAATTTGTAAAAAATACAGATTTAGGCTCTAGCTATACTTATACTACGGTAGGTGGAAAAGTCGTTGTGGATAATGTTACCTCTGAAAGTATAACGCTTCGTTATGATGATTTTAAGTTTACAAAAAATGGTGGTGAATATACGATAAAAGGTAGAGTTCTTTATCATAAGAATTAATCACAATAATCTTTTAGATTAGAGTGACACAAAAAAGAAGTGTATCAAAGGGTCTTATATAGATTATTTTGATACACTTTTTGTTTTGATACACAAGCCTCATCAAAGCAACAGATTACGTATCTTTTCAATAGGGTTTTCACTGGTTGAGGCTGATGTCATTGCATGATAAACCGTTTCAAACTTTTTCATTCGCTTACTAGCACCACTACGTGAGTTGAACTTGCTTCTAATATCTTGCTCCAGTAGTTTTAAATCACCATTGTACCTTTCGAGAATAATTTTCATTGCCCAATTTTCGTAATCATCAAATGTTGTGTTTGGCATATTGGCTGTAGAATTACCGAAAACCTTGTCAAATTGAGTAAGGATAGGGTTTGTATCGGAATTTAATACACTGAATATTTTGGTATCGGTCAAATTCAAATAGTTCATTATCTTTTTAACTGTGTTTAATGTGATTTCAAATCTGGTTTTCCCTTTGAAATAGTCTATTACTGATTGTGGTTGTGATAGGCTATTTAAAAAGTCTTTATTGTGGCTGGTACATATTTCTTTTTCCTTATTATACAAGGTGATTGTTTCCGTACAGTCTTTGGATTTCACATCTTTAGTAAAAGTGATGCCCTCTTTATCGTAATGTGCCCACTTGAAGCGTCTATAGTTGGTTACTTGTGAATTAAGAATGTTCAGAAGATTATCACTTAGAATAAGGTTTGCATCATAAGTTACATCTACTGATGTAATTGCTCCATTGGATAAGATACTATCTACATCAATATCACAAATATGTAGTTGGTTTATATTGGTTAGACATTCTTTGATAGTATCTCTTGAAATTAAGTCTGGATATTTTTCTTTCAAAATCTTACTGGAAAATTCAAGAGTTAAGGTTTGTTTTATATAGCTGACAGCTATATAGAGGTTATAAGGTATATTTATATCATCTTTTGAGCTATAAAATATACCTATTTTCTCCCCACTACGTGAATGAAACATTTCATTGAACTTCACTTTAGTGTTGAGAAGATATTTATAGTTGGATTTGATTTTAATTCTATCAAAAGTGATTAATCGTTTCTTTTCATATTGCGATTTCATTAAAAAATTAAAGTTATTCTTTTATTCTTGTGGGAAATGTACTCTGTAGGCTACAATTTCCCCCTTTGATAATGAAGTAATCAAAGGGTTATGAAAAGAGAGGGGTTATTGCCCCTCTTTTTTTGTTTTATCACTTGGGTTATCATCTGTTTTGACTGGTATAGTCTTCCAGTAATTAGTCATGCCTTGTGATATTGCTTGGATATGCGAAGCTGACTTGCTTCTACCTCTTAATGATTGACTAATTTTCGCTTTGGTATCGTCTCCAAGATTACGATACATTCTTTTTCCTATACTATCCATATTAATTGATTTTATACTAGATAAATAGTAAAATGAAGTAAGAATGTAAAGAATAGTAGGTTGATTTCACAGAAAAAATATCTGGACCAGAAAAATTTAGATACAGAGTCGTTTGTTCTTATTAACCATACCTGCTAAAATAAGGTATTTTAAGAGCCGAGTTACGGTGCTATGTCTTGTCTATTAACCACATAAGAGATAAACCTTAATTCACTTACAAACTAATATGTTATTTACCATACTTGCTTTGTATCATTAAATATTTTATCTTTGTGGCTGAGAAATAGTTAATTTGAAATGATGTAATCTAAATATAAAAGGTAGGCTTTTATATTGGTATCCATTCCCGTAGTTCCCAAATTAAGTCCAAATCATGTAGGAATTGGTTCGAGAACAGAACGGTTAAGGGTACTGAAGCGGAGAAAGTTGAAAAACTCTCTCCGTTTTTCTTTTCTACTCCTCGTAACTCGTTGGTTTGCTGATAGATTAAATCAAGCACTTTGTTATAAGAATTGGTTCGATATGTTTTTCCGTCAAATTCGATTTTTTCGGGAAACATCGAACTTATTAGCTTAATCTTCACCCCTACAGACGCATTTCTTATATAGCTATCTATATTGTTTATCAGATTGATAGAGTAGTTTAGTTTTGGTTCGATATTACTACGGTTAGGGTTCTCACGCATTTCAACTTGTTGTTGTATGGTTGAGGCTTCTTTGGTGTATCTCTCCAACATTCTGTTATATTCTTCTTTGGTTAAATCTCCGTCCAGATATTTATCTTCAATGCTGTTGATGCGTTTTTGGACAGTAGAAAGTTCATTTTGTAGTGCTACTACTTCTTTCTTACTTTCTCCTTTGCGTTCGTTTTGCAAATCCTTTAGAATTTCGTTATACAAGTTCAATACCGTTTTATTGGGCTTTAATTGGGCTGTGTATCGAGCGAACTCTTCGTTTACGTTCTCTGCTCTCATTCTTATATGTTTTTGATTGTTACAACAAAAGTAGTAGGTGTATTTGCCGCCATTGCCCGAACTTGTCGCACCAGTTAGGGCACAACCACATACGGGACAGATTAAAAACTTCCGCAAATACAAATCGGGGTTTATAGCTTTGGATAGTTTGGGTGTTTTCTTTCTTTTACCGTCCAAAGTCTCTTGAACTTTATAGAATGTTTCTTCGTCTATAATTGCTTCATGTTCACCGTTTACATAATATTCGGGTTCTCCTTTGTAGGCTGGCACACGAATTTTACCGATATAAAATTTGTTACGTAGCATTTCAAGAAATGAACTTTCGGGTATATTATATCCTTTTCTAGCAAACTTCCTACGGATATAGCAAGGTGTTTCAATACCTTTAGCCACTTCTTTAAACATGGCTTGTATAAATGGTGCTGTATTGGTATCTATTTCTACATGGGTTTCATGTTTGCTAATACGTACATTCTTATATCCTTCTTGGTGTTTTATTAGCACATTTTCCTTTTGCCAATGTTCCATGAATACCGTCCATTGTGTCTTTTGACCTTTTGATGTTGTCGCATTGTGCCTGTATTCCAATAATAGGGGCCAGGTGTCTGAATTGAAGTCTAAAGGTGCTTCAATTGCATTTGGTTCAACTCCCGATTTAAGTAATTCTTTTAGGTTCTCACTGGCACTGATAATGTCTCGTGAATATCTATCCCACTGCAAGAATAGTAATTTGTTTACTCTACTTTTGTTTTTACGTATATAATTCATTATTCCTTGTATGACAGGACGCTTTTCAAATGTTTTAGCACTCTCATCCTCTCTGTATGGGATATTGTCAATGATATTATATCCCATTTGGTTACAATACTTCCGTAGACGTTCTTCTTGTACGTCTAAGCTGGCTCCTAATGTTTGTTCATTTGAACTTACTCTATAATATATTATTACATTTGCATTAATATATTATTACATTTGCATTCATAATTCTTGTTTTTTAGTTAATGCTATTTTTTCATTCTCTATCTGCAATTTTGCTAATTGTACCTTGCAGATTTACATACCTCATTTTTATGTAATTTGACATATTCTACTTTTAGCAAGATATTACTTTACAGTTGTTAACTCTTTTAAAGTGTCCGTATCTTCATTCCGATTGCTAAAAATTGTTTTCCTATTTTCCATCCGATAACTGTTTCCCGACAGCTGTATAATCTCACAACAGTAGAGCAGTCTGTCAAGCAATGCCGCTGCGACAGCTT
>OCPU01002373.1_pt1 | contig 12067 bp, 13 predicted proteins | sample 1538661 | NCBI WGS metagenome assembly OCPU01 (sample SAMN04571716, study PRJEB22368) | human gut metagenome | biome: human gut; material: stool | host: Homo sapiens | place: Luxembourg | collected 2012-10-19
TAGAGCGTAAATCCCGAAGCCCCCGCCTCGGCAGAGGTTCGGGGGCGGATCGGACTTGCAAATGCCGCCGCAGGCAGCGGGAACAACCGGCAGAAGCGCATAACTGTCAATCTTCTTTCAACGCCTGCTCTATATGCTCGATGTATTCGAGCGAATCGTCGAGCAGGAACTGAATTTCGGGGACGTTCTTCAGCTGGTTGCGGAGCCGCTGGCCCAGGGCGCGGCGGATGAACCAGTTCTGGTGTTCGAGCCGCTTCATCACCTCGCCGCTCTGCTCAAAGGGGAAGATGCTGACGTAGATTTTGGCGTAGCTGAAATCGGGGGATATGCGTACGGCGGTGACCGTTACGAGCGAGCCGCGCACGATCGGGGCGCCCTCCTTCTGGAAGATTTCGGCAACGTCCTTCTGGATCTGCTTGGCGATTTTCTGCTGACGGGTAGTTTCCATAATTTGTGTTTTTTACAGCCCGAATTTGAAGACCTCGCGGTTCTTCTCCTTCTTGGGTCTTGGTTTCCAGGCCTCGAAGCCCTGTTTGTTGAAGCGGTAGTTCAACCCCACGGAGATCATAAGGTTGTCGAGCGGCGAACGCAGCGGAGTGGCCCAGAAGGGATTTTCCGCGCCGTCGCTGTTGTTGTCGTAGTATTTGTTGCGGTTGCGGACGATGTCCGAATAACCGAACGAGTAGCGCACCCGGAAATTCAGCTCGAAACGGCGGATCAGGAAAGCGATGCCGCCGCCGCCAGTCCGTAGCCCCAGCGGTTGTCGCGCGCGAGCTTGAAGGGATAGTCGCCTTTCCAGCCGGCGGAGCCGTTGGCCCGGGCCTGCTCGTTCTCGTAGGTGGACGAGATGTTGTAGGAGAAGGTCGCGGCCGCTTCGAGGTAGATGCGGACGTGGTTGCGCAGCATGTAGAAGTGCGGCTGCCAGACGATCGGCAGCACGACGGAATTGACATGCCGCGTATAGTAGAGATAATCCTTCTTCTCCTCGACCTGCGAAGCGTTGGTCGCAAACGAAAAGCCCTGCTGCTGGAACTCCAGATCAATACCGAAGCCCCCCACGAAGCGTTGCTTGCCGTAGTAGCGCCACGAAAGGCCCCCGCTGTAAAGTCCCCAGATCGCCCGCATCTCCTGCTGGGGCTGGAAGCGGCCGTTGCCCATGCCGTAGCCCACCGTGAAGCCGAGCGTATGCTGCGCCGAAGCCCCCTGCCATGCGGCGAGGGCCGCAAGGGCGAAGAGCGCCGTCCGGATATGTCGTTGCATCGTCATCTTATCTGAAATTATTGAACATCCCGCCCGCAGCGTTGAAGTTGCTGTTATTGTCGTTCTGCTGCCGGTTGCGGTCCTGATCGCGCTTCGGACCCTCCTTGGCCCGTTTCTCCGCCTCGCGGCGCAGGCGCTGCGACTCGCGTTCGTCCAGCAGGCGCGAGAGCGACTGCATCGTGACCGGCGCGAAGATCCGGTTCATGTCCATCGAGAATTCGATCTCCCAGTTGGTCTTCGTGGCGAAGGTGTCCTCGCCCTGGTCGTTGGCGTAGATCTCGGCCCGCTCGGGCTGGAGACGTTCGACCACATTGCCCGAATCCCACTTGCCGTTGCCGTTGCGGTCCTCGATGACGCGGAACTTGATCTCGCCGGCGGGAACGTAATTGAACCGGATGTCGCCGGTCGTCACGTCCCGCTTCTCCTGCTTGAGCGCGTTGCTGCCGTCGAGCAGCTGGACGATATACTTCGTGCCGTCGTCGCGGCCCCTGACGTGGATGAGCACCGTGGCGAATTTCTCGGGGTCGAGAACCGTGTACTTCCCGATGATCGAGTCGTTGGAGAGGCCCGCAACGTCGGTAATGGCGCCCTCGGGGATGGTCAGCGTATACTGTCCGCCCAGCTTCCACGGGGCGCGGACCTGCCAGCGGCGCAGCATCCCCGTATCGCGCACCATGCGCACCGGAATATCCTCGATCGAGTTATCCTCGAGCACGCGCGTCAGCAGCAGTTCGGCCGAATCGAGCTTCACGAGCGGATAGTCGAAATCGACCGTCAGGTGATTCTCGGGGTTGATCTCGCCCGAAGTGGGCATCTTGAAGGCGAAGGGGTTCTCCTTCTTGGGTTCCACCCACTCCTCGCCCGCGGCCTCGGCCTTGCGGCGTTCGCGTTCGAGTTTCTCGCGTTCGCGCTCCTGCTCCTTGGTCTCGATCAGACGCCAGGCGAGCTTCAGCGGTTCGGTGACCTCCTGCAACTGGTTGACGGTGTCGTGTTTGAAATAGGTGATCTCGCCCTTGATCGTATCGGGAAGCGACGACGAGGGGACGTTGAACCACAGGGCGATCGTATCTCGGCCCACGGTCTGCGGATCGACGATCACCCGGTCGGCCGGAATGCTGTCGAAACGGAGCCGGGTGATCTTCGGACGCGCCGCGGCAAAGTAGAGCATCGCCTTGTGCTGCAACGGCCGCTCGGTCTGCGAAAGCACCTGGCGGCGGAACGCCTTGTCGGTGAACATGCGGAAATAGAGCTGCGGTTCGGCGGTCACGTACCGGCGGATCGAGTCGTACCACATGCCGAAATCGGGCATCTCGGCAGGGTTGTAGGTCCCTTCGAGGAAACCCACCTGGTCGCTGCCCGGCTCGTACATCTGATTGTCGTTCTTATCCTGAACGGCATAGACGCGGTAGGGGATCGGCTTGAGGTTCTGGGCGATGAAGATGCCGTTGTTCTCGGCACGGGCGATGGCCGCGGGTTTGTACTTGAAGATCGTGGAGTCGTATCCGGCGACCTGCTCGACCGAGTCGGCCGGGAAGAACCAGATGAAGCTCTTCGACACGGAGTCGGCCTTGTAACTGTCGGCCGTATAGCCCGAAAGGACCATCGAGTCGATCTCGGGACCCGTCGAGAAGACGTAGCGCATCGAATAGAGCGGGTTGCCCTCGTTGTTGTCGCGGATGGCGCTGCCGAAATTGAGCGCATAGGTCGTATTCGGGGCCAGCGTGTCGCGCAGCTGCACGACGATGCCCCGGCCGCGCAGGGTGATGAGCGGCTTTTTCTTCATCGCCGGCGAGGTGAAGAACTCCTTCTGCTGGTCCTTGAGCTGCACGAACTCATCGAACTCGATGTAGATCTTCCCGTGGCCGACCGTCGGCCGGCCGGTCGCGAAGTTGTCGGGCGTCATGTTCACGATGACGGGGGGCAGCGAGTCGCGGGGACCTCCCGTGGGGGTCATCATGCTCGCACAGCGGCTCATAAGGGCCGAAGCGAAGAGCAGCGCCACCGCAAGGCGCAGCACGTTAAGCATATGTCGCGGAGTGTTCATCGGCGTCGGGATTGTGTTTGGGGTTTCGTTTCAGGCGCGCGCGACGCATCGACGAAGCGCCAGCCGTCCTCGACGTAAATCCACGTCGCACGCCACGGACGGAAGACCACCGGCAGGGTCACGGTCTCGCCTTCGAGGTCGACCACCTGTTTCGAATAGGCGTAGAGGCGGTTGGTGCGGTCGACCACGACCACCATCAGGGTCGAGGAGCTGACCTCCATCTTGTAAAGCCCGGTCTCCTTGTCCTCGTAGGCCGAGAACGGCGTGGCGGGCGGGGTGACGCCGGCGGTTTTCGCCGTGAGCTTGCCCGACACGGCATCGTCGTACGAGGCGATGTAGAACGCCGTGGTGTCGGCGGCATAGGCATACGCCTTCACGTTGGCGATCTCCGAGGTCTCGCCGCCCTCGGCAAGCTGGACCGAGGGGTCGATCAGGCAGTCGAGGTAGACGGGAGGCGCATAGAACTCGTTGTAGAAACTCCAGTTGCCCTCCTTGTAGGAAAAACCCTTCCAGGGTTTGAAAATCAGCGACACGTAGAGGTTGGGAAGGTTCACGTCCAATTCCTGCTGCGTATAGGCATAGACCCTGTTTACCGGGTCGACAGCCACGACCATCTGCGTCTCGGCCGAAAGCGGCATCTGCACCCAGCCCACGGTCCCCTCCCGCACGCAGGGTTCAGCCGCGGCGACCGGGGAGGCGATCCGGTCCGAAAGGTCGTCCTTCCGCGCAATGACGCCGTTGAGCGCATCCTCGTAGGAAGCCACGGTGTAAAAGGCCGTATCGGCGTCGAAAGCATAAGCCTTCAGCCCCTCGAACGGCTCGACAGGATCGACCGTCTGCGCCTGCGCAAGGGGTTTGAGGACGTAGTTCGTCTTGTACGACACGTCCTTGAAACACCCCGCGAGCAGCGCGGCGGCGGCCAGAAGCGGTAATATTCGTTTTGCCTTCATACCCGTTCTATTTGTTTCGGAGCGCGTCGAGCATCTCGCCGACGGTAGCTCCCGTCACGGGATGCCGCCGCTGGCGCATGATCTCGCAAAGCGGCACCAGCGCGAATTCCCGCTCGGCGAGCAGCGGATGGGGAACCGTGAGGCGTTCGTCGCCGATCACCTCGTCGTCGTAGAAAATGATGTCGATGTCGATCGGCCGCGAGCAGTAGACGGCTCCGGAAGAGGCCTTCTCGACCGCCTCGGCGGCGCGGTTGCGGCCCAGTTCCCGCTCGATCCGCTGGCAGGCGTCGAGCACCTCGTGCGGCGTGAGGTCGGTGGAGACCTCCAGCGCCTGGTTCGAAAAACGCTCCGCGGCCGGGAATCCCCACGGCTCGCTTTCATAACGGTGAGAGCAGCGCAGCACGGCCCCCACACGGGAGTTGACAAGCTGCTGCGCCGTTTGCAGGGTCCGTTTCACATCGCCCTGATTACCGCCTAAAAGAAGTGCCACACGTGCCATAAATCACAAATGTTTTATCATCTTGCTCACCGAGAGGGCAAAATGGGTGAATACGATCGTCGGATTGCCGTTCTGCGCAATCTGCGCGGCGGCGCTCTCGATCTCGGCGATCAGCGGCTCGATATTCCGCGGGCCGACGAAAGGGGCGAATTTCGAACAGAAAGCCAGCTCCTCGCCCCAGAGGTAGCTGACCTCGCGGATACCGGCATGGAGCATGAAGCTCTCGCGCAAAAGCCGCGCCGCATCGCGCAGAAACGCCCGCTGCTGCTCGCGGGTGAGCTGCGCGGCATCTTCGGCCCAGGCGATCAGTTCGAGGTGCCGGTCATTGTAGCTCAAACGCATGAGGCTACAAAAAAGGTCGAAATGCTCCTTGCGCATCGCATCGCTCTCGCCCGCCACCAGATGGCCCAGTTCCAGCAAATCGCCGCCTGCCAGGCGCGCCATGTTGCGGGCTTGCAGCGGATCGGCCACGCCCCGCTGCTGCGCCACCCGCTCCAGCACGTCGGGCGCGATGCGCGGCACGCAGACCTCCTGCGTACGCGAAACGATCGTCGGCAGCAGGCGGTCGGGATGTTCGCAGACCAGAATGAAAAGCGTACGGTCCCACGGCTCCTCCAGAATCTTGAGAATCTTGTTCGCGGCCTCCTCGTTCATCGCCTCCGGAAGCCAGATCAGCATGGTCTTATAATCGGCCTCGAAACTCTTGAACGACAGTTTGCGGATGATCTCGTCGGCCTCGCGGGCCGCGATCATGCCTTTGAGCGTCTTGCCCAGGTCGAGGCGGTCGTACCAGTCCTGCGGCGAGAAGTAGCCCCCGCGCTCGGCGAACAGCGCGCGGAACTGCGGCAGGAACTCGTCGCTGCGCATCACCTCTCCCGACTTCTTGCCCTGTTTGTTGACCGGGAAAACCAAATGCAGGTCGGGGTGCGCCAGCGCCGCGATCTGTCGGCAGTCGGGGCATTCGCCGCACGAGTCGCCGCCCGAGCGGTGGCGGCAGCAGAGATACTGGACATAGGCCACGGCTACGGCCAGCGCCCCGGAACCCGCCGTACCCGTGAAGAGCTGGGCATGGCTCACGCGACCGGCATCGACCGACTGCGTCAGATGCCGTTTCAAATCCTCCTGTCCTGTAATGTCCGCAAAACGCATTTTACTCCTTATTTTTCATCCGCCGGAAGGTCTGCACCCCGGCAATCGTCAGCAAACCCGCGAAAACCACCGCGAGGATCACGGTCCGCGCCGTGCCGCGCTCCAGCTGGAGCGCCCCGGCCCCACAGAGGAAAAGCGCGAAACTGGCGCCCATCACGGCGATTTTTCCGGTCGTCTTCTTCATGTTCAGTCTATTTTCGAACCGCTTCGGCCCGGATGATCCGCACGTCCTCCAGCGGCCGGCCGGCCGAATCGGTCGCCACGCCCTGAATGGCCTCCACGATCTCAAGCCCCTCAGTCACACGGCCGAAAACGGTGTACTGTCCGTCGAGGAACGGCGTGCCGCCGGTGGTTTCATAGATCGTCCGCAGGGAATCGGGGATCACGATCTCCCCGTTCGTCGCAGCGGTCACGCTCTGCTGAATCCGGTCGAGCGTCGCGCCGTCGAAGGGCTTGCCCCAGACGATGTAGAACTGGCTGCCGGAGGATTTCCGTTCGGGGTTCACCTCGTCGGAAGTCCGGGCCGCGGCCAGCGCGCCGCGCGTATGCGCCAGCGCCGGATAGACGATCTCGGCGGGAATCAGGTAGCCCGCATCGGACTCGCCCAGCATCGTGCCCGCCGGGGCGCGGCGCGAGGCGGGATCGCCCGCCTGGATCATAAAATCGGCGATCACACGGTGGAACAGCACCGAATCGAAAAATCCTTCGCGGGTCAGTTTCAGGAAGTTGTCCCGGTGAAGGGGCGTCCGCCCGTCGAGTTCGATGCGAATGTCGCCCGCCGTGGTATGCAGCAACACCTCGGCCGGGCCTTCCGGACGGGACTGGCCGCAGGCGGCGAGGAGCAGGAGGGCCGAAGCCGCGGCTGCGATTCTGGGGAAAAGTCGTTTCTGCATACTCCGATTCACTTTTTACCTGTGCAGGAATGCGCGCAGCATCGCCCCCACGTCGATCCGCTCGCGGCGGACGAGGTAGGCGGCATACAACGCAAAGAGCACTATATTAAACGCATAGCTTACAAACATATTGTCCGCAGAGGCGGTCAAAGCCTCGCAAACGGCGAAAACCGCGAGCGCCGCGGCGACGTATTCGCCGATGCGCCGCCAGTCGTAGGGCGTCGGGTAATAGCGGCGGTTGAGCCACCAGCTGACGGCGACCATCACCGTTTCGCTCGCCAGGCGCGCCCACGCGGCCCCGTAGTAGCCCCACAGCGGGATGAGCCAGAACCCGAAAGCGACGATGGCGACCAGTCCCGCACCCGTGACGACGATGGCCAGCGAAGTGCGCTCCTCGCGCTTGTACCAGAACGAGAGGTTGAGCCACACGCCCGTCAGCACGTTGGCCCCGAGCACCACCGGAAGGATGAAGATACCCTCGCGGAAACTGCGCCCCACGATCAGCGCAAACACGTCGCGGAACAGCGCGATGCCGAGGAAAATCAGCATCGAGGCCATGACGTAGTATTTCAGCGCCGCGGCGTTCATCGCCACGAAGTCCGATTTCCTGAAGTTCGAGAGGAAGAACGGCTCGGCGGCCAGGCGGTACATCTGGTAGAAGAGCATCATCACCACAGCGATCTTCGTGATGGCCCCGTAGATGCCCAGCTGGGCCATGGCCCCCTCGGGAACGAGGTACTTGATCAGCTGCCGGTCGATGAACTCGTTGGCCGTACCGGCAAGCCCGCCCACCAGCAGCGGCAGCGAGTAGGCGAAGATCGCGGCGAGCAACGCCCAGTTGATCTTCGGAACGGTGCGGTCGGCGGTCCCGAGGATCGCCAGCCACGTCACGACGCTGGCGATCAGGTTGGCGACGAAGACCCATCCCACGCCGAAGTCGGTGGCGAACAGCCCGGCGGCGCCGAACCCGAAGGCCAGCGCCACGTTCAGAACGACGTTCATGGCTTTCAGCCCCACGAACGTCATGGCCCGGCCCTGTTCGCGCAGCCGCGAGAAGGGGATGCAGGCCCAGACGTCGAAAAGGATGATCAGGCCGACCCAGACGACGTATTCGGGATGCGCGACATACGCCTCGCCCATCATGCGGGCGATGCCGTCGCGGAAAAAGGCCGTCGCCAGGAAGAACACCGCCGCGGCGAGCGACGTGACGCCCCACGTCGTGGCGAAAAGCCGCCGCTTGGCCGCCTTCACATCGCCGCCCGCCTCCTCGGCCTTGGCCGAAAAGCGGAAATAGCTCGACTCCATGCCCATCGTCAGCAGCGTGAGCGCCAGCGGGATAAGGGCGTAAATGTCGGTGACGACGCCGTAGGTCTCCTGCCCGAACACACGGGTGTAGTAAGGCGTGAGCAGGTAGCTCAGGAACCTTACGACGATGGTGCTGATGCCGTAGACGGCAGTTTGTTTGGCCAGTTTTTCGAGCATGACGGAGGCTTATAGCCCGGCAAAGATACAAATTTTAGCCGGAAACCCCGCATTGTTTCCCCTTCTTTCAGAGAAAGAAGGGAAAGGCGGCCGCGCCTTTTCGTCGGCCGGGAAGGGAACCGCGTCTCTTCCGGAACGCCTTACCGCGACGCCGCGAGCGACGAGGGCGTGACGCCCTGCGAGTCGCGCGCCCAGTCGCCGCGGGCGCGGAGCACCTGCTCGACGATGTCGCGCACGGCCCCTTCGCCGCCCCGGAACTCCGAGACGTAACGCGACGCCTCGATCACCTCCGCCGCCGCGTCCGCCGGGCAGACCGGAAGGCCCACTTCGCGCATGCAATCCAGATCGGGGATGTCGTCGCCCATGTAGATCACGTTGGCCGGATCGAGCCCCTGGCCCGCCATGTATTCGCGGATGGCCGTGATCTTGTCCATGCAGTCGACGTAGAAATGGTCGATACCGAGCATCCGAAGGCGGTTTTCGAGCGTCCGGCCCCGGCCGCCGGTGATGATGCAGACCTTGTAGCCGATCTTGATCGCGTAGGCCAGCGCATAGCCGTCCTTGGCGTTGTAGCGGCGGATGAAGTCGCCGTCGGGCGTGGGGATGATGCCACCGTCGGTCATCACGCCGTCGACGTCGAAGACGAAGGCTTCGCAGCGCGCTATATCTTCTTTGAAGTTTCCCATATGCTTTGACTTATCGTTGAGTAGATGTTTTTCAGTCGGAGGTCGAAGGCCAGCAGGTCGCCGTGGCGGGCCTTCGTGGCGAAATCATTGCGCACGGCGGGTCCCGTCTGCACGTCGAGCGGCGAACGGGCGTCGCAGGCCTTGGCCGCGGTTTCGGCGATCAGCGGTTTCAGCACGTCGAAATCCAGCCCCGCACCGCGGACGATACGTTCGCCCACGGCATACATGTGATTGGCGAAGTTGCAGGCGAAAACCGCCGCGAGATGCACCTTGCAACGCTGTGCCGAGTCGGCCCAGATGACCGTCCCGGAGAGTTTCCGGGCGAACGCCTCCAGCTCCGGACGCAGTTCGGGCGACGGCGCTTCGAGAAACACGGGGATCACGGAAAAGTCCGCTTCGCGCCCTCTGGTGAAGGTCTGCATCGGATAGAAAACGGCACGCCGGGCGAATCGTTCGGGGATGGCCGTGACCGGCACGCTTCCGGCCGTGTGGGCCACCGCAGCCTCTTCGGGAATCGGGAGCGTTGCGGCCACCTCCGCCACGGCGCGATCGCTGACGGCGATCAGGTAGATGTCGGCATCCTTGCGGAGCATTTCGGGGCGCGTCTCCCAGCCGGTCGCGGCCAGCTCCGCAACGACGCGCGCCCGCTCGGCGTTGCGGGCGAAAATCTGCACGAGTTCCAGTTCGCTCTTGGCGACGGCGCGGGCCAGCGCTTCCGCGAGGTTCCCGCTGCCGATGATGACGGTTTTTTTCAATTCAGAATTCATAATTACAGCAGGTCGGTCAGCCGCACGTTGTCCTGCGACCGGCGGGCCGACTCTTTGAGCGTCTCCAGTTCGCGGTCTATGCGCGCCAGTTCGGGCGTCTGCCCGAGGTCGAAAGTGGTCTGCCCCGACCGTTCGACCGCCTCCAGCACGCCGTAGACGGTCATCGACGCGATGTCGTGCGCCGGAGTGAAGGCCGTTTCCCGCTCGCCGTCGCCGCTGCGCACGGCGATCAGCTGCCCGGCCTGCACGAGCTGGAACAGCACGTCGTTGACGATGCGCGTGGGCAGGTCGAGGCGTTCGCGGATCTCGTCCGCAGGCAGCGCCCCGCCCCGGTCGCGGAAATTCCGCACGACGGTGAGCATCACCGCGAGCAGCACCTTGCGCCGCTGGTCGTAGCTGATCAGGAGCGATTCGCGTTCCTCACCGAAACGCGCGATATTCTGATAGGCGAACGACAGCTCGCCGCCGAAAAGGAGTATCTCCCACGAGGTCTGCATCCAGATCAGCAGCAGCGGCAGGGCCGCGAAACTGCCGTAGATGGCGTTGTACGAGGTCATCCACCGCTGCACGTAGACGTAGCCCCACTGGAAGAGCAGGAAAATCGTCCCGGCGACGATGCCGGCCATCAGGGCGCTGCCGAAACGCACTCTGGCGTTGGGTATGACGATGTAGAGGAAGGTGAACATCACCCAGATGACGATCATCGAGGCAAGGTGCGACAGCAGGTTGAAATACCAGCTGTCGTCGAATCCGAGCAGCTGCTCGGCATAGTTGCCCACGGCGTTGGCCACGATCCAGAGGATCGGCACGATCATCACCACGGCGATGTAGTCGGTCCACTGGCGGGTGATGCTGCGCTCGACCTTGACCTCCCAGATGTTGTTGAAGGCGCTTTCGATCGACCCGAAGACCCGGATCACGGCCCAGAAAAGCATGACCAGCGCCACGGCGGCCACCACGCCGCCCTGCGTACGTGCCAAGGCGTTTTCGGCGAAGTTGACGATGTAGTCGACGATGTCGGGGTTTCGGGGGAAGAGACCGTAGAGGTTTTCGATCAGTCCGTCGGCCAGCCCGAATCCTTTCACCACGGCGAATACCACCGCGAGAATCGGCACCAGCGACATCAGCGTGTAGAACGTGAGCGCCGCCGAACGGACGATGGTTCCGTGTTCGAGCAGGCCGCGGGCCGTGTAGAACAGCAGGCGGTATTGCTGCACGAGCCACCGCACGACGGGGTTGCGCCATTCGGTGACGTCGCGCCGGAAAATCGTGTCGGTGAAGTATGTCAGAAAATCGCTGAATTTCATAAGTCGCAGCCTGGCAATCAGGCAAATGTAGCTATTTTAAACGGATAACCCAAAAATCGTTCCCGATTTTCGTGAAGGCCAGCCGCAGGCCGGCCCCGGCATGCAGCCCCAGGCGGCGCATCAACTCCTCGGCGGCGAGCGGGAAATCACGCTTGAGCACCTCCGCCCCGCGGCCTTTCAGTTCGCGCTTGAGCCGTTTGGGATCGTAGGGTTCGATGCTTTCGACGGCGAAGGTCCGTCCCAGCACGCCTTCCGGCTCCTCCACGGCGAACCCGTAGCCGTTGTCGCTCCAGATGTCGGCTTTTCCCGCAAGGTGAATCCGCGCGAGACGGGCCTTCTGCAACGACACGTCGGGGATCACCAGATAGCCGTAACGCTCCGGGTCGAAACGGCCCGGAGGGGGTGCGGTCTCGCCCGGAGCGGCCGAAAAACTCCCGCGCCCGAGAGCCGTGGCGGTGACGAGCGGTCCCGTGCCGTCGTCATAGACCACGACCTCCTTGCATTCGTCGCCGAGCGAGAGCACCTCCACGCGGCTGTCGGGAAAGAGCCGGAGGGCCTCGCCGACGTCGAACAGCGGGGAGTTCTTGACGCACAGACGCCCCGAAACCTGCTTCAGACGCGGCTTCAGGGCGACGATGTCGGGCGAACAATCCTCCAGCCGCACCAGTTTGCGGCCCTTGTCCGAACGGCGGTCGGGATCGGCGTAAATCCAGTCGAAACGCAGGCCGTCGCGTCGGAGATACTCCTCGGCGGAGGCATTCACTACGTCGACATTCGCGACGCCCATTCTGGAAAAATTCTCCGCGGCCACGCGGGCCAGCATTTCATTGCGTTCGAGCGTCACCACACGGCGGAAGCGGCGGCTCAAAAAAAGGGCGTCGGCACCCAGCCCGCAGGTGAGGTCCAGCACCGTGTCGCCTTCGAGGAGTTTGTGGGCGGCGCACGCCTCGCTCGACGCCTGCTCGAAGGCCAGCGGCGGCAGGATGCACTGCGCCGCGGCATACGAAGGGAGTTTCTGCGCGGCCCGCGC
>OCPU01002375.1_pt1 | contig 12067 bp, 13 predicted proteins | sample 1538661 | NCBI WGS metagenome assembly OCPU01 (sample SAMN04571716, study PRJEB22368) | human gut metagenome | biome: human gut; material: stool | host: Homo sapiens | place: Luxembourg | collected 2012-10-19
GAAGTGAGGCAGATAAACGATTGTCTGTACTGTCTTCTTAAATCCGAGTGAAACAATCTCATTTAAAAGAAGTGAGATAATAACAGCTGCACCTGTATTTAAAATCAACTTAATAATCGAAAGAATTAATGTGTTTCTAAATGCTGTCCAGAAATAAAGGTCATTAGTGAACATCTGAACGAAATGCTTGAGACCTACATAGTAAGGTCCTGCAATAACATATTTTGTGAATGCATAACGGCATCCAGCCATTGGCCAGTAATTAAAGAGAATAATCATGATTAATACTGGTAAGAACATGATATAGAAGCCACGGTAATAATACATTGTCTTCCATACACTCTTGTTAATTGAGTTAGAAAGATATCTTGAATCAACGCCAAGATCTTTCTTGAAATACTTCATAATATCAATGAAGCAGCCAGCGATTGCAAGAATATAACCTACAATCAATACGTAGACACCTAAACCTAAAACGTATTTAGCGTCATCTGAACCATTACCAGATGATAAAAGATTAGTAAGAGAATAAATATCATATTTATTTCTTCCGTAGTAACCTCTGAAGTTAACTGCAACTAAAGAGATAACAAATATAACTGCTGAAATTGCTGTCGGTATAATTGAGAACATATCCTTCTTTAAAACAAGAAGAATAATAGCAGCTATAATAGCAATCATGAACAGATACCACATAACAGGGGCATCAATATTCATAAAACTGTAGGCATCAGAAATATCACTTGAATTCTGAACGAAAGGCAAAAGCCCGCCTATAAAAGCAATTACTAAACCTATTATAGCAATTACCTTGAGGTTGCCTGATTTCTTACCTACTAATGCACCACATCTCGGGCACACTTTTGCATGCTTTGGTAATTCTGTGTTACAAGACTTACATTGCATCTTCATACCTTCTTTCCTAATATTTTTGTTTAATTCTAAGCCTACATCTGTATGATTAATAAGCTAAAAATCAGAATCCGACCTTCCGGATGAACCAATGCCACCCGGAAGTGGATTCTTAAAGGTTGGTAATTAAATTACCTATATAATATCTTTTAAAATATTATCTTAAATTATTTAGACTTCTTTGTCTCATTTAATGACTTAAGAACAGCTTCTACTGCTGTACCAACTCTATCCTTGTAGAGCTTCATACCTTCTTCAACAGTCATGTTACCAAGTGCAACTTCTGAAATAACCTTATTTCTTGTTGTATTGATATCTGTGCTGTTTTCACCAAGTGTCTCTGTCATAGGAAGTGGAGTAGCAACTGTAGAGTTCTTAGCGAAGAATTCACCATTTTTCTTAGCTGCTTCAGTCATCTTAGCTTCACCAGGATCAGATGTCTTGAACTTAGCAAGAGCAAGGATTGGATCAATGTGGTTCTTAGACATTAATGTTGATGGCTTTTCTGGAGATGGAAGGAAGTGGAACTCGCCTTCTTTGTACTCAAATGTACCCTTATTATCAGCAAGTGTTACTGTCTCAGCCTTGTCATCCCAATGAGTACCCTTAGCACCGTAAGTCCAAGCTGTCTGGATGTCGCCACCATCAAGCATTGTGTCGATGAAGTACTTGAAGATACCTTCTGGATTCTTAGCACTTGTTGTGATACACCAAGCTGGTGCAATTCTTTCTACGTATGTACCAAGTTCCTGAATAGGATTGATAGCAATAAGATCTGTAGGAAGACCCTTAGACTTAAGGTTTGTCATTAATGTGTTAGCCCATGTACCAGCCCAGTATGAGAATACACCAGATTCTGAAGAAGGATCTGTTGAAAAGAACTTGTTACGAGCATCTGTTGTCTTCTGACCAAGTGTAGCCTTATCAATTACGCCATCTTTAACAGCATTCTGAATTCTCTGAAGAGCATCCTGCATAGCTTTTTCTGAGAAACCATCTACATACTTTCCTGAAGAATCTTTGTAGAATGTGTAGTTAGCCTGCTGATAGAATTCTGGAAGGTAGTTTGTGTAAGGAGCTTCTGTTGAAATGAAGTCAGGAGCTGAAATTACATAATGACCTTTCTTAGCAGCTAACTGCTTTAAGATACCATAGTATGTGTTGAAGTCCATAGTAACGCCGTCAACCTTTGATACATCAATGCCAGCATCATCAAGCCAAGCTTTCTTGATGTATGTACAGCAACCATTACCACGGTATGGAGAGAAACCATACATAGCCTTTGTTCCGTCTTCGCCATTAACAAGTAATGCTGAAAGAACGTTCTCAGCTGTATCGATAAGTCTGCCTGACTTCTTTGTCTCTGAAGAGTTCCAAGCATCTGTCATGTTCCAAAGGAAACCGTTAGCTGCATAAAGAGCATAGTAATCAGATGAAAGAAGAACTACATCAGGAATGCTATCACTGTTGAATGCATTAGAAACTGCATCATAGTAATTACTGTGGTCAGGACGTACCCATTCGATTTCAAGGCCTGTTAAGTCGCCAAGATATTTGTAGAATGCCTGTCCGCCGTTAGCTTCTGTAACGACTGTAGAGTCGCACATAACTGTAAATTTGTCTGGCTTTGTTACTTCTTTGTTTGAAGAAGCGTTGTTGTTTGAATCACCATTGTTGTTACCACATGCAACAAGGCTCATTACTGATGTAAGAGTAAGACCTACAGCAGTAAGTTTTTTAACTGTTTTTTTCATAAACCTATAAACCCTCCTTATTGGTTATATGGGGGCAAGCCCCACGGTCAATTTTTTTGACAAAAGTATAATAGCATTTTTGTACTATTTTAACAAGAGGATTTTGAACAATTATTGTATTTTTTTTGTACATTTTGTGAAAATCCAGCATTTATGCGGCTTTCCACGTTCATATTTTTTTCATATTTTTTAATTTTTTATGTACAAATTGCCCAAAATATACTTCATGTAATGTTTTTTAACCAGTCGGCATTGTATTTTTTATGTAAATTTTGCACTATCATAACTCTCTTTTATGATTTTTTTACATCAATTTTACAACAAAGTGCCCAAATTTTATTAATTTAATTTCTGTTTTGTGCTTTATTACCATTGTTAACCCAATATTAATTATTGCTTGTCAATATTTGCACCATTCCGTCATAAATACCAAAAATCACATTGTCATTTTTAACAATTTCAAGGCGTCCGGCAAATGCGTCCGCCACAGCTTTCTGAAAATGTGCATACTCAGACTCTTCTATAATCATATTTATATGGACATTTTCACCATACTCGGTGTCTGTTATTATTATATTTCTTTCCATACACATGTACTGTATTTTTCCGAAACTGTTATAGTCAGCATCTATCTGTGCCTGTATGCCTTTTTTAACTTCCATGATGCCTGATGCTTCTATTCCCGATTTGGCTGCTTCTGAATATGCCCTTATCAGGCCGCCTGTTCCCAGAAGTGTTCCGCCAAAGTATCTTGTCACAATTATAAGGCAGTTTGCTATACCACTTTTATCAAGTACATCGAGTATTGGTTTTCCTGCTGTTCCTGAAGGTTCTCCATCATCACTGAATCTTTTTATTTCGTTATTATTTCCTATTATATATGCGTAGCAGTGATGCCTTGCATCCCAATACTTCTTTTTGGTTTCATTTATATAATATAATGCATCTTCTTCATTTTCTATATTATATACGTCACCAATAAACCGGGATTTTTTTTCTGTTATCTGTGCACTTCCGTCTTTATGTACTCTTTTCAAAATTGCTCTCCTTTTGCAAGATGCAGTATTTTCTATTCAGATTATGCCTGTACTTATTTCTTTTGTCAAACTATTAATAATTCGTGATAAATCATTTTACTTGAGACATTTTATAATTATATGGTATAATGAATCCAAACAACACTTTTTTGTGCAGAAATTGGAGGTAAATATGAATTTTGGCAAACAAGGCATAATACAAAAGAAAAAACGGCTGAATTCTTCCGGTTCGCGTCTCGGCACAAAGCTGGGCGTTACTGTCGTAAAGCTTTTGTTCATAGCTGTCATTGCTGTTATAGTTGCAGGCTCCTGCCTGGCATTAGGGGCTGCAGAAGGCATTATCGCCAGTGCACCTGATGTATCAACAATTGATGTGTCACCTGAGGGTTATGCAACAAAAATTTATGACGATGGTGGTAATGAAATACAGACATTATCAACAAGCGGTTCCAACCGTATATATGTGGACGTTGAAGATATTCCTATCACATTGCAGCATGCTTTTATTGCAATTGAAGATGAGCGTTTCTATGAACATAACGGTATTGATATCAAAGGTATCTTTCGTGCCGGAACGGTTTTTCTTTCTACAGGACGCATGTCAGAAGGTGCAAGTACAATCACACAGCAGCTTCTTAAAAATAATGTTTTCAAAGCATATAATGAAAGTACCATTGAAAAAATCAAGAGAAAAATCCAGGAACAGTATCTCGCCGTAAAGCTTGAAACTGTCATGGACAAGCAGACTATAATAGGTAACTATCTTAATACAATCAACTTAGGAAATGGTTATTACGGCGTTCAGACTGCTGCACAGGGTTATTTTGGCAAAGATGTATCAGAGCTTTCTTTAAGCGAATGTGCTGTAATTGCTTCAATAACACAGAGTCCGTCTTCACTCAATCCTGTTAAGTACCCTGCCGAAAACCAGAAGCGCCAGTTAAAGGTTCTTAATAATATGCGTAACCAGGGATATATCTCACAGGCAGAATATGACGAGGCAGTTTCTGATGATATGCAAGAATCCAGGACAGAAAGATTGAAGTTGCAAGTTCAACATATTCTTACTTTGTTGATGCTCTTATTGACCAGCTTATAAAGGATCTTATGGAGCAGAAAGGATATACTGAGACACAGGCAACCAACATGATTTACAAGAATGGTCTTCAGGTCTATTCTACACAGAATATGTCAATGCAGCAGATAGCTGATAACGTTATTAACGACCCTGGCTATTATCCTGACAATACTGAGCTTTCTATTTCATATTCGCTTGCTGTAAAAGATACAAAAGGCAATGTCAATTACTATTCTCATTATGGTCTTTTGGATTATTACAAAAAAGACAAAGGTCAGAGTAATTTCACTCTCATCTTTAAAGACAAAGATGATGCACAGACTTATATTGATGAATACAAAAATTCTATACTTGCAAATGGAGGAGAAGTTGTTTCTGAGAGCGTTTCTTATATAGTACAGCCTCAGATGTCATTTACAATTATGGACCAGCATACAGGCCAGGTTAAGGTAATCGTTGGCGGCCGTGGTGAAAAGAGCGGCAACCGTACTCTTAACAGAGCCGTTGATACTATGCGTCAGCCGGGTTCATCAATAAAACCTCTCGCTGATTATGGTCCTGCACTTGATACAGGTGCTATTACTCTTGCAACAGCTATTGATGATGCACCTTACTATTATCCGGGTGAAAATTCAAAGCTTGTAAAGAATTATTTTGTGGGTGAATACAGAGGTCTTATGTCTGTAAGAACAGCTTTAAAACTCTCCGAAAACGTACCTGCTGTCAAGGTACTTGCTCAGATTACTCCTCAGGTTGGTTTTAACTACCTTCTGAAATTCGGTTTTTCAACACTTATTTCACCTAAGGAAGCTGTCAACGGCAACCATGATGTTGTCCCTTCACTCGCACTCGGCGGTCTGACATATGGTGTACACAATATTGAAATGTGTGCTGCATACGCAGCTATCGCAAATCAGGGAACTTATACGCAGCCTGTTTATTATACACAGGTCAAAGATAAAGACGGCAATGTTATCCTTGACAATACACAGCCTCTTACACATACTGTTTTGAAGAAATCAACTTCATGGCTTTTAACTAACGCACTTGAATCAGTTACTGCTGCCGGTACTGCTGAAGCTGCTGCTTTAAGCAATCAGCCTACAGCCGGAAAAACAGGTACTACACAGAATGTAACAGATAAATGGTTCTGCGGTTATACACCTTATTATACAGCTGCTATATGGCTCGGATATGATGATAACTCAAAGGAACTTTCAGGATATATTGACCACAGAAAAATGTGGCGTACAATAATGCAGGAAATTCACGATAATCTTCCTACCGGTTCTTTTGAAAAACCGGATGATATAGTAGAAACAGAGGTATGCTCACAGTCAGGAAAGCTTCCTGTAGCAGGCTTATGCGACCAGGATCCAAGAGGTTCACAGCTTGTGACAGAATATTTCTCTAAGGATAATAATCCGACCGATACATGTGATGTTCATATTAAAGTAACTATCTGTGATGACACAGGCAAAATCGCATCTGCAAACTGTCCTCACAAGACTACTAAGATTATGATTAAAAGCCGCGATTGTTAAGAATCCTTCAAATGAAGATGAGACAACTTATACTACATGGGATCAGGAATATGCAATTACCGAGGAACAGCTTTCAAAGGTATGTACTGCACACGGCAGTTCATCATCAGGAAGCACAAGCTCAGGCAATTCTTCAGGAACCACACATAGTACAACTGCTCCGTCTTCTACAAAACCTACAACATCCAGCAATAGCAATACGTCAGGTACAACGAGACGATAACAGAAAGCGGATGGGAAATCACTTCCCATCCGCTTATTTTTTCTTCATATGAGGTTTAAATATCCATGACGAAATATATCCGAATATCAATGCCGATGATACACCTACGGCACATGCGGTAAACCCGCCTTTGAAAAGCCCAAGAAAACCAGATTCGTCAACTGCCTGTTTAATTCCTTTCCATAAAACATTACCAAATCCAAGAAGTGGCACTGATGCCCCAGCTCCCGCAAATTCAAGAATCGGTTCATATAAACCGACAGCCCCCAGAACTACGCCGGAGCATACAAGAAGAACCATTATCCTGCCCGGCATCAGCTTGGTTTTTTCCATAAGAATCTGTACTGCGGCACATATAAGACCGCCTATGACAAATGCTTTTACAAATACCATTCTGCCTCCCTATACACATTTAATAATTTCCACATACTGTATATTATTTTTATACATGTTCAACAATCACTCCGTGTGCAATTCCGGGAACACTCTGCCCTTCATTATAACTTACTGTTGACAGCAATGCCCCTGTCGGAATAAATAAAATTCTTTTCCATTTTCCATCTCTTACATTGTCAATTATATATGAGCTAAACACCACCGCACTGCAGCCGCATCCACTTCCGCCCGCATGTGTTCCCTGTTTTTGCGGGTCAAATATTTCAATTCCGCAGTCCATATGAATCTGCGAAATATCATAACCTTTTTCTTTTACAAGATTTATAAGTATTTCTCTTCCTACCGTTCCTAAATCTCCGGTTATGATTCTGTCATAATATTTTTCATCCGTCTCAAAATCCTTAAAATTTGCCACAATCAGGTCTGCCGCTGCCGGTGCCATGCAGGCACCCATATTCATTGAATCTTTGACACCATAATCTATAATTTTTCCCGTTGTAATACCTGTAATAGCCACAGGCTGCCTCTCGTTTGTAATAACTGCCGCTCCGCTTCCCGTGACAGTCCAGGTGGAAGCCTTAGGACGCTGGTTTCCATATTCAAGAGGAAAACGGAACTGTTTTTCCGCACTTGCGAAATGGCTTGATGCCATACATATGAGTCTGTCGGCCGCACCCGCAGAGATTATAAGTGCCCCAAGTGATAACGCTTCTCCAAATGTCGAACATGCACCATATATTCCGAAATGCGGAATTTCATATTTACTTATTCCAAAAGACGTCGCTATAAGCTGTCCTAACAAATCTCCCGATAATATATATCTTATCTGTTCTTTTTTGTATGATGTTTTCATAAGAAGCTTGTCTACTACAGCCTCCTGCAAGGCACTTTCTGCCTGCTCCCAGTTATCTTTTCCTGACATTGGGTCTTTTATCACAACATCAAACATTCTGCCAAGCGGACCTTCACTCTCTTTTTCGCCCACTACCGATGCGGTTTGTTCAATGTATACAGGTATATCAAACTTAAAGCTCTGACTTCCTTTTTGCACACTATCACCTCCTACATCCATAATTTTGCAAGCAGATATAATAGCCCGGCTATCCATGATGAAAATATTCCATAAAGAATAACCGGTCCGGCTATCGTAAATATTTTGCATCCGATTCCAAATACTTCTCCCTCAGCCTTATATTCTATCGCAGGTGCTGCAACACTGTTTGCAAATCCTGTTATCGGAACGAGACTTCCCGCACCGCCCCATGTTGTTATCAGAGGATAAATATTAAGACCTGTAAGAATATTACTTGCAAGGACAAGGCAAATCGTCGTCCAAAGTGACGCCTCATCTTTTGCCATCCCTGCATTTTTAAATAGTTCTATAAGAATCTGGCCAAAAAGGCATATTGCACCACCTGTAATAAATGCTTTAATACAATTTTTAAGACAGCTGGCCTTTGGCGTTACCTGCTCAACATATGCGTTATAATTTTTATTTCTTTTTTCTACATCACGAATCATTCTGCCGCCTCCTACATAGGTTAGATTAATGGTACACCGGATTAATAAAGGAAAAAATAATAAATTATATGACCTGCTGCTTTTCCAAGACCAATCATAAGAATTATGATGCCAAGCCCGGAACCGATTCTTACACGCCTTATAAATATAGGCAGTGCTTTCAGTGTCTCTGCAAGGCTTACAACAAGCAGTCCTATAAACATTCCTGAAAACACTCCATACATCACAATACCTGCTGTGCCAATATCTATACTGATATTAAACATTGACAGGCAGTTTCCTGTTACAACTCCAAATAGCAGACATTCTTCATAAAAAAATATGCTTTTTGTTGTTCCTGTTGATGCTGCTGCCCTGTTTATCATTCCAACGCTTGTTATAAGTGCAAAATATCCCGCTGCTGTAACCGCACCTGCTGCCAGTCCAAAAAAAGCCAGAAATACTGTCATGCTTTCTTTCCTTTCTGTTCTGTTTTGGATTTTCTGTCAATAAGCGTATCATCAACCATTTCAACTTCTATAGGTGTAGGTTCCCCTGACAGCCTCACCCCGGCAAAATGGTTATAGAAAATTATAATTCCAAGTGCAAGACCGACAGCATACATTATTTCCAGCAGTTTTACCTGTTGTGCATTGTCTGCTCCAAATATCTCATACACTTTCTCAAATATTTCATTGGTACTTACATCATTGTTGTATGCCATAATTGCGTACATGCTCCCGACAAATGTAAATGCAGCCACAAATGCTATTAATAATCCCTGCAGAAACTTTGAATGTTTCTTTTCCAAAATGTAATCCACAATAAAATCATTTTCACCAAGATTATTCACATCGGCATCAGGATATTTTTTTGCAACAGCTTTTACAATATCCATAAATGAAAGACATACTCTCTTTTTCTTTATTTTATTCACGCCAACTTCATCGAGTATAATAAGGCATATATGTTTTATATCATTTTCCATCTTTTTATCGCTGCAATATACATCAGCAACATCACCAATTAATACCATGCGTTTTGAAACTTCGATGTTTTTGTCTGTTTTTATATATACCGTTTCACTCATTTTGACATCATCTCCTCGTTTTTAGCATGGCTTTCCAACAGGACATTTATTCACCGGATTTCATTTTTTTTAGTATTTTTTTCTCAAGCCTTGATACCTGAACCTGCGAAACGCCAAGAATTCCAGCTATTTCCGTCTGCGTTTTATCCTGATAATAACGCATATAAATAAGCTGGCGTTCTTTTTTATCAAGCTTTGAGAGCATCTCTTCCAGCACCATGCGGTTCATCATATCTTCACATGGGTCGTCTTCACACGGAAGCTTGTCAATAAGTGAAATATCACTTCCATCCCCCTGATAAATCACTTTGTGGAGTGACTCTATCTGTGCCGATGCATCAAATGCCTGTGCAAGTTCCTCTGATGTAACTCCGATTTCTGCCGCTATCTCGGTAAGTGTTGGCTCTCTTTTAAGTTTTTCCTCCATTTTCTCCCTCGCAATATAAGCTTTGTATGCGGTCTCTTTCATCGAACGGCTTACTTTTATCATTCCGTCATCTCTTAAAAAACGCTTGATTTCTCCCGAAATCATTGGTACAGCATATGTCGAAAACTGTACATCAAATGATGTGTCAAACTTATCAACAGCTTTTATAAGTCCAATGCTGCCTATCTGGAATAAATCTTCCTGTTCATAGCCACGCCCCGCGAATCGCTTTACTATGCTCCATATCAGTCCCATATTTTCAACAATCAGTTTCTCTCTGGCTGCTTTATCTCCTCCATGTGCCATTTCTATCAGTTCCTTAGTATGATTCATATAACCACACCCAATCCACTAATTATTTACTCCTATTTTTTTCTTCATCATCACGGTTGTACCGCTGTGCTTTCCTGATTTGACATGTAACTCATCCATAAATGCCTCCATAAATGAAAATCCCATTCCTGAACGCTCAAGCTGTGGCTTTGATGTATACATTGGCTCCATTGCTCTTTCTATGTCATCTATTCCAACTCCGTCATCATGTACTTCTATTGTCAGTTCATTATCATTAAGCTCACATTTCAGGCTTATTTTGCCTTCTCTTCCCTCATATCCATGGACTATACAGTTTGTTACCGCTTCCGATACAGCAGTTTTTATATCAGAGATTTCTTCTAATGTCGGATCTAATCTTGTACAAAATGCCGCAACAACAACTCTTGCAAAACTTTCATTTTCGGATTTTGAATCAAATATAATTTCAAAGCTGTTACTATTTTTATTCATTTCAATTTCCCCTTTTACCTTCTAATATTTTCTTCGCCGCATCATTTACATCACTGCTTACAACTACAAGCTTATGAAGTCCTGAAATAAGGAGTATTCTTGATATTCCTTCCCCTGCACCGGCAACATATATCCGGCCTTTTTCATGGATTTTTCTGTACCGTCCCATTATAAGACCTATTCCGGCACTATCCATAAAATTTATTCTGCTGAAATCAAATATTATATCTTCTACGCCTCTTACATCAATGACATCATCAATCACTTCTCTCATTTCATCCGCAAGATGATGGTCAAGTTCCGCTATCATGCTTATAACAAGCATTTTATCCGACACCATGTAAATATAATCTGTGTGCCTTACTTCATTTTCTCCGTCTGCAACAGCAACATGTTCTTCCTGCATTCCTGTCAACCTCCATTTGATTATAACTATATTTTTCCGTAACAAAAAACCTGACAGGCTTTCATTCCTGTCAGGTCTTCTCTTTTACGTATATTTTTCAACATCAGTGTGACTGTACATAAGCCTGTGCTTCTGTTACATATCCGCTGCTCTTGAATTCATCTGCTATAATTTGATAGTATTTTTTAGCATTATCCGGCTGATTAAGTGCAACATAACTCTTTGCCGCATAAAAAACTGCATCGGCTTTTGTCTTGTCACACTTATAAGCTCTCACAAGCAAATCTGCTGCCGTTGTGTAGTCAGCCTTGTTATATGCCGTCATTCCTCTGTTATACAAATCATTTGCTGCATTCATCATTGTAGCACCTGATATTGTATTATAAAGTGTCTTTGCTTCTTCAACAGGGAGTGAACTTACATCAACATCAGCAATAGCCTCTGCCGCACCTGTTGAATCATTTGAAATGTATAAGTTAGCTGCTTTTATAACAGCAGTCAACAGCTTATTATTGCCGTCTGCACCGCTTACCTGTGACAGACGTGTCTCTAACGATTCTTTTTCTTTCTTTACAGAATCGAGCTGGTTTTGAAGCGAATTAAGCTCTACATTGCCAGATGAGAGCTGTTCGCTGTATTCCTGAAGGCTCTTATTATATTCTGATGTAAGCCCCCTGTATCTTGACGGTATGATAAGAAACCATATCAATGCTGCTCCTATTGCAACACCAACAAGTATATTTATAATCGTTATGGCACCATTGCTCGGCTCTTTATATGATGAACGCGGAAGGATTACATCATTACCGCTTAACGGCTTTCTATCATCATCTTTATTTCTCTTCTTCAATGATGACTGTGATTCTTTCTTTTTAGATGATAATTCTTCATCAATAGCCTGCATATAAAGCTGT
>OCPU01002400.1_pt1 | contig 11981 bp, 14 predicted proteins | sample 1538661 | NCBI WGS metagenome assembly OCPU01 (sample SAMN04571716, study PRJEB22368) | human gut metagenome | biome: human gut; material: stool | host: Homo sapiens | place: Luxembourg | collected 2012-10-19
TCACAAAGAACCGATTGACCGACCGTAGCAGCGGCCGGAGCAACAATGTAGTAATCACCGCGTTCGGCGATTGTGAGCTCAGCGCCCTCGGGATAAATATCAGTATCCTCATCATAGGACGGCAGAGAAGCCGTAAAAGTACGCTCTACAAGACCTACTACCTTATCCCCTGCGGCTCCTGTTGCAGAGGCTACAGGGAATTGAACAGCCGTTGTGGAGCCCGTTGCGGCCTTAGCAAAGACGAAAGTACCGCAAGCCACGGTTCCATCGCTCAAGTAATTATGCGGCGTGTATACCGCCTGATTGAAAGCGACCTGCTGACCGGGAATGCCAATCGCAGGATAGAGATTTACTGTTTTTTGCAACATCTAAAAACTCCTATTAGTTAACTTTTTCAAGAATGGAAGTGAGCGCGGTACGTTCGTCTTTCGGCGCCGAATCGCGTGCAGTGGCCTTAGTAGAACCTTGACGACCTGCGATGTAAGCGCGGTAAGCAATTCGAGCTTGAGAAGCGCTGACACCGCTAATGCCCAATTTCTTCAAAGCGGCCAAATAAACCTGACCTGCAGAATCGTAAGCACCTAAACGAATTGCACCGACAATCGGCTTGACTTCCTCAATTGCGGTCATTTCGTCGACAAGTGCGGATTTAAGGGCTTTGAGCGAATCAGACGCTTTCACCGTTTCTTCTACCTTTTCTTCGACGCCTTTCACTTCTTCGCCGTCATCTTCGGCCTCTTTGGCCGTGAACTTGTAGCCTTCCTTGAAAGCATTCTTGACAGCGTCCGGAGCGTCATCAAGGCCGCAGGATTTCAAAGCGTCTTCAACACCCTGCAAGTAACGCTCTTCACCTTCGCGCTCATGATCTCGATCAATGCGTTTCGGATCAGCTTTTTCACGTTTTTCGCCGTAAAGGACGCCAGCCTCAAATCCAGCCTTGAAAGTCGGATCTTTCATTTTTTCGTCAAGTTCAATATCGTCATCCTTTGTTTCGTTTTCAGCGGGCTTGGGTGCTTCATCGCCAGTAGCCTTTGAGTAAGCCAAGTCAGACAACGTATCCTTCATTTTCTTGAGATCGTCATCGCTCATCCCCTTGCTTTTCAGCTCGTCGAGAATTTTTGTAATGGCGGCCTCTTTGTCTTCATCAGAGGCGTCTACAACATTGCCGTTTTCATCAACCTTGTGCAGGTCGATAATTTTCTGGGCGAGATCAACTTCTTTCTGCTCGGTGCCAGCGTCTTTGTTTTCAATATCTGCCATATTGATTTCCTTACCTGTATCGCTAACCTTCACGGTCGGGCCAGCTCGCCCTTTCTCAACTAGCGCCAAATGGTTAGCTCTAATTTGACGCTGTACAAAATCGTAGTGTTCCCCATCGTCCGTATCCCCTGACTTAAACTCAGGAATATATGTGTACGCCAGGGACAGCTCCTTCATGCTTCCATCATTGATACGGTTAATCGCGTCCTGATCGAAAATATGAAGAGAGTTCATTAAAAACGGGGCCTCAAAAGCCCCGTCGGTTCCGGTAGTTCCTACCCGAGTTTGTTTGTCCTCAGGCTCGCCTGAATCATCGTGATGTTCTAGGTGAATCGGAATACCATTTACCGATTTGATTGTTTCTTCGCTTGCAAGTTCTTCCGGCGGTCTGTATGCGTGATAGATCGTTTCAGGATCCAGTCCTTGAGCCTGCCAGCCTGAAATTTCACGGCCTAAATAAGGTGCAACCTGCACGCGCGTTAACGGCGAACGTTCAACGTGTAGAAAGCCATTCGCGTCAACCGTTCTCATGCTGACCGAGTCGAACGCAATATAGCGATCTTCTTTATTCATTACCTAAACCTCAAAATATGAGCTGCCCTGTCGTCAAAATCCAATGACAAAAAGGACTATCGACTTAAACAAATAAAAAGCTAAGTAGCCTGCAAAAGTCCAGCGAATAACAAAGAACCACTTGGGGTAGGCTCTGACAAAATCCATGACGAATCTCCTCGTCTGTTTTGATAAAATTAACTTCATGGTCGATGTTTCCCTAAGCTAATCGACTACTAAAAACCCCGCGAGTTCGTACCTCACGGGGTTTTGTTTAAATTCTTGGTTTAGTCCTCAATGACAGGACGAAACGTACAGCGGCACCAATACAACTCACCCGGCATAACTTTTTTGTCTACCGCCTTGTCATAAAGTCCTTCCGCGAGATTGAATGTTTTCCCGTTCATCCCTATATGCGTCGGACGGCTTGAGTATTGACCGGGAACATGAATCCAAACGCCTCTCTTAATCCCGATTCCTTCACAATTCTTTTGAAGAATTTTTTGACTGATTTTTGACGTCTGATCTATCGCTACTCGCCTAGCACGTTTCTCGGTAAAGCCTTTCGTGGCTTCCAAGGTTTCAACGATGTGGGAGTACGTGTTCTTGCCTTCGTATGCGTCTAAAAACGCCGCCCGAATGTTCCCTATATCGCTGGAATTTATGCGTGTTATAAGACTTACTGTATCGGTTACAAGCTTCGGTAATTCATCTATAGCCTGAGGCGTTATGAAAAACGATTTACGACTATTGCGCATGGCCTGCCTGAGAACGGCCGCAGGAATTCCCGCGGCTGTCAACGAGGCCTTTTGGGAAACCGAAATATCAGCCGACAGGTTACGTACATACCAGTCTGCGATCTTCTGCGTTTCTTTGTCCGCTTCTCGTAACCATGACATCATGTTGCGAGCAATAAACTCATCAATATTCCGCTTGAACCGTTCAGGATCACGGAGCACAAGGCGATTGATTTTGCGCTTAATCTGCCTAAGCCTTTCACGGTCTATCGGGTCATCAGGCCTAAACGTTAATGACACGTCTTCGGCTAAGAGATTTTCCTGATCGATGTACAGCAAAATCTCATTGATAACACGACGCCTAAACGAGTTAACGAACGTCAAAAGTTTCTTCTCGAACTTCCGACTCATCGCAGGACTGGCGGCAATGCTGCGGGCCGTTTTCAATGAATTTCTCCCGATTTGTCCACGTCATCCAAATGAGGCTTGTTCTCTGGCGCCGGAGTTTCCCTCTTTGATAAAAACTCCTGCATAGGACCGTTAGTGGCCGTAGGATCATCAGTCATCAAATCACCCTCCATATCGTCAGGCAATTCATCGCCAATGAAATCTAACCCGGTAGTCGGATCACGTTTAACCGATTCACGAACCTCTTCGGCGCTGATAACGTTTCTGTCTTGAAGCACGGCCAGCATATCCACGCGGGTTTTTGCCGTCATTGCAATAGCTGCAGCGTCATCCTCACCCAGCTCATTAAACATGAAGGAAATTGAATCATCAATTTTGCCAAACTCGACAAGCTGAATGATTTTTAAACAGGTCTGAATCGCGTTCCTGTTTAATTCCTGCTTTGACTTGATATGGTCGTAATAATTACGGATATCGCTCTGACCTGTTGCGTTAAAGCCGCTCGGCGAAATACCCAAGAGTTTTACCGCAGGAGTTCGGTTAATGCTGGCTATGAATTCCAGCGACTGGCGGATAATGTCAGTCACGCCTGCAATGGTGGCGGTAATGTTTTGAACATCTTCGGTTGAATCGCAGGCAAACACAGAATCATTATCACGATACCTCTGTAGCAGCGACATTTTCCCGTCGAGCTGTTCGATACCTCCGGCATCTAAGACCTGAGCAAAATCCGTCTTGAAAACCAAGAGATTCAGCTTGTCTAAGATGTTTACACCTGCTTCCCGAGCCTTGTTCCAATGCAGAACGTAATCCCACAAAATTTGCGCTTGTGGAATTCCGAAGAAATTGTATGCAGGCTTCAGTAACTGCGGGGGCTCGTTATCAACCAGTCGCAGCAGCCGAGAGGCGTGGACTTTGCGTCCTAAAACGTACCAATGAGCGGGCCTCATGTAATCAGACTTCAACGGGTCGACAGAGTTGTACATGCCCGGCGATACGTTAATCGGGTCAACTAAAACAAATTTAACGTCGGAATCTTTCTTGATCTCAGCTGAAACGTCTGAAATATTCAACGGCAAATCCAGCTTCTCAGCTCCGGTATCGATAAAGATCAAGGCCCCGCCCATAAACCCAACTAGCGACTGAGCACGATTAAATAAAGACCGCAATCTGTACTTTGATTCCTGCAGGTCTTGTAGCTTGTCGATTGCTTCATTCTCAACGTCATCGCCGCCGGTTACCTGAATCCACTCTCTGGTCATGTCATCTGCGACGGTTTGAACGCAGGTGCGAATCATGCCATTTTGCGCGATTTGCTGAAGGACTCCATAGCCTACAAAGGAAGTCGTAGGAAACTGTCCCAGCGCCATAGCGTGACCCGTGAGCGTGCTCTGTAACGCCGCTAGGCTAGCCTCAAACGCTGAATCATGAGCCATTGAGACGGCCTTGCTATCTTCCTCGTCTAAACCTTGTAACCCAAGGGTAACAGGCAACGAGGAAAGCGCTTTGACTTCATCCTCCGTTAATGTCTTCCCTTTGGGAAAATACGGAGCACTGGCGGCCTGAGCATAATCCACCACCCCGGCCCGTTTCTGCAAACCTAACGGGCGGTGTTTATCGTTTGTTTTTTTCTTCATTGCGTTAATCGAAAAAAATGCCGCCCACGGGTTATGTAGGCGGCCAACTCATCCAAGGAGATAAAACTACTCAAAACCTCGGAGGCCGCTTCAAAGCCTTCAGCACATCCTTAGACAGAATGTATGTTGCGTTGTTTCTAAAGTAATTTAGACATTGACTGAGGGAGTCGACACAATCGTCGTGAGCTCCGGCTGGAAAATTAAGTAATTCGGCCTCAAATGCACCCATCCATGGCGTTTTCTTCGGGTCAGGCAGGTACACATTACCAGCCTCAAAAAACGGCGTTATAGCGCTCGCACGAGCTTCCTTAGATTCCTTCGGAGTAACCGGGACAATACCGCTGACCGTTTTTTGAAGTTCTGAAATAATCGCCGAACCGTTCGCTTTGTCCTCAACGAGCTTGCGTAACGCCTTGGGCCACTTTTGCGCAAGGATAAGAAACATCTCACGCGTTTTAACGAAGTCCCATTGACCACGAACCTGATCAAGCAAATAGAAATCAGCGCCTTTCTTGCCCCAAACTTGTCCTACCACATAGTCGGAATTCTTCGAATCCTTAAACGTCATGTCCCACGACGCCACGATCTGATCAAACTCAGGAGGCAGGCTTGATTCTGTCCAATATTTGAACCATTCGGCTTTGAATATGTTGCCTCCGTCCGGAATCGGATGCTGCTGATACAGTGCAGCCCAATCCCTCGATCCGACAGTTTTCTGAATCTTTTTAAGCTGATCTAACGAATAACGCTCAGGATGCAGCGCCTCGCCTTTCCGCCTATGGATTTCATCATGCTCAGCAATCGCAGGATAGTTAATGACCGTAAAAGTATCGCCCTGTCCGTTCTCCATGTTTTCAATGAGGCGCCCAATGAGATCGTCTAAGTGCCACCTCGTAGCCATGACGATCACACCACCGCCCGGAGATAGGCGTGTATATGCCGTAGATGTGTACCAATCCCAAATAGACTGTCGGACCGTGGCACTATTCGCTTCCGCGCGATCTTTCACGGGGTCATCAATGAGTAGGCAGTCTGCGCCTTGGCCCGTAATACCGCCTCCGACGCCGCATGAGCGATAGGCGCCAGAATATCCGACAATCTCAAATAAATCGGATGTCCGAATGTACGACCCTCGCGAGTCCGTCCGGACTCGCGAACCATTTAGCGTCGTTTCGGGGAATATCTCTTGATATTTTTCATCATCGATAATCCGCTGAACGTCACGATTAAAACGCTGAGATAAGTCAGCGCTGTAGGATGTAGCGATAATCTGCAGATCGGGAAAACGTCCGAAAGCATATGCCGGAAAGCGACGCGAAACCAACTCACTTTTGCCGGACCTCGGCGGCATTGTGATAATCAACCGAGGTGACCGCTTGGCTCTCACGTCATCCAAAAACTTATCCAATGCGTCGCAGATTTCACGATGAACCCACCCCATTAGGTAATCAGGTTTAGTGTACGTAGTGAAATATGCGAGCGATTTACGAGCCTTAGCTAGTCTGATCTCCTGTATCGTTGGAAGCCGCATTCACAATACCCTCCAGCGCGTCTAACTGTTCCAAGGTGAGCTTGCTTAGATCCAGCTGGTTAACCTTATCGACCTTGACCGGTTCACCGTCTTTTCCAGTGATCTCCTTCCTGTCAGTCTCTTTCCACCCACAGCGACTCTTCATGTAAAAAATGGTCGCTGCCGGATTGCCCTCCTTAATGAGGGACATTAGTTTTCCGCCCACAAAGGCGTTAGCTTTTGCCCGACCTCTTTTTATGGCGGTGCTAAAACTGCTAAATTCTTTCTTCCGATTTCTCAGAGTGGCGTAACTGATTCCTAAAGCAAGCGCGATCTCTTCTTCGTTGTCACAGACCTGAGCCAGTCGTTCGACCTCGTTGACATCGATTTGAATGCGTGGACGAGTCCGCTTCTTTTGAACTTTTTCTTCCATGCCTTCAACCTGCCTGTAGTTAACTGGTCATATCGATGATCTTCTGAATTAAATCCTCGGGTCCGAAACTTTTAACGAAATCCTGAACCTGATCTTTGTATTCGATCGGAATTGAGAGCGTCAGATTAAAGCTGTCTGCCTCGGGCTCCTCTTTTTCCGGTTCTTCCTCTTCCTCAGCGGGTTCGGTAGTTCCACACAACAAAGCGTTCAACTCTTCGTCGGAGAAACCAGTGACCGGCGCCAAATCTGTATCCTGCAATTCCTGCAGCTCAATTCTCAAGAGATCAATATCCCAACCAGAATTAAGAGCAATTCGATTGTCTGCGAGGATAAAAGCCTTCTTCTGCGGATCGGATAATCCGCTTAGCTCGATGGTCGGAACAACCTTAAGACCAAGCTTTTTGGCCGCCTTCAGGCGTCCATGTCCGGCAATCACTCCGCCTTGTTCATCCACAAGGATAGGATTGTTGAACCCAAATTCCTTGATCGAACTGGCGATCTGATTCACCTGTTCCTCAGAATGTGTCCGGGCATTGTTTGCGTACGGAATCAGGTCATTGAGCGGCCTGTAGAGAATTTTGAGTTCAGATTCTTTCATAGCTTAAAAAAAGGTGCGCCCGACATCTTTCAGCCGAGCGCGACCCCAACCAACCCAAGGAGATAGATCGTTTTTAAACGGGACGATCAACCCGTCTTTCCGTAGAATCGTTCTTGCTAAGCAACAATTCTTTGGAGAAACTTATGCGACTTAACAGAGCCTATCAGCGCGAAATTTTGTCCAGGCTTGCTGAAGACTATCCTGACATTGATGACAAAAATAAAGCCTGGTTTGAAAACGAATTCGAGCAAAACGGAAGAACCTACGCCTGCAATGTTTCGTATTTAATGGAGCATGGTCTATTAGGTTCCGGTGTCACCGTGCGGAATGATATTTCCGGGGCCCCTGCATCAATAAGCCTGAGCTTTCCTTCAATCACCGTAAAAGGGATTGATTTCATTGCTGAGGATGGCGGACTTAGTGCGATCTTGTCTGTTCAGACCGTAAAACTTCACGAAGAAACTATTCGAGATCTTTTGTCCATTGCTGTGCAACAGTCTCAGGTTCCCGAAGAAGAAAAGAAACAATTCAAAGCTCTTGTTAAGGAACTTCCTGCTGAAGGGTTAAAACACCTCCTAACGAAACTAATCGACCTTGGACTTTCGAACGCTCCTCGGTTATCTGACTTAGTTGGAATAATCCAAAATATCGGTTCCTAAAAAACCGTCGTGCCCCCGTAAAGCAAAACACGGCAAACACTCCGGGAAGGATTTCCACGGAAAACTCATCGCTGCTTATATTCGCCAATATCTTCCAACGGGTTCCTTTATCCGTAGTGTCGAAGTACATTACTGCCGGTTCAATCGGCATAGAACTCAAAACAGTCATTTTACTTTCGTCAAAAAAAAATGAAATCCAGCGAAATGAGCATCTTCCCGTTGGGAATCAGGCTTGCTGGATGTTGTAACTTGGTTTCTTGATAAAGAGTAGACTCCTAACCAAGCATTCAAAAAGTAAGAGTCAAGATGTCAGCAGATAAAAAGCGGGAGCCGATAAAAACTTCTCCCTACTCCAAAACCGGAGGTAGAGGTTTAACGACAACCCCTCAGAAAAGAACCGCCTAATTCCAAGAGGCTCATTTGATCGCTTGGATAATTTGAATCATGTAGTAGATCAAGGCCACCAGCCCCGAAAAGAAAGCCGCTGAGCCGATTACGCCAGCTACAACACCCTTCCAAAAAACTTGTTTTTCTCTCAAGAACATAATTTCTTCTTCCATGTTCATTGATATAATCCTTCTGTCTAGCTCGTTTAAATACGAAAACCCCGTACAGCTCGCAACTGTCGGGGTTTTGCTTTGTTTGGTCTCAATAGTACATTCTTCTAACAACTACTGAAACAGAGAAATCAAAGGGCCAAGCACCCCAAGATAATTGACAGAATCAACAAAAAATTGATTGTCCGGAGCGCATATCCTCGTCTGTTATGAATAGCGTTCAGAGCATCAATCGAGCGCTGATACTGTTTGAGCAAATCCTTCTGGACGGATAGAACTGGCACATCATCTTGGTAATGAGTGTTCAGCCATCTCAGGTAATCCTTGCAAATTCCGGAAGGATAAGCAGCGCCGCTTGAAAAGATAATCGACATTAGCAAGGACGCAAACCCTAAAGCACCGGAAACAACCGCCAGCCACACTCTCCAGCCTTGGAAGTAATGGTTGTCGAATAGATAGAACAGGACACCGAGAACCACAACGCAGAAGCCTTGGTAGAAGGCCAGCCGCTTTGTTTGCTCCGGGAGCTCGGAGGCAATTTTTCTATCCAGCTCGGCCTTGGCGGTATCGATAAGGATGGATGCAGTCTGGACATCGTACTTTTCTGAATCGTTCATTTGAACTTCCGTCGTTGGCCTCTTGGAGGCAACAGATAACAAAAAAGCCCCGAAATCGGAGCTCTCGTATTCGCCTGACTTAACGCTCTGTGTCCTCTTCTCTTCGGACACACCGGTTCCTCCGCAAGGAACCGTCATCTTTAAGCCTCTAGGCGGCCTGGCAAACAGGCTTGAAATTGTCTACTTGTGACTATACACCAAAAAGAAGCCCCTCGCACTGGAGGGGCTGGGTTGATTAAAGTTTGATTATTGAGCGGTATGTGTCAGCGCCCAATGCTTGTAACAGTCAAGGTCTTTGACTGAAAATCCGAGATCATCGAGCGAGCGTTCGAGCTCAACAAAATTAAGGTTGTTCACAACGTCCCAAAGTTTACTTGCGTCGGGTACATCCAAAGCCAGCATGACCCGCATTGCCTGCATCAGAGGTTTTCTGAAAAGGTAGCGCTGGTAGTAGCAGAACACTTGCAGGGTCTTCAAGAAATCCGCGTAAACAACGTATCGTTGTCTTTCAGTCTTGGTAGGCTCAGAGGCTGGCACTTCAGGTACGCTCAAGTCAACTACTTCAATAAAACGCAGGCAGTCCTCGAACTGCGATTGTTTGAGTTCCGTGTAGCGTGGGATTTGGTAGCGCGCCTTGATTGCGCGGTAGATCGTCTGATAGTACACAGCCGTTTTCTTTGCGCGTCTTGCTACTGCCTGTTGGATGGCAACTTGTTGCGCGTTGGTGATCGTGTCACCTGTTGGAACTTCGTAGCGTCCGGCCCTGCGAATAGCCGGTAAGACCTCATTTGTGACCCAGCGCTTGAATTGTTTCGCTTTCGGGAGCTTTGAGCCGAAGATCAAGGCGTAGAGACCGCTTTCGTTTACGCAGTTAACTAACTGCTTGCGGTTGAGGCGGTCGAGTATTTCAATTTTGCAAACGTCTTCGGGGTCAACATGATCTTTGATTGCCTTCCAAGGATTTGTAAAACCAAGAATAGAGCAAACCTGTTGAGCAATGAAAAGAGGGTTGAGGATGTCACCAAGGATTGTGAGGGAAGTATCCTCAAACGTGAAAGATAAAGTATTTGACATTTAATGTCTCCACTAGAGTTTTTAAAACCCTGAGCCCCGAGGTCAAGCGGGAGAGCAGGAACAAGCGGATTGACCTTACCGCCTAGTGGAACGGCGCACCGAAGTGCTCCGCTTGCTCCGCTCATTAGAGAGACAAGTATGGGGTAGCGTTCGGCTACTCCATATAAACCCTAACAAGGGCGATGACCTAACGAATCGTTAGGGCATCTCGTAGACAAAACAAAAACCGCATTCACGATCTTGGCGGTCTACACGCCACTAGGAAAATGGGAGGTCAATCCCGCGCTGTTGTGCAACAGCGAGGTCAGTATAGCGATACTCCGAGAAAAAATAAATAGGTTCATCTTAAAAAGCATCTTTAACCTTCCTTTCGTTGATTTGTTCGAAATATCGAATTCGAAAAGCGAAAAATATCAAGGCATCTTCAGTCCACCGATCAAGCTTTCTCCGCTTGATGTTCCAGATTCGCTTACCTGCCTTGCTCAATGAAGACTGGGAGCCAAACACATATAGCAGAACAATCAGTTTCGCTGTCCGGACATTCAACCCATGGGTTCCGATAGAGAGAACTTCGGTTCCCGGCGCCGAGAAGTTTTGCCAAACGACATTGAGAAAATCGGCGTCTTTCATGTCAACTTCGCAGGCCCTTAAACCGCTATTGCCATCATCTTCTGTGTAGTCCTCAGAAAAATCCGTCTTATTTCTCGTCAGTGCGAGGGCTTTCTCTACTGCGTAGGCAATCGAGACGTTTTTAACCACGCGATCACGATATGCCCGGCGCCAGTTATCCAAACGAGGTCTGAGATCATCAATGAGTTTTTGTTCTGTTTCTGTCATCCAAGAGTCCTCACGTAGCTAAACATGCAGTAGAGATAAACAATGCCAAAGGTGGACAGCATCAGCGTTTTAACTTTTTTCCGGAGCTTATCGCGAGGTAGAAGAAAATCATCGATCCATTTCAAGCCCCATAGGATTGCAAAAGTCGCGACATAGACAGTCATAGTCCAAAAAACAATTCCCTCTGTACTAATAGGCCTCGACATTCCAACCCCCTCCCTCTTTCTTTGTTTTCGGCGTTACGATGAACAACGGAATCGGACACTCATCAGCACAGACTTTGCATTTAACTTTTGCGTCGTCAGCGAAGATTTTTAGAGAGCCCTTGACCTCGTGCAGCTCAAGCGTTTTATCCGGACGCATGACCAGAAAATCAGGCGTATACGAGCATCGGTTTGAGGCAATCTTCCACGTGAAGCGCTCGAACCAGTATTTGAGAATTAACCCGGCGTTTTTCTGTTGTTCCAGATAATCTCGATAGGCGGCCTCGGTCCGGTTCATTTCTCCTACTTTTAACCTGCCCTTTGCTTGTAAAAACCTTTTCATTTATCCCTCCTGATTGGATTTGTATTGTTTGGTTGAGTTTTTGGATGCTGTTTCCAGAACATTAGAGTTCCGTTGAGCGATGATTTGCGCATGTGCTCTCCACCTATCGAACTGAGAGAAAAACTCTCTTCTGCGTTGAATTTGGTCGTCTCCTGCCCGCTTGAACACTGAGCACCGAGTAAACGAGATCGGATAACACTCTCCAGGCCCTCGAGACTCATGCAGGCAATAGATGTTCATGTCTCCGAATGAAGGTACCGGCGGTACACGCTTCTTGCCTTGTGAATCAATCCAATACGAGGCCGCGTGAGCGCAGTAGAGGCAGCATCCGGTCATGAGTCAATCCTTGTTCTGTAGCCACAAAATGAATGCTATTAACAAGGCCACCACGCAGCACATGGAGAAATACGCAACGTCTTCAATATCAAAGCTCATACTTCTTTTCCTCCCTTCCAATCTCAAAAGCGGCTCTCACCAGCAGTCCGAGCAGGACTAAATTCACGAACACAATCGGTGCCAAAATGATCATCAGCAACTGCCATGCACTCTCTGACAT
>OCPU01002417.1_pt1 | contig 11917 bp, 8 predicted proteins | sample 1538661 | NCBI WGS metagenome assembly OCPU01 (sample SAMN04571716, study PRJEB22368) | human gut metagenome | biome: human gut; material: stool | host: Homo sapiens | place: Luxembourg | collected 2012-10-19
AGGAAAGTAGTTTCATCATAGTAGTGTCCTCCTAGACTTGATTTTTGGTGTGCGGTCACTCAAACCAATGCCGTCAAGTCGATGGGGGATAGGGTGATTTTATTTGTCGGAGAGTAAGTGCACGGTTTCTGCACGGATTTTGCACGGTTTCAAACCGTGCAGATGGTGCAAATCGTTGCAAAATTGGATAAAGGGTGCAGAAATTGCTGGGTGAAAAATTACGTTGCTTTGATTAAAAATAACGATAACTCGAAACTTCCAGAAACTGAGACGAACCGGCGACTTGCTCTCTTAATCAGTGGGCCCAGGGTTCGAGTCCCTGGAGATGCACTCACAAAAGAGCGTTGAATCGTAAGATTTGACGCTCTTTTTCGTTATGTAACCCCGAAAAATCGAGGGAAACTTTGGCAAAAAGAGAGAGCCGGACGGTGCCAGCTTACTTGACTTGATATGAAGTGCCGGAGATATTGTCGTTAGTTGCGTACGATAGAACGGCAATAGCGTTAACGACTTTCTGAAATCAAATTGGCAGAAGATCATGTGGCAACTAACTTTTTACTTAATTGCACAAAAAATATGCGCTGACTATGTGCAAATGAATGAAAACGTCGAAATGATGTTGACTTTTTCAAAAGTTGTGATATCTTGTAAGCGTAGCTACGGACAATTGAATCAGCCGTCTTGATGCGGATTGTTACTGGAAGCAGGCAATACCAAAAGTACGGAACGTGTGTGAACTTTGGCACAGGTTTTGCTATTTTGGGATTGGCTGTATTTTTTTGTCCTTTTTTGCGCAAAAATGCGATAAATCGTAAGAACGCTGCCTTGCAGCAGGCGGAGGAAACACCGTTGAAAATTGCAAAGGTTCTGAACAACAATATCGTCATTGCGGTCAATGAACGCGGCGAAGATGTCATTGCCATGGGCTGCGGAATCGCCTTTGGCAAAAAGCGCGGCGACGCGCTGGACCCCGCTAAGGTGGAGCGGCTCTTCACGAACAGCGTGCCGGAGCTTTCCGGCCGGTTCGAAGAGCTGGCAAAGGCCATCCCGGCGGAGTACATCGAAGCAGCCGAAAAGGTGATTGCCATGGCAAAGATGCAGCTGGGCAAGGAGTTGGCAGATAACCTGTATCTGTCGCTGGCCGACCACATCTATTTTACCATTCAGCGGTGGCACAGTAATATGCTGATCCGAAACCGTCTGCTGCTGGAAACGCGGATGCTCTACCCGGACGAGTTCCGGGCCGGGCAGGATGCAGTCAAATATCTGGACGAGCGGTTCAGGGTCGATCTGCCGGAGGATGAAGCGGCCTTTATTGCTTTGCATTTCGTGAATGCAAGCATGGGCATGCAGATGAATGAGACCGTGCAGATCACCCAGATCGTGCAGGAAGTCAGCAGCGTTATCCGTAACTATTTTCATCTGGAATTCGACCCTGATTCGTTGGATTACTTCCGTATGGTCACTCACATCAAATTTTTTGCGCAGCGTATCGTTGCGGGAACCTCGCTGACCTCGGATGAATCGGACATGCAGCTCTACGAGATGGTGCGCCAGAAATACGAACAGTCTTTTGCCTGCGTGCAGAGGATCGTGAGCTATCTGGAAAAGCAGTACCACACCGCCGTTTCCGGCACCGAGCAGATGTACCTGACCATCCATATAGAGCGTGTGCGCCGCAGCATACAGGAAAAAAGTAAGGAGAAACTGTTATGAATGCAGATAAACTTGCCGAACGGATCGTAAAAGAAGTCGGCGGCAAAAACAATATCAAAGAGATGTTCCACTGTGTCACCCGTCTGCGCTTCTACCTGAAAGACCGCAGTGTGGTGGATGAAGAGCGCATCAAGAAGCTGGACGGTGTACTGGGCGTGCAGTTCGCTACCGATCAGTTACAGATCATCATCGGCAACGAGGTGGGCACTGTCTACAATGCCATCATCAACAAAGTTGGCTTTATCATGGACGATGCCACCGCCGAGAAGAAAAAGAAGATGCGCATCGGCGGCATCTTTGAGACCATTTCGGCTATCATCCTGCCGGTGATCCCCGCCATGGCCGGTACTGGCATCCTCAAGGGTATCATCACCATCATGACCAGCTATCTGGGCTTTGATTCGGCATCCACCCTCATCAAGATGATGACAATTGCCGCCGACTGTGTGTTCTACTTCCTGCCGTTCTTCATTGCATGGTCGGCAGCAAAGCGGTTCAAGACGGACACGGCGCTGGCTCTGATGTGCGCAGGCTTTATGCTGTACCCCACCATGACCGCTGGTCTGGCCGAGGGCGCTTCCCCGATGAGCCTGTTCGGCCTGCCCATCCCCTTTGTCAAGTACGCATCCAGCAGCATTCCCATCATCCTGACCGTGCTGGTGCTGAAATACGTGTACCAGTTCTTCGATAAGATCATTCCACAGATGCTCAAGCTGGTCTTTGTGCCCATGTTCACCGCATTGGTCATGTGCCCCATCGCTCTGGGCGTCACCGGCCCCATTGCAAACTACATCAGCAAAGGCATCGCATGGCTGTTCACTGGCATGTTCGCCGTTTCTCCGCTGCTGGCCGGTGCCGTCATCGGCGCTACCCGTTCTCTGCTGGTCTTTACCGGTATGCATCTGTCTCTGGGTGCTGTCTGCCTGCAGAACATTACCCAGTATGGCTATGACTACATCCTGCCTGTGAACACGATGGGTACTCTGGCCATCGTCGGCACCTGCCTGGGCGTCTGGGTCAAGGCAAAGAAGGAAGAAAACAAGTCCGTTGCAATGTCTGCCTTCATCTCCTCCTTCATCGGCATCACCGAGCCTGGTATCTACGGCGTCCTGCTCAAGTACAAGAAGGCTCTGATCGCTGACATCATCGCTGGCGGTGTGGCTGGTGCTTTCGTCGCTGTGGGCGGCGGCCATGCTACCGCATACGTCAACTCCTGCATCCTGTCTCTGCCCGTTTTCGTGGGCGACGGCTTCGCTTTCGTCTGCATCGGCATGGCAATTGCCGCTGCTCTGGGCTTCGGCCTGGTCATGGTCATGGGCATTGATGAGGGCGGCGACGCACCCGAGGCGGTCGCACCTGTCCATGCAGAAGTCCCCGCAGGGGAGTCCATCACGGAGACCGCCGCAGCTCCTGCGGACGGCACTCTGCTGCCCTTGAGTGAGGTGCCCGACAATGTGTTCGCTGCCGGTACTCTGGGCAAGGGCGTGGCTGTGGAGCCCACTGACGGCAAGTTCTACGCACCCTTCAATGGCACCGTCGGCACCGGAACCGGTGGCCACGCAGTGTGCCTTGTGTCTGATGGCGGCGTGGAACTGTTGATCCACATTGGCATCGACACCGTAAACCTCAAGGGCAAGCACTTTGCCATCAAGGTCAAGGAGGGCGACAAGGTGAAGGCCGGTGACCTGCTGGCCGAGGTGGATGTGGCTGCGGTGCGCGCCGAGGGCTACAAGACCACCACCCCGATCATTGTTACCAACAGCGATGATTATCTGGATGTGTTTGCAGCAGCCGAGAGCGGCAGTATCCGCCACGGTGACAAACTGCTGACTGTGATCAAGAAAGGATAAAAGCTATGGAAAACGCACGTTATACTTTCCCGGAAGGCTTTCTCTGGGGCGGCGCAGAAGCCGCTAACCAGTGTGAGGGTGCCTGGAACGAGGGCGGCAAGGGCATGACCGTTCAGGACTGCCTGCCTTACCGCAACGTAGGTGTGGCGGACTATACCAAGCAGTTTGCCTACAGCACTGCTGACCTGGAAGCTGCCCTCAAGGCCGGCCCCGAGGACAACTACCCCAAGCGCCATGGCACCGACTTCTATCACCATTATAAAGAGGATATCGCCCTGATGGCCGAGATGGGCTACAAGGTGTTCCGTACCTCCATCTGCTGGAGCCGCATCTTCACCGACCCCCGGGACGAAAAGCCCAACGAAGAGGGCATTGCCTTCTACGAGGATGTGTTCAAGGAGTGCAAGGCCCACGGCATTGAGCCGCTGGTCACCCTGAGCCACTATGACCCGCCGCTGGCCCTTGTGACCGACTTCAACGGCTGGGCATCCCGCGAGGTGATCGACCTCTTTATCAAGTACGCCCGCGTCTGCTTTGAGCGCTTTGGCAAGTACGTCAAATACTGGCTCACCTTCAACGAGGTGGACGCCATGCTGCGCCACTCCGTTACCAGCGGCGCGCTGATCCCGGACCGCTTCCCGGGCCAGAACTTTGACCAGATCGTGTATCAGGCCATGCATCACCAGATGGTGGCCAGCGCTCTGGCCGTCAAGCTGGGCCATGAGCTGTGCCCAGGGGCCATGATCGGCTGCATGATGACCCGCCTGTGCTTCTATGCCTACACCTGCAAGCCGGAGGACAACCTCGCCACCCAGCAGCGGATGCGCGGCATCTACCGCTACGTAGACATTCAGGTGTTCGGCGAGTACCCCCGCTACCTGCTCAAGGAGATCGAGCGCAAGGGCCTGCACATTAAGACGCAGCCCGAGGACGCCCAGATCCTGAAAGAGGGAACTGTGGACTTTGTGAGCTTCAGCTACTACATGACCAGCTGTATGGCCGCCCAGACCAACGGTCTGGAGATGTCCCCCGGCAACACGGTCAACGGCGTGAAGAACCCTTACCTGACCTCCAGCGAGTGGGGCTGGCAGACCGACCCCATCGGCCTGCGTATCTCTCTGGTGGAGCTGTACGACCGCTTCCGCAAACCGCTGTTCATCGTGGAGAACGGTCTGGGTGCCCGCGATACCCTGACCGAGGACGGCAAGGTGCACGACCCCTACCGCATCGAATACCTCAAGGAACACGTCAAGGCCATGAGCGATGCCATCAACATTGACGGCGTAGACCTGATCGGCTACACCTGGTGGGGCTGCATTGACCTGATCTCCGAGTCCACCCGCCAGATGTCCAAGCGTTACGGCTTTGTGTACGTCGATCTGGACGACGAGGGCCGCGGTACCTATAAGCGCTACCGCAAGGACAGCTTCTACTATTATAAAAAGCTCATTGCTGCAAATGGCAATGTGGATGCGGTAAATGAATAATCTGGACACATTGTAAACCAAAATAGAAAGCAAGCAAGTGCATCAGCTTTGGTAGGGATTTTATCAAAGGTATGATGCACTTGCTTCTTTTTTCAAAAGGTAATATTCATTGAATACCCAAATCCCTGCCATGAAGCCACAGAACAACCGACAGAGTAAGCCCAAGCCGGCAGTGTTTCTGATGGATTTTGCATCAGAAATGCTGCTTTTTCTGTTCAAAAACCGGAAAAACAGCAGTTTGTGCCCTTGAATTGCCCGAAAAGCTTGCAGGGATGCAGGTTTTTGTGGTAATATTTAAGATATGCTCCCGTTGAGGGGAAGAAAGAGAGGGGTAATCAAATGATCAATATCTGCATCATTGCCACCATTGTGATCTATCTGGTGGGAATGCTGCTGGTTGGCTTTGTCTACAGCAAGTCCAACGAGGACAGCAGCGATTTCTACCTCGGCGGCCGTACGATGGGCCCGCTGGTCACGGCTATGAGCGCCGAAGCCAGCGATATGTCCAGCTGGCTGCTGATGGGTATGCCGGGCCTTGCATATCTCACCGGCATCGCGTCGCCGGGCTGGACGGCCATCGGCCTTGCCGTGGGCACTTGGCTCAACTGGCTCATTGTGGCCCGCCGCCTGCGCCGCTACTCGGCCAATCTGGATGCCATCACGGTGCCGCAGTTCCTTTCCCTGCGGTTCCATGACCAGCGCAACCTGCTCAACGCGCTGGGTGCGGTCATCATCATCGTGTTCTTCATCCCGTACACCGCTTCCGGCTTTGCCGCATGCGGCAAGCTGTTCAACAGCCTGTTTGGCGTGGATTATATGGCGGCCATGGTCCTGTCCGCTGTGGTCATTGTGGGCTACACCATCATGGGCGGCTTCCGCGCTGTGTCTACCACCGACCTGATCCAGTCCATTGTCATGAGCATGGCGCTGATCGCGGTGCTGGTGTATGGCGTCAATGTGGCAGGCGGCTGGGACGTGGTTCTGGACAACGCCCGCAGCCTGCCCGGCTACCTGACTATGGCTGCAAGCCACAATGCGGCAGACAACACCGCCACCTCCTACAGTCTGCTGGACATCGCGTCCACGCTGGCATGGGGTCTGGGCTACTTCGGCATGCCCCACATCCTGCTGCGCTTCATGGCCATTGAGGACGAAAAGAAGCTGGTGCTCAGCCGCCGCATTGCAAGCGTGTGGGTGGTCATTGCCATGACCGCTTCCATCGTCATCGGCATGGTGGGTCTGGGCATGACCAAGGCGGGCGCACTGGAGTTCCTGAGCGGTTCTTCCAGCGAGACCCTGATCGTGCGTGTGGCCAGCCTGATTGCTCAGCACGGCGTGCTGGCAGCCATTCTGGCAGGTCTGATCCTTGCCGGCATCCTTGCCGCTACCATGTCCACCGCCGACAGCCAGATGCTGGCAGCGGCCTCCAGCGTATCCCAGAACATCCTGCAGGAGTTCGGCCACATGAAGCTGACCGAGAAGCAGAGCCTGTTCGCCGCCCGCCTGACCATCATCTGCATCAGCGTGGTAGGCGTGGTGCTGGCCCGCGACCCCAACTCCAGCGTGTTCGGCATCGTCAGCTTTGCATGGGCCGGCTTCGGCGGCTCCTTTGGCGCAGTGGTGCTGTGCTCCCTGTTCTGGAAGCGCTGCAACTGGCAGGGCGCTCTGGCCGGTATGCTCTCCGGCGGCCTGATGGTCTTTGTATGGAAGTACATCATCAGCCCGCTGGGCGGCGTGTTTGGCATCTACGAGCTGCTGCCTGCCTTCCTGGTGTCTCTGATGGTCTGTGTTGTGGTGAGCCTTGTTACCCCGGCACCCTCGGCAGAGATCGAGGCAGAGTTCGACGCTGCCAAGTAAAAACGATTGGGAATGCCCTCCGCTGTGCTCTGGGCATAGCAGCGGAAAAATGATTGATCCTTATGCAAAAGAGCAAAGCCGGCGGGCTTTGCTCTTTTGCTTTTTCACGGATGGGGTCGCAGAGGGAAGTGACATTTAATTCAAAAGGATCAGCCATGCTTCGCAGCATGGAAGCAGAAATCCAAAACAGAAAAAGAACAGAAGATCCAGCACGAGCCGCATCAGACGGGTAAGCGGCGTGCCGAAAGACATGGCATGAATGATAAAAAGATTCACCTCACCCCAGCGCCGGTAGTAACCGGTTTGCTCAAAATTGTTCCAGAGCTCAAGAGATAGAAATTCAAATCCGGCAAACAATGGAAAAATGACCAGGGAGGACATCCAGCCGTCGGCCTGAAGCGAACCATCGCTGAGAGTCCGCCAGTGCACAGCTAATCTGCCTGGACAGGCAAAAATTCCCCACAGGGCAAGTGCAATGCTTAATGCAAGAAGAGCAGTACGCACAGAATGCCAGTCTACAGTGTGCTGGCGGCGCAGCATGGTGAAAAAATCTTCCAGAGGAACGGGAGGAGTGTTATCTTTTTGACGGGAGTCATGACAGTGCATCAGGTCAGCGAGGGTCAGGCCCAGCACATCGGCCAGCGGCTCCAGCGTGTTGATGTCTGGCAGCCCGATGCCGCGTTCCCAGCGGCTGACGGCTTTATCCGTAACGTGAAGCTGCTGAGCCAGTTCGTCCTGCGTCATGTTCCGCTCCCGGCGCACTTGTGCAAGGAATGCACCAAATTCTTTTGCATCCATTCTGCTCACATCCTTTTCCACAGGATAACACAGAAATGTGGAAAACACAACCGACGGAACGTTTACCTTCTGGTTTACAAAACAAAAAGGACGTGCTCCCTTGCGGGAACACGTCCTTTTTACTGCTTACATATAAGTATCAGGCAGAGATCAGCTTACAGCTGGGGGCCGGCAGAGACCAGAGCCTTGCCGTGCTCGTTGCCCTCGTACTTCTTGAAGTTCTTGATGAAGCGGCTTGCCAGATCCTTGGCCTTCTCTTCCCACTGGGAAGCGTCAGCGTAGGTGTCGCGAGGATCCAGAATGCCGGTGTCCACGCCGTTCAGCACGGTGGGAACCTCGAAGTCGAAGTAGGGGATCTTCTTGGTGGGCACATTGTTGATGTCGCCGTTCAGGATGGCGTCGATGATGCCGCGGGTATCCTTGATGGAGATGCGCTTGCCGGTGCCGTTCCAGCCGGTGTTGACCAGATAAGCCTTGGCGCCGCTCTTCTGCATCTTCTTGACCAGCTCCTCAGCATACTTGGTGGGGTGCAGCTCCAGGAAGGCCTGGCCGAAGCATGCAGAGAAGGTGGGGGTGGGCTCGGTGATGCCGCGCTCGGTGCCTGCCAGCTTTGCAGTGAAGCCGGACAGGAAGTAGTACTGGGTCTGCTCGGGGCTCAGGATGGAGACCGGGGGCAGAACGCCGAATGCGTCAGCAGACAGGAAGATGACATTCTTTGCAGCGGGTGCAGAAGAAATGGGACGGACGATGTTCTTGATGTGGTTGATGGGGTAGGACACACGGGTGTTCTCGGTAACGCTCTTATCAGCGAAATCGATGTGGCCCTCAGCATCCAGAGTGACGTTCTCCAGCAGAGCGTTGCGCTTGATGGCGTTGTAGATATCGGGCTCGGAGTCCTTATCCAGGTTGATGACCTTTGCGTAGCAGCCGCCCTCGAAGTTGAACACGCCGTTGTCGTCCCAGCCGTGCTCGTCATCGCCGATCAGCAGACGCTTGGGATCGGTGGACAGGGTGGTCTTGCCGGTGCCGGACAGACCGAAGAAGATAGCGGTGTTCTCGCCGTTCAGGTCGGTGTTGGCAGAGCAGTGCATGGAAGCCATGCCCTTCAGCGGCAGGAAGTAGTTCATCATGGAGAACATGCCCTTCTTCATCTCGCCGCCGTACCAGGTGTTGACGATGACCTGCTCCTTGCTGGTGATGTTGAACATAACAGCAGTCTCGGAGTTCAGGCCCAGCTCCTTGTAGTTCTCGACCTTGGCCTTGGAAGCGTTGTAAACAACGAAATCAGGCTCAAAGTTCTCCAGCTCCTCAGCGGTGGGCTTGATGAACATGTTGGTGACGAAGTGTGCCTGCCATGCAACTTCCATGACAAAGCGGATGGCCATGCGGGTATCCTTGTTGGCACCGCAGAATGCATCCACCACGTACAGGCGCTTGTTGGACAGCTCCTTCTGAGCAATAGCCTTCACAGCAGCCCATGCTTCCTGAGAAGCGGGGTGGTTGTCGTTCTTGTACTCGTCAGAAGTCCACCACACGGTGTCCTTGGAGTTCTCGTCCATAACGATGAACTTGTCCTTGGGAGAACGGCCGGTGTAGATGCCGGTCATAACGTTCACAGCACCCAGCTCGCTGACCTGGCCCTTTTCGTAGCCTTCCAGACCGGGCTTGGTCTCTTCCTCGAACAGCTGCTCGTAGGAGGGGTTGTACACGATCTCAGTCGTGCCGGTAATGCCATACTTGGTAAGATCCAACTTTGCCATATTCGCTATACCTCTACTTTCGTTTGATCCATACGTCCTGTATAGGGCACAGCGTTTCCCGGCGGGCCGGGCGCTGCGCAGAAGGCTTGCAGTTTGTAAATGCAAATTCTCCTGTTTACCATTATACATAAAAGCCTTGCAAAATCAATAAATAAACCGTACTATTTGCAGAAAAGAAACAAATTTCATTAAGAAATTTAACTGCCTGAAACAATTTCAGGAAACAAAAGCAGGGGGCGAAACCTGAAAAAATAAGGTGGAAAGGCAGAAAAACAATTTTTTGGTAAAATTTTAACAAGCTGGGATGCATGAAAAACCGAGCACAAAAACGGCCCTTCCCGCAAAACGGCGCGGCAGGGAAGAGCGGAACAGGATTCACAGCCCGATTTGTGCAAAATTTACGAGATTTTGACGATTTTCATGGCAAAGAAGCTTTGCCTGTGGTATACTGTATCTGACAAAAGGACAGCCCCGCTTTTTCTGCGTGCTGCATATAAAAAGGAAAAAGATCATGAAGACCATCTACATCCTGCTCACCCGGTCGGGTACCCTGCTTTCAAACCTTGTTTACACCGTTACCGGTGCAAATTATACCCACGCTTCGCTGGCTTTTGACGAAGACCTGAGCTGCCTGTACAGCTCTACCCGCAAAAACGGCTATACCATGTTCCCGGCGGGGCCCAGCAGGGAATACCTGAACCGGGGCGTGTTCCGCCTGCGGGAGAATGTGCCCTGCGCGCTGTATGCGCTGGATGTGAGCGATGAAGCCTACATCCGTGCCCGCCGTCGTGCCGAGCACATGATGGCCCACGGCAGCCTTTACCGGTTCAACGTCATCGGTCTTGCGCTCTGCGGGATGCATATCCGCTGGAAGCGCCGCCGGCACTATTTCTGCTCCCAGTTCGTCAGCGAGGTGCTGGAAAAGAGCGGTGCCATGGAGCTGCCCAAGCACAGCACCCTGATGCACCCCAACGACTACACCCGGCTGGAAGAGCTGCGGTGCGTATACAGGGGCACACTGGCCGGTCTGCCGCAGCGCCAGCAGATGGAATTTGACCAGAACGATACGGTGATCGGCGTATATCTGGGGCTGGCGCTGGGCCTGTTCCACACCGGTGCGGCCCGGGTGCGGGCGATTTTTTAAAAAAATGAAATTTTGTGTTGACAAAGCGGCTGCGCTATGCTAAAATAGTCGAGTCGGGAGCGAACGCCCGATGCAAAATGGACGTATGGCCCGTTGGTCAAGCGGTTAAGACAGAGGCCTCTCACGCCTTTAACATCGGTTCGATTCCGGTACGGGTCACCATTTTATAGTAGTAAAACGGTCATGTGCCGTTTTATATAGATGCCTCTTTAGCTCAGTCGGTTAGAGCACCTGACTGTTAATCAGGGTGTCGCCTGTTCGAGTCAGGCAAGAGGCGCCAGCAAAGCGATGGAAGTTTTCCATCGCTTTTTTCTTTTTCCGCTGCTTTTGTTGACAGGGCAGGCGGGGCGGGATATACTTAAAGCATGTTTTAGAATTGAAAATTTGTTGGTGGGCGGATGCTTTTAAGGGCAGCATCCTCGCCCTCTCAGGCGCATTCGCGCCAGCTCCTCCAAAGTGGGAGCCTTTGGCAGTCTACACGAAGTATACCGTTATGCCAAGGCCTCTCCCTTTGGGAGAGGTGGATTTGCGGAGCAAAGACGGAGAGGGCGAGCCGCCTTCCGGCAAAATAAAGGAGAACATCATGAAAAAAATCATTCTGACCGGCGACCGTCCCACCGGCCGCCTGCATGTGGGCCACTATGTCGGTTCCCTGAAGGAGCGGGTGCGCCTGCAGAACTCCGGCGAGTACGATGAGATCTACGTTATGATCGCCGATGCACAGGCTCTGACCGATAACGCCGACAACCCGGAAAAGGTGCGCCAGAACATCCTGCAGGTGGCGCTGGATTATCTGGCCTGCGGCATCGACCCTGCCAAGACCCATATTTTCATCCAGTCCATGGTGCCGGAGTTGACGGAGCTGAGCTTCTACTATATGAACCTCGTCACCGTGAGCCGCCTGCAGCGCAACCCCACCGTCAAGAGCGAGATCCATATGCGCAACTTTGAGACCAGCATCCCGGTGGGCTTCTTCTGCTACCCCATCAGTCAGGCTGCGGACATCACCGCTTTCCACGCCACCACCGTGCCTGCCGGTGAGGACCAGAAGCCCATGATCGAGCAGTGCTGCGAGATCGTGCGCAAATTCAACGCCGTTTACGGCGATACCCTGACCGAGCCGGAGATCGTGCTGCCCCAGAACGCCGCCTGCCTGCGCCTGCCCGGCATCGACGGCAAGGCCAAGATGAGCAAGAGCCTCGGCAACTGCATCTACCTGTCCGAGGAGCCGGAGGACATCAAAAAGAAGGTCATGTCCATGTACACCGACCCCAACCACCTGCGGGTGCAGGACCCCGGCAAGGT
>OCPU01002418.1_pt1 | contig 11917 bp, 8 predicted proteins | sample 1538661 | NCBI WGS metagenome assembly OCPU01 (sample SAMN04571716, study PRJEB22368) | human gut metagenome | biome: human gut; material: stool | host: Homo sapiens | place: Luxembourg | collected 2012-10-19
CTGTAGAGGAAGGCTCTCCGTCATCATTCATCCGGAAATGGTTTTTAGCAGCTCCTAAGCGCCAGGCATAACAATGATGCCGGGCATCGTAATACTTTTCTTTTATCCCGGTAATAATTTCCCGAATTTGTTCTTCGGTAGCCACAGGGTAAACAAAGGCCAGAAACTTACTTCCTTTTTCTTTATATAAGCCTTCGGCTACTACTTCGACGGTTCGGTACAGATCTTCCATTCCAATTACAAAAAAGGACTCAATTATTGCCTCCAGAGAGAAGTAATTAAAAACGTTCTGTTCCAATCGGGCACCTCAGCAGTTAAACGTTCAGTTTACCGAATCTTCTTCTATTCCGGTTGGAACAATGCGGCTTCAGTAACAATGACGCTTTAATTCCGGCAATACAATTTCCGTTGAATTTCCTCCACCTGGATCTTAAAATTCCGGTCAGTTTCGATCAGGTCGGTGACCGCTTTGCAGGCGTATAAGACCGTAGCATGATCTTTTTTACCGATTTGGCTACCGATATACGACAAAGAATACTTCGTATAGTTTTTACAGAAATACATAGCCAGTTGACGGGCTTGTACCACCTCACGTTTTCGGGTTTTCGTCTGTAAAAGCTCCGACGGAATATTAAAATGTTCACAAACCACTTCCTGGATTTTATCGACCGTCAATTCTTCCGTAGGTTTCTTCACCATTTTTCCAAGGATATCTCTAACGAGATCCACCGTCAGGTCCCTCTTATTAAAAGTCGACTGAGCCAGCAAAGAAATCATCGCTCCTTCCAATTCCCGGACATTATGATCGACATATTTACAGATATATTCGATCACTTCTTCTGAAAAATCGATACCGTCTTTCCGGGCTTTGTTCAACACGATTTCTTTACGTGTATCGAAATCCGGCGCCTTGATCTCGGCCGATAATCCCCAACGGAAACGGGACAGCAAACGATCTTCCATTCCTTCCAATTCGGCCGGAGCCTTATCACAAGTCAGGATCAACTGTTTCCCGGACTGATGCAAATGGTTGAAAATATGGAAAAAAGTATTTTGAGTACCGGTCTTTCCGGCCAGTTCTTGTATATCATCCAAAATCAATACATCGATCAACTGATAGAAATGAAGGAAATCGTTCACTTCATTCCGACGCACCGCCTCTGTAAACTGAGTCTGAAAGATATTGGTCGACACGTACAAGACGACCTTATTCGGAAAATTCTGTTTCACTTCCAGACCGATCGCTTGTGCCAAATGTGTTTTTCCGAGCCCTGAACCACCATAGATCAACAAAGGATTGAAAGCCGTTCCTCCGGGTTTCTGAGCGATAGCCATACCGGCAGACCTTGCCAAACGGTTACAGTTGCCTTCGATATAACTTTCCATGGTATAGGAAGGATTCAACTGGGAATCTATCTGAATCTGATTGGAAGCCCGTTCAAACGGGTTCTTCAGCGTACTGTGACCGGTCTGATCCAGATAAACCGTGCTGCTTGCAGGCTTCCTTACCGGATTAGAAGCTAAAGTCGTTGTCAGTGGCTCAGAAGGTTTACTTCTCTCCACCACAACCGAATAAGCCAATTTTGCATTGGGGCCGATTACCGCTTTCAAAGCACTCTTCAGAATATCGATGTACTCCCCTTCCAAAACTTCATATACATAAGCACTGGCAACCTGAATTGTCAGTACATCATCTTTAAAACGAACAGCACGTATCGGCTCAAAAAGCGTCTTAAACTTTTCAGGCAATACTTGCTTTTGAATCAAAGACAAACATTTCAACCAAATATTCTTACCTTCCTTTTCCATAGTCTATTGTTAGTCAGGTGTTTCTTACTTTTCACAACCCGCCTCTTTTCAGCATGCTAAATTCCATAAAAAAAAATCATAAAAAAAATGGGATTTTACTTGGTTATATTCAAAAAAAGCTTATCAACTAAGAACCAAGACATTAAATATAACCATCTGATAACAAATATATTACACTCCATCAAAATCATTTATTTTTATTAAAATACCTATACCCCATTTATCACATTCAAAGGTTAAAAAAAGGAGAGTACCCAACCTAATCGTTTCAGCTTAAAGGAAAAGTTTCTCGCAACATATTAACATAACAAACATATTATATATATCATTATGTTAATAATCACCACAACAGCAACGCTCCTATTTAGAATGATTCAAATTAAGATTTTATTGAATTTTAACAATAAATGATTGTTTAAAGATTTTATTAACATCTTTCAGATCTTTCTCCGCTTGTTTCAAATTCTTATAAGTTTGGATCAAATAAAGATATTTCCCGTTTTTACGTATTTCCCTTAAATCGGGATATTTCCGGTATAATTCGGAATCCAAGGCCAAGGGTTCCTCCGATTCCGCAATCACGATCCCATAAGTATCCTGGGTCGATTTACCGGAAGAAAAGTCGAACAAAGATAGATTCACAAAGCGTTTTGGATTTTGCCGGAATTCGGTCAGTAATTTATTGAGATTTTCACTCACTGCCGTCAGATTATAATACAAATCACGGTCATTCACCACTCCCCCTAGTGTACCTTTCCCCCGGTTGATCTTCATGACAATGGAATCGGTCTGTGCCAAAACACTATTCAAATAACGAACGGTATTAGCCAGATTAACCGCTTTAAGCGAATCGCTGATCCCGGTAATATTATCCAGGCTACGGGTTATATTCGCATTACTGTTTTCCAGGTTTCCGGTTATGCTATTGATATTCTCGAGAATTTTAGAAATCGTTCAAAGTACCGGAAGCATGCTCTACGTTATCCAGTGTGCGGCTGACACTTTTCAAGGATCCCCGGATATTTCCATTGGCATCTTCACTAAAAATCTCCTGCAAAGCCACCAATACCGTATCCAAAGAGACCATTACCGTCTCGGCTTTCTTCTTCAAGGGTTCCAATTGTTTGTTCAGTTGTTCCATGATACCCAATTCCAATTCCGTTCTCAAGGTATCCCCGCTCTGGGCATAAGTCGTTGCATCTCCGGGGATGAGGTTGATGGCTTTCGAGCCCATCAAGTCGGCGCTACGGATAGCAGCAATGGTATTGGAAGATATCTGCAATTTTTTTCCCACGGTAAACTGTACCAATACCTTATCGTACCGTTCACCGGTAAACTGTATGGCACTGACCTGTCCGACACTATATCCCCGATAGATTACACTACTGGAAACTTTCAATCCATCCACCCGGTCATAAATACCATAAAACACATTATTCCGGTCGAACAATGCTTTCGCTTTCAAAAAATTAATTCCCCAGATCAATATAACAACAGCAGCAATTGCTGTTAATGCCAGTTTCACTTCTCTTTTAACCTTCATTCCCATAACATCTTAATATCTTACTACTTTTTATTTTTCCGACTCCAATTTTCTGGCTTCTGCCACAGTAATTACTTTATTATTATATATCGCAATGATGAAACAATCTTTCACCTTACGCTTTACGGAAGAAAGTTTTTTCTTCACTACATCTAATTCCTTATCCTTAGCCACATAATAACGATAGCGTCCTCCGGAATTTATTTCCTCCACCTTCTCGCCTGTACAAAGCTTTGCAGGAGTTTTGACTTTCGAAGGAACAGAAGCCACCTGAATAGCATAAAACAATTCGTTTTTTCCGGATTCGGCAACTTGCGTTTTTTGTACTTCTGCAGCCTTTACGGACTGATTTCCATCCGATGCCACTACCGGCCCGGGTTGTCCGGAACGGTTCACGCTACTTTTTTTCTCTACTTGTCGTTTATAAGTTTCAATTCCTTTAAAAATAGCAGTAGCGATCTTCGTTTGTCCGGCCTGCGACATTAAAAATTTCTCATCTTCCCGGTTAGAGATAAAACCCGATTCGACAAGGATGGCAGGCATTGTTGCATCTTTCAGTACCAGATAACCGGCTTGTCTGACCCCCCGGTCTTTATGATTGGTCGCTTTGACCATCTCTGCTTGTACGGCACCGGCCAGTTCCAGGCTTTTTTCCTGATGGATATTCTGCATCAAACTAAAAATAATATAAGACTCGGGACTTGTCGGATCGAATCCGGCATAATTCTTTTCATAATCCTTTTCATGCCTGATTACAGCGTTTTCTTTCATCGCCACTTCCAGATTTTCCTTGTTTCGGGTAGATCCCAGCACATAAGTCTCCAGTCCCCGCACAGAAGGGGTTTTACAGGAATTGATATGAATAGAAATAAAAAGATCGGCTTTACAGTCGTTGGCGATCTTGCCCCGTTTATTCAGCTCTACAGGCACGTCTTTCGTACGGGTATACACCACCCGAATATCCGGATAGCGTTCCGAGATCATCTTTCCAAGTTTTAAAGCAATTCCCAAAGTGAGGTGTTTTTCCTGAGTAAGGGCACCGATTGCCCCGGGATCGCCTTCTTTATTAGCAAATCCACCATGACCGGCATCAATACAAATACATTTGATTTTTCCCGATTCTTTCTGAGCCATAGATTCATATGCGGAAAATATTACCAGTAACCAAAACAATATTCCGGTAAGTCCGTATCGAATTATCATGATATTTAAAACTTTTTAAAAAGAATGCTAGCTATTAACAATCAATATTTCTTACATTTGCAAACCGAATCCAAGGACCGGAATGCGTTTATTCATCACAAAAATAGTATAATAAATTGCAACTAAGAGCAAATATACTTCAATTTCTTACGATTTGCATCATTTTTATGATGGCAGCATGTTCCGTAGCATCACGGTCTTCACATGCCCGGAAAGATATTGCCGCCAGCGAAATGCAAGAAAAGACAGCAGCGGGAAAGCAGCAAGAATCAGTACAACCAGATTCGACGGTTCAAGATAAAACTCCCGGGCCGGTGATTAAAGAAGTCCATCACCCGGTCAAACGTCCGGCATCGGTCAGAGACAGTTTATCTGCTGCCGATTCGGCTTTAATGGCTCCCCGTCCGACTGTGTCGGATTCTCTACAGGTACAATCCGATACACTCCAAACGGATAGTACGAAAACAGAGAAACCTCTTTTTAAAGATGTAGTAGAATACAACGCAGCCGATTCGATCATTCTGGATGTTCCCAATAAAAAAACTTTTTTATATAAAAATGCCTTTGTCAAATATCTGACGACGGAATTAAAAGCCGACTACATCGAATTAGATATGGAAAACAGCCTGGCTTATGCTTCCGGTCTTCCTGACAGTAGCGGTACGATTGTCGGCAAACCCAAATTCAAGGACGGTAGCCAGGAATTCGAAAGTCTGGATCTCAAATATAATTTCAAGACAGAAAAAGGATTTGTCAAAGAGATCATCACCCAACAAGGCGAAGGTTATGTCCAGGGAAAGCTGACCAAGAAAATGTCGGATTCGGTATATTGTATCAAAGACGGCTGGTATACCACTTGTGACAAACACGATCATCCGCACTTCTACGTACGGTTGAGCAAGGCCAAAATGATCCGGGACAAAAAGGTCGTTTCGGGATTTGCCAATCTTTACATCGAAGATGTACCTCTCCCTCTGGCTATCCCGTTCGGATTCTTCCCGATCACCAAAAAAGGAACCTCGGGAATTATTATGCCTACTTACGGTGAAGAACGTATGCGGGGATTCAACTTGCGGGACGGAGGTTACTACTGGTTTATCAACGATTATGTAGACCTCACGGTTACCGGTACGATCTATACCAATGGGTCGTGGGGCCTCAACGTAGGTTCGAATTACAGAAAAAGGTATAAATTCAGCGGTAATTTCGATTTCTCGATGAGCCGGAACCATACCAGTGAAAAAGGGACTCCGGACTATACCCAGTCCAAAGACTGGTCCATCCGCTGGCAACATTCCCAAGATCCCAAAGCCAATCCTTATACGACATTTTCTGCTTCGGTAGATATGTCTTCTGCGACAAACAACTATTATAACGCCACCAATATCAATGATATAGCCAACCAACGTAAACAATCCAGTATTTCCTGGAGCAAAAAGTGGCCCGACCGTCCGTTCAATATCACAGCCAGTTTTACCCACAACCAGAACAGCCGTGACTCCTCGATCTCACTTTCTTTTCCGAACCTGAACTTCCGGGTATCCCAGGTATATCCTTTTCGGCGTAAAGAACGTGTAGGTGAATTAAAATGGTATGAGAATATCGGTTTCACCTACAATGCAGAGTTACGTAACAGTATTCAGACCAAGGAATCCGAACTGGGAAAATCTTTCCAGAATATGGCCCGGGACTGGCAAAATGGTTTTAAACATTCTATTCCATTGAGTACCAGCATCAATATTGTAAAAGACCTATCCCTTTCTCCCTCGTTCACTTATAACGGTGTAGCCTATTTAAGTTCGATCCGTAAAGGCGACTGGGTAGCCGATTCTACGATGCCGGGAGGGGGTTATATCCCTGTCGATACGGTATATGGCCTGCATTACGCCCACAATTACAACGCAAGTCTGTCTCTTTCTTACAACCCGACGATTTACGGTATGTATCAATTCTTACCGACTAGCAAAATTTTTGCCATCCGGCATGTCATCCGCCCCAGTGCCAGCGTATCGTATACCCCTAAAATCGGTGTACCTAAAAGTAAATACTGGAAAACTTACACAGATTCACAAGGTAACGATCAGGAATATTCTATATTCGACAACAAGTTATACGGAACCCCTTCCGGTGCCGAAGAATCGGGGAGCCTGAGCCTGAGCCTCGACAACAACCTGGAAATGAAAGTCCGGAACGACAAAGATACCACCGGCAAGGAAGAGTATAAGAAAATAAAACTATTGGAGAGCTTTCGTTTACAATCCAGTTATAATTTCTTTGCCGATTCTATGCGCTGGTCGGTAATTCAGTTATCGGCCCGGACCAAAGTATTCAATGAAAAAGTCAACATAAACCTGACCGGAACGTTAGACCCTTATGCCATCAATGCCAATGCCGTCAGAATCAACAGGTACAATGGAGGTATCGGACGTCTGACCCGCGTATCGGCTTCTTCGGGCATACAATTCTCTTCGGACAACGGGAAAAACAAAGAAGAAAAGAACGATAGACTGAACGGTCATTATGATGAATATATGGATTTCGATGTTCCCTGGAGTATCAGTCTGGATTATACGTTCAGTTATTCGAAGAATTATTCGCGCAATACCGCTCCCGGAGCCAAAAAACCTTTGAGCAGCAATACCATTTCGCAGATGGTGCGTATCAACGGCGACTTTTCCCTGACCCCGAAATGGAAGATAGGCTACAGCACCGGTTATGACTTCCAGCAGAAAGAAGTGACGGCTACCAGTTTCAACCTCACCCGCGACCTGCATTGCTGGGAAATGACCTTTTCCTGCATTCCCTTCGGCACGCACCAGTCCTACAATTTCCAGATCAACGTCCGTTCCAGTCTGTTGAAAGACCTGAAACTAACGAAGCGGGACTCCTGGTACGACAGGAGGTAAGCACACCCGCTCAGCAAAGTGCCGGTCAGCAACCGCAAGTCGCGCCGATTTTTTTCTGCCTTTGTCCAAAAAATTCTCCTTACCGGACAATATTGATATGAAAACGTACATTTCTGATATTTGTTTTCCTACCCCTATTCTATTTTTGCAGAGGTAAACCGAACAATTATGAGGGAAATAATATTCATATCTATACTCTGCGGAATGCTGAATTTCGTGGCTTGTCAAAAAAAAGTGACCGATTATCCGATCCAACCCGTAAATTTCACCCAAGTCCATTTAGCGGATTCTTTTTGGAGTCCTAAACTGAGTATAAATCGCGAAGTATCCATCCCGACGGCTTTTCACCAATGTGAAATCAACGGCCGTCTGGACAATTTCGCTCTTGCCGCAGGTCTGAAAACCGGAGAACACCAGGGAGATTTTCCCTTTGACGACACCGACATTTACAAAGTAGTCGAAGGAGCTTCCTACGTGCTGGCAGTGCAATATGACCCACAGCTCGACCATTATCTCGACAGTGTCATCCACCTGATAGCAGCAGCCCAGGAACCGGACGGTTATCTTTACACTTGCCGTACCAATCGTTGTGACCGCCTTCAGCGCTGGATGGGCAGCCGTCGCTGGGAGAAAGTCAATAGCCACGAACTTTACAACTGCGGACATTTATACGAAGCCGCCACGGCTCATTATTATGCTACCGGTAAACGTCATTTACTTGACGTCGCGATAAAGAATGCCGACCTGGTATGTCAGGTTTTCGGAACAGATTCAGGACAGATCCATCAGCCCTCGGGGCATCCCATTGTCGAGATGGGGCTTGTTAAAATGTACCGGGTGACCGGTAATCCCAAATACCTGGAAAAAGCGAAGTATTTTTGTGAGGAAGCGGGACGTCTCTCCGATGGGCGCCCTGCCAGTCCGTATAGCCAGGACCACAAACCGATCAAGGAACAAGACGAGGCTGTAGGACACGCCGTGCGGTTCGGTTACCTGTATTCGGGTGTCGCAGATGTGGCCGCCTTGTGCCAGGATCAAGGATTCATCGAAGCTTCAAAACGGCTATGGAACAATATCACCGACCGGAAATTATATATCACAGGAGGTATCGGAGCCAGAGCCTGGGGAGAAGGATTCGGGGAAAATTACGAACTTCCGAACATGACTTCCTATTGTGAAACTTGTGCCTCTATCTCCAATGTCTACTGGAACTACCGTCTGTTTTTACTAACCGGGGAATCGAAATATTACGATGTGCTCGAACGTGCCTTATACAATGGAGTCATTTCGGGAGTCTCTCTCGATGGGAAACGTTATTTTTACGACAATCCTTTGATGTCGGACGGTAGTCATGACCGGAGCGAATGGTTCGGTTGTTCCTGTTGTCCTTCCAATATCACCCGCTTTATGCCGTCCATTCCGGGTTATGTGTATGCCGTCCGAGGGAATACTCTTTTCGTCAATCTGTACATGGGCAACGAAGGTCAAATAACTCTGGAGGGCCAACCGGTCCGCATCAAACAGGAAACCCGTTATCCCTGGGAAGGCAGGATCAAGCTGACTTTGGATCACTCTCCTGCTTCTTCGTTTACTCTGGCTTTGCGTATTCCCGGTTGGGTACAACAGCAACCTCTTCCCGGCACCCTATATACCTATCTCGACAAAGATACAACAAGTTATACCATCAGCCTGAACGGAAAAACGGTAAAACCGGAAGTCCGGAACGGTTATGCCCTTCTCCGAGGCGACTGGAAGGGTAACGATCAAATCGTCCTGAATTTACCGATGCAAGTCAGAAAAGTGATCGCCGACCCACAAGTTATCGACGATCGTAACAAATATGCTCTAATATACGGTCCGATAATATATTGTGTCGAAGCCAGCGATCATGACGGTTACGCTTTGGATCTGTTTACAGAGGAAGATACTCCGTTCAGTCCGGAGTTTAAGCCCGATCTGCTTCACGGTGTCATGACCCTAAAAGGCCAGGGATATCATTTACTTTCCGACGGCCATACGACTCTGCCAACCTCCGTGACGGCCATTCCTTATTATGCCTGGGACAACCGCGGAGCCAACGAAATGAATGTATGGATCCCTTATACCCGCGAGGCCAGCATTCCACGCCGCACAGAAACCCTGGCTTCACAAGCACAGGCTTCTGTTTCGATCCCTTACGGAGGATACGGTTTGAACGACCGGTTCGAACCCCGCAATTCGGCGGATAAATCGATGCAGTTTCACAATTGGTGGCAATGCCTTGGCACAGAAGAATGGGCTCAATACGAATGGGACCAACCGATGACTCTCACCGAAGCATCCGTATATTGGTTGGAATTAGGACATTACGATATCGATTTCCAACTCCCGGTCTCCTGGCGTCTCGAATACAAAGCCGGCGAGAAATGGCTGCCGGTAAAAAATACCGATCCTTACGAAATCGCTAAAGATAAATATTGTACAGTCCACTTCCAGCCCGTCAGAACCAAAGCTCTGAGATTAACCGCCCAGTTACAGGAAGGCAAATCAGCCGGAATATTGGAATGGAAAGTAAGGTAAAGTCTCTTAAAACTTAAACTTTACTTTTACCAACAGAGGGTTGCTATCTTCCGGGATCCGGAGATGGGTTTTCTGAATAATAGCTCTTTTTAAAAGATCCTGCCGATTCAGTAAGATTTCATCCCAGTCCCGGTAATCGTTATAGATACCATAAAAAAAGTCTTTATCGGCCCCCCCAATCATGAACATCCCGTCGGCATCATCTCCTTTTCTCTCCCAGGTAATCGTTTTGCTATTTTTAAAAGAGTGGATACAATAACAATCGGTTGCCTCAGGTCCGCAATACGAGAAATAGAAGTAATCCCGGGTATCGTAAATATAGACCGGCATTTTATAATAATCAGAACGGAGATAAGTTTGCAGATCCGATGAATACCGGTTTTTTATCGTCTCTTTCCCAAAATCGATTTTCACCCGGGGTACCGGCAAACTATCCGAAAGATAATAACAGATATTATCACTATCCTGAGGCCGGAGAATATATCGATTATCGCTAGTCTGGGTTATCAGAGCTATATTCAGGCCATAGTCTTTACGAGGCAGAAATTTTTGCAGGATTCGCCCCTGTTCGTCATAACGATACAAACAATAGAAATCTTCCGAAAAATTATTCTCGTCCATTTGCGGGCAATAATACAAAAAAGCCGAATGACCGGGTCCACTCGCTATCGCATCGAAGCCATTACATATCTCTGGAAGCTCCAGTGTCGTTTTCCGGATAAACTGTCCGGTCTCCGTACTATATTTCACGATCTCACATCCTCCCAAAATCCATAATTCCCGGGCATCCTGGCTGAGGCATACATCATCGATAGTAAGGTATTCTTCGGGGCCACGACCATTCTTTCCGATTTGAAATAAAAACTTTCCTTTAGGACTGAACATGAACATGCTGGCAGTACTTTTAATCAGGACATTTCCGTTAGGCAAAAGCAGTATTTTTCCCACCAGTCCGATCAACGCTTTCCCGGTAGTCTCCAAAGGAACAACTTCAACCGAATCGATATACGGCAACAGGTCGTTCACCGCATTTCCTGCACTCAAGGGAGTTATTATTTCCTGTTCAACCGAAACCGGTTTACTCTGATTTCCGCACCCGGCAAGAAACAGGAAGAAAGAAAAGAAGAAAAAAGATTCTAATTTTAGCATAGACATAAGGTTCTCTTTTTCAACAAAGATAGTAAAAAAGGTTTATAAACCTTAAACAAGCAAGAAGTAATTTTAAGTACCTTACGCACTAATTCTATTTAGGTTTTAAAAGTTGTACCCCGAACTTCAGGTTCTCTCAACAGGAACAAAGTGAGTCCCGGCAAACCGGTCACCGAAGACGAATTAGTAACGACGAATAAACTTACATTTTTTAATTTTAATAAAAAAAATCATTATTCACTTGTTTATCTTCAATTTTTTCTTTTCCTTTGTAAAACAGATACAAGAGGTATCTGTCAACAAAATGTTGATGCGTTACTATTACGCGTTCTGAAAGCAAGAAAACTGACAATTTTTAAATAGGAAATCAGAACGATTGTAGCAACGCTCACGTAGGAGGTTCGTATATCAATGATACCTAAGCGTGAGCTTGCTCTTTCTGTTCCTAACCATTGTCAGTGGTTCTTGCCAGATTGAGTTAAGTTCCACGCTTTGTTGTTTTAAAGGCAGCTCCGCGTTTTTCTCAATCCACTCAACATATATACAATTATCAGGCTACTGTTTGAAAGCAGACCGGATACTCCAACAGGCCTCCCAAGCCGTGTGTACAACTATTATACATTCAACCGGCTGCTTTCTTTCAACTATTGACTTGGGATTTCGGGCTAATGAATAGCCGGGGATATGTCATAACAGGCAAACTTTTTTTGTTTGATAATTGATTGATAACCAGTAGTTAGTTTCGCTT
>OCPU01002423.1_pt1 | contig 11886 bp, 9 predicted proteins | sample 1538661 | NCBI WGS metagenome assembly OCPU01 (sample SAMN04571716, study PRJEB22368) | human gut metagenome | biome: human gut; material: stool | host: Homo sapiens | place: Luxembourg | collected 2012-10-19
CGCAGAATTGAATGTCACACTCCGAGGATAAACATTCATGTCCAGTTTATCCGCTGTAAGCCGTACCCCTTTCGCCACTTCCAATCCCTCATCGGTCCCGTCCAAATAAGTCACTTTCAGATAGCCGTTGATTGCTTCCGGTTTGGTACGATTCAAAGTAATGGTCACCTCTCCATTCCCGAATCCTTCCCTTGGAGATATCAAAAATTCATTTGTATCCCTGATAACGGCTCTCACTCTCCAATGGCCATTCGCCTCTATAGCCAACGTCTGCACTTCAGACTCATTAAAAGACAAAGCTCTTTCCCCCACCTCCAGATGAGGAATCCGCAATTCATCGTCATCATCTTTACAGCCCCAGGCAACAAAGAATAACAACAACGATAAAATGCCTGTTTTATAATTTATTTTGTTCATAACGCTCTCTTTTTACAATTATTATTATTGCCTCCTCAATTCGTCTCATTAGCTGGCACCTCTTTAGTTTTGACAACTCCCCACAGTGTTTTTGGATTAATCATTCCGTATCCATAGCTTGCAAAAGCTCCTATATAATCCACATTGCTAAGAATGATTTCAGAAAGTTCAGAAGCCGTATAATGAGGCAAACGGCGTTTGACTTCCGCTGCAATTTTAGCGACATAAGCTGCACTCAACTCAGTGCTTTTCACCTGGGCATCATTTACATTAAAGGAAAAAGGGGCACACATACTATTATACTGAAATACTTCTCCGGGAGTAGTTCCATATACATTTCCATATCCGTCACTTCCCCCTACAATCACCCACTCATAAGTCCAAGCATGACCGCCCTCTTTGACAGCGTATGCAGCTGCCACATTCCCGGGATGATAATACACTTTCTGTTCGTCAGTCAGAAATTCTCCGACTTCTCCCCATTCCGGGAAATTCGGCAATACATCCCTTTCCCAATTCACTCCCCCCACTTGTTTGCAAAAGTCCCAGGCTTTATTGCTGAATGATGAGCCTTCATAATCTCCGGCAGGCACAATCACCATCGGATATTTATCGCACTTCTCTTTCAACTGCTTCTCGCACAATTCTGCCGTAGCCATATCCTCCACCGGAGTCGTGAACAATATGATGTCATATTTTACATCGTCACTCCCCAAATCCATAATGCTTTTCATCGTATGGATACAAATATTTTCATGATTGGGAAAGAAACACTGCCGCACATTCTCTTTTTTCTCCACCTCCTTACCAAACAACTCAAAGCCCCATAACCACGCCTCATTGTTCAGCACGTGAAGGACATTTTCCAACTGTTCCCCTTCTCCCACAACCAACACATGTACATCCACATTCAAAGGTTCCGGCATATCGTCCTCGTATGGTTTGTAAGCCATGCCCGGTTCCCAATCTGCCGGGACAACCGGTACGGATATATCCAAATCTCTGTCCGGTAATTCGGGATAATCCTTTGTATCTTCGTCATCAGAACAGGCAACCGTCATGCACATCAGGACGGAAAGTATCGTTATTATCTTTTTCATGGTTCTATCTTTTCGTTAACATTATCTAATCCACACTTTATACAAAGCCCGCTCCTCAGGAGTGGTAATCAATTCATAAAAATTACCGTTCCCTGCCTCATATTCAAATGTAGCAGTATCTCCGTCACTGTTTTCCATCCGCACCGCACACCATTCATCATCAAGTTCGTAAGTATAGGTCTTCCCCGGTTCTGCCACAACAACCTTCTTGCCGCTACGTCTCATCCTATAGGTATCGCTATCAATGCCTACTACTACTCCCGAATAAAGTTCAATCGAGATGTCACCTATTTTCCTCCAGCTCGTTTCGCTATATGTATCCGGCCAATATTGGCTCCCCCCGCTTAATTCTCCTCCGGTGTAAACAAATTCATATTTGCTCACGACACGTTCCTCAACACTGGCATTATCTGCCCCTACTCCGTATTTGCTATCTATGCAACGGACAACCGTCGGCTGGCCGTTCAACTCTTCTGACATTTGCTTTGTTTGGGATACTTTCACATAAGTAGCGTTGTAATCCTTTCCGGAACCGAGATAACGACGGGGACGGTTCAAAACCTTGGTAACTTGCCTATCCTCCAATTTCACAGAACAGAGCAATTGTTCTGAGTGATAAGATTTCACGGAATCCTGCCAATCGTTCGGATATTTTTGCTGATACTCCGGAATCCGTGCCGGATCCAATTGGGATACGTAATCAATAATCGAAAGAAAATGGTAATTCAAATCATAATCCACGGTTATCACCCCTGTCGTATCACCGGTTTCAGCATTCAAACGCCAGGCCTTCAAAAAATTCCCTTCCTTATCGTAAGTAAAATTCAAACGGTATTTTCCCCAAACACTGTTCTCTCCCGTAATCTGCTTTACCCGTTTCTTTGCACCTTTTTCAAAACTAATCGTTTCATTGTCATCGTCTTGACAAGCTATAAAAGTTGTGCAAAATATCAGCAATAATAATATGGTTCTCATAGTCTCAATTACCTTACTTGTTTATAAATCCCCAATATTTTCCCAAAACCATCCAATACAATATGACGTTTCTCGCTTTGTTCCAACACTCCCGTATGAACGTTTTTGATGGGTACTGCCGTCACTTTTCCCTCTCCATTGGCCGTTTGCACGGTAATCAGCAATAATCTATAATCTGAACTGACAAAATCATCAGTCTCGTCAGAATAAAAATATCCTCCCTGCCAATTATAAACCTGAAGGCCCGTTATGGTTTCTCCTGCCCTCTCATTCACTTTCCATTGCAGCGTAGCCCTACCCATATCACTTATAGAACCGGCATATACCTCCGTCTCGGTAGCATAATACAATGCAGTTCCCCGTTTACTTGATGCCCAAAAGCGCGCCTGTTCGATATGAGGGGCGTCATTGCTCACGGGAACTTTTTTCTGAGCGATATTTGATGCATTTTGTATTTGAAACTGATTAATTTCATTCATTACCAACGCCTCTTTGGTTCCCGTTTTTAAATTATCAGCCAAAAGAAGTATTCCTTCCGAGCTTTCTCCCAAAAACAAGGCTTCGTAATCACTCAAATCCCCCGCATTAAATCCCCCTCCATATTGAAATTCAGCAGGTTTATAAGCAGCCTCTTGTGTAAAAAACAGCATCCTCTTTCCCAAAGCATCGTATGCGTATGACGGAGCCATAGTCCAAAGTGTTGTCGGCATCATCATCATGGTTATATTATACTCGTCGACTCCCGTAGGATATAACTCCGTACCATAAGAACCACCGACAGTACGGCCATACACCAATCCGTTCACGGCCAGATTTTCCATTCCTGCATTTGATCGGAATGTAGCCATTGCGGAATGAATTCCTTCTTCCAAAAAACGAGGGGGAACATAAAACAGACTCGATCCCATTGCAAGGTATTTATAATCGGTATAATCGGCCCGATATGCGTTTTTGCTTGTTACAATAGTAGCGCACTTATTTTCATTATATAGAGAACTGAGATTCACTGACAACACATTTCCTTCCAAAGGTGTATGATTCACCATTTCCCATATACCCCGGAAAATCTTACGCTCTTCATTGTACATATGAAAATTTGCAGAAAGTTCCCGACACATCACCAAGTTGATATCGCTGGTCACTCCATCGTCTTTGGTATCGGCAATCAGTAATCCATCCGCAAATGTAGGATTCACAAAAACTGAATAAGTTTCGATTCTGTATATACCGGTCGTCTTGTCCGTAACCGTCAGACGCAACTGATAGTTATCTGGTGGAGTCGTTATCTGAGCACAAAAATACATTGTTGTATCCAACAACTGGGGCACAATTGTACCATGCTTCATCAACACCCATTCAAAACTCAACTGGGTATCCGGAACCCCTTCGCAATAAATTAACGGCTCAACCCGCAAGGTATCCATTTGATTGACATACAAATCCGTATTATCCAAGTCTATCACAATCGGATTCAATTCCCGAATATCGGTATTACTGTCGTCATCAAAACAACTGACCGACAGCACCGATAATACGCACATCAATATATAGCCTATTCTTTTCATATTCACTCCATTTAGTTTAATTAATCGGCATTTCCACCGGTTTGCCCTTACTCGGTCCATCATCATGTACAAGCGGTCCCTCCGGCGATTCATTGTATTTCTTCAATTCACGCCGTATAACCGTCCTCCAAACTGCAAGCTCTGAATATCCCATCGTCCAGTAATCCTTATCCGGATTAACTCCTCCCCAATAACGCAAAGGATTACCATTCGTAACATTCAACACAAAACGCCACCATGCCGAAGAAAAGGTACCTAAGTTTAAATATCCCCAATTAGCTGGCTGTATCAATTTATCGGTAAAGGTTATCTCCATATCAAAACGGTTCAAACGTATCTCCGGGAAATCCGGTGTTTTCTGTATCGCCAAATGCAAAGTATATACGGAATCCAGTAACCGCTCGTCTTTATACAATTCAAGTTCCACATAACCCGTCTCTTCACCTGCCTCCACATAGCCCTGCCCGATTTTATACTGATCCTCTTCGGCAGTCGTCCAAGGATTGAAATCGGGAAGCGTCACCTTAAACTCCCGCCGATAATCCACCGGACTGCCGGTAATATCCACCGGCAAACGCAAGCGTGCCGTATCGACACCCGGATTTTCAGTAAACGAGTATGCCATCGAACGGGTCGAGAAATAAACTCCGGCCCGTTGCTGATACATCATTATTTCCTCTTTCTGGCAACTGCCTAACATCAACGTCAAGCCCAATAGAAAAATATATTTAATCTCTTTCATAATCTCACACTATTAGATTAGTCCCTCTCTATCAAATCTGTTCGTCCTCCGAAATCAACCTCTTTTTCCGGCAAAGGCAATACGTATAATTCATCATTACCTTCCACTGAGGTATACGGTATCGACTCACTACCGATGCGTTTGTAGAAGAAAAACAGCTGACCGTCTCCCACAAACTCTTTGCGCCACTCCTTAATCAACTCTTCCCACACCTCGTCAGATGACAATGATTCAGCTAAAGGTGATGCAGAAAGTCCCCTGTTTTTCCTCACTTCATTCAACACCTCCACCGCTTTTCTCACATTTCCGGCTCCTCCCTCCCGAAGCAAGCACTCCGCTTCCGCATAATAGATTTCCGGAGTCCTCAGCAAGGGAATATTGTTGCTATACACCATTCCTTCCTCCTCATAGAATTTTTCAAAGGCATAAGTCTCTTCTGATTTTTCCCACCAATAAATACAACGCCAATCCGCAACGGAAAGCCCTTTATCTCTTTCATAAATCTCATTGGCCCTCGTGTTCAGCAAAGATAACAACTGGGGATTTTTATTTATTTCATTTCCTATATAACGTCTGAAAAGTGGTTCAATTACCGATTCATAACGTTTGAAGCCCTCCAGACCGAACAGCATCTCTTTGGAAAAAGCCAAATCCTGCTCTTTTTTCGCTTTCAACAAATCGGATTCGGCAATCCAGGTCAGTTGATAATTATCCTTCAAAGTCTGCACATCCTTATTGGCGGCCGCATAATTTCCTTCCCACATATTCAACCGCATACGCGTAGCTAACGCTGCCCGCAAATTCATCCGGTACACGATAAGCTTGCTATCGAAAAATGTATCTTCAGCAGGTATCTCTGTATAGTCTTCCGGACGTTTTCCCTGTTTGCTCTCCGGAGAGTAATTCAGGAACAACTCTATCGCGGTATCCAAATCTTCATGAAGATATTGCAATATATTTTCTAAGGTCTCTTGGGGAACAATGTATTTGTCATACACTTTAGCGTATGGAATGGCCACTCCGGCGAGCTTTTCCGCGCGGTCTGAACGGTCTGCCAAATTACCCCAAGTAAACAGACGAACCAAATCCAAATAAAGATAGGCCCGCAAGGAATATGCCTCGGCCTTCACCAAAGAACGCACCGTCGGAGTCATCACGTCTCCGTGCTCCTCCACCGCCTCTATGATAGAATTGACATTGGCAAGCACATTGTACATCTTCGACCAAATATTATCTATAAAACCGGTTACCTGGCTGCTATTGTATTGATACATAAAAACACTATTATACGAACTGGTATTCGTATAATAATACTGTTGAGCCAGCGCGTCCAAGAACAGACAGGTCATTTCCCCACCGTAAAGACTACGCTCTGACAACGTACAATAACATCCCAATAAAGCATCCTTGAATCCCTGCTCCGTTTCAAAAAATACATCCCATTTGATTTCTGCCTTCGGTTTCACATCCAACCAGTTCTCACAGGAGACAAAAGCCAGGGACCATATCAGGCACAAAGCCATTATTACTTTTTTCATAACCGTTCAAATTAAAAAGTTACAGACAATGAGAAATTAAAACTGCGCGCAAACGGATAGGATGTTCCCCGTTCTATCTCGATAGAAGAAATCGTGAACAAATTGTTAGCATATGCAGAGACCCTCAAACGCTCCATACCACACCGTTTCAAAAATTCATACCGGTAAAAATCATAGTACAAACTCAAATTGGTCAATGCAAATTCATTCCTGTCCTGTACAAATCTCGACGTCGGCTTGGTCTCCGGAGTGACCCAATTACCGGTCGACGGATCCCGGTACCTCGGTGCGCGGTACGGTTTCACACCTCCCTCTCCCGGACGCCATACGCCGTCAAACAAACGGGCATCCACATTATCACTCAAATTGGCATTTTCCACTTTCTGTACCAATGTGGTGTTGTACATCTGTGCTCCATACTGAAAGGTAAAGGAAGCGTTTCCGCCAATCCCTTTCCATTCGAAACTGATACCTCCTGTTCCTTGAAACTTAGGCATTTCATCCCCCAACACGACCTGATCGGCGGCACTCCAATTGTAGGTCGGCAAACCTCTGCTAGAAAGGTAAATTTCACGTCCGTTATGCGGATCGATTCCCAAAGAACGAACCGCCCAAATGGCATTCATAGATACACCGTCATAATACAACTGAGCCGGGGCTGTACCGGATACAGAAGCGTTTTGACTTTCGTTATAAACGTTCATGGCATCCGAAAGTTTGGCCAACTTGTTCTTGTTCCGGGAAATATTCAAGTTCACCGTTAAAAAAGAACGTTCCTTGACGTTTTGTAGTATCGTATAGGAAGTTCGAATATCAAACCCCCGGTTAATCACCTCTCCGGCATTCTCTCGAAGCGTAGTGAAACCGTTGGATGGTGGCAATGTCAGATCGATCAAAGTGTTATCTGTAATGGATCTGTATGCGTCAAAGGTCAATGAAAAACGTCTTTTTATATTCATATCGAATCCCACATTATAATCCATTTTCCGCTGCCATTTCAAATCATCATTTTTCATTCCTTGCAACTGTGAACTCAATAACCCCGTATAGGTTCTGTCCAACGTGTACACATACGTCGGAATGGATGCATACGCATCCTGACTTTGGCTACCGGTATATCCCAATGAACCACGAATCTTGAAGTTTTCGAATATCTCTGAATTCATGAAAGCCTCCTTGTGCATATTCCAACCGACACCGATACTCCAGAAACTTCCCCAACGGTTGTTTGCGCCAAACTGAGAAGAGGCATTGGCTCTATACGAAGCGTCGAACAGATATTTATTGTCGTACGTATAGTTGAAAATTCCCAAAATACCGATATCCCGGATAGTCGACTCCTTGCCGCTCGGTTTTGTGTCTTTGACATACTGTTTGGCAAACATCAAGTCATTCATCCGGTCATTCGGAAATCCTTCCGCTTTGTGGACAATCTCTTCATAGGTTTCGTCAGACAGATTTAATCCCACGTTGGTAAACAAGTAATGTTTTTCCTTGACAACCGTAGAATAACGCACGTTCAAGTCTCCCGACAATTTTTTCATGTGACCGGTATTGGCCTGATAAGAACCTTTCCGGAACAAATCATCTCCCGTATAATTATAGAATTTCAAATGGTTAGCAGGATAAAACTCATCGGCACTAGTCCGCTTCTCCGTGATACCAAAACGCAAAGTCGCTTTCAACCCTTGTAATACGGACCATTCTACATAAAGATTGTCCGTTACGTCCAAATAACGGTTCTCTATTTTGGTATTCAACGTCGCATTGTAAAGCGGATTCGCCACAAACTCTGTAGTTTCCAATCCATCCACCGACAAAGCAGCATTTTTCACCAAAAAACCATTTTTATCGTATGGTGAGTAATAAGGGTTCATTGCCGCATATTCACTAAAAGTGCCATACGGAGAATCGTTTGCCACATTAGACGTAACATTCAATATGTTCCGGAAATTGAATTTTTTGTGACGATAGGAAACCTGCAAGGAACCATCGTAGGTGTCACGAGTAGAACCTTTCATGACACCAACGATGTGATTGTAGGAAAATGTCGTCATCACACGCAAATCACGACCACCCAATTCGATAGAAAGTGAATGCTTCTGACCTGTCCCCATATGCAAAGGCTTCGCCAACCAATCAGTATTCACCCCCGCATAAACTGCTTTATATTTAGACATGTACAATTCTTTTCCGCTAACATCTTCACCATTCATATCAGTTGGTTCATACAAACCAAACTCTTTTTCCAATTGAAGTTTCTGTGCCGCATTGGTCAGGTTATATGATGTCAGGTCCGGCACTTCAAGCGTAACACTTCCTGTATAAGTCACACGCAAATCTCCGGATTCATTCTGTTTAGTCTCGATGACAATCACACCGTTGGCAGCTCGCGAACCGTAAATAGCCTTTGCCGAAGCATCCTTCAAAATGGTCAGGCTGGCGATACGATCCATATCTAAATCCATGATTTTCTGAACCGTCGCCTCGAAACCGTCCAAAATAAACAGAGGAGCGTTCGGATCATTGGCATACGTACCTTTGATGTCAAGGTCTTCAGTTCCCATATCAATGGATGATGCTCCACGCAAGGTCATCTTCGGATTCTTGTTCGGGTCGGAACCGAATTCCATATTATCAAAAATCATCAATGAAGGGTCCAAACTCTTCAAACTTTGGAAAACGTTTGCATTACCCACCCGCTTCAAATCTTCGTTTTTCATAGTCACGGTACTACCCGTAAAACTTTCCGCCTTACGCTCCACTATACCGGTCACCACGACCTCTTCCAGTTCGCTTTTTTCTTCCGTCAACGTTATCTTGAATTCCCGTTGTTTGCCGACTGGCACCTCTTTCGATTTCATACCGATCATAGAAAACACCAGCACCATGTTTTGGGTCTCCGGTAATTGCAGGGAAAACTTTCCTTCTATATTGGTAGAAGTTCCCAGGGTTGTGCCTTTCACCAACACCGTTACCCCCGGCAAAGCCGCTCCTGTCTGATCAACAACCGTACCTTTGAGCGTAATCTCACTGACTGTTTGAGGAACATCTTTTTGCCTGACAATCAGAATATAATCATCCATAAATTTATAGGACATCCTCTGATCTTTCAACACCTGTTTCAACACCTCTTCGAGTTCTACATCAATAAAATCTGCCCTTACTTTTCCATCGAATTTCAATAGGTCATCATTATATATGACCGTTTTACTGGTTTGCCGGCTGATCTCTTTAAACACCGCCTTTAATCCGGTCTCGCCCAATTGCATCGTAATCCGCTGTTGGGCCAAGGACCTCGCCGAAACAGATGTTGCAATACAGACACACATCAAAAAAATCAATTTCATAATCCGAAGTAATTTTTGCGGCTTGTTTTTTCGCATAACAAACCACCAATTCGCATTTTTTTTCATAAATTTGTAGATTAAATTACTAAAATTATTCTTCCTTTTCGGGAGAATCCCGGTGCGTGTTGGAAGCGCGCACCGACTTTTATTTTCTATTGACTATAACCGTACGATTATTTACAGCAAACTGCACATCTGTAAGCTCCTCTATGATATTCAAAACATAATGCAGATCATTATACTTCTTAAATGCCCCGGAAAATTTCAATTGTTTCAATTGTTCGGATGTGAAAAAGAATTCCACATCATACCAACGGCTCAATTTGCGTGCTAACTCATCCAAAGGCATTTTATCAAAATTCAGGATTCCTTCTTTCCAACTGATATATTGAGTGGCATCGACTTGCCGGACGGTTCCCCGATGGGTTTCCGATTGATAAACATATTGTTCGTCGGGCTGCAATACCAATTGTTGCCGGTCGGTCTGTATACCGACCTTTCCATGTACCAAGGTCACAGCAGATTCCGCATCGCCGGGATAAGCCATGACATTGAATCCGGTACCCAATACCTGATCTTTACTCCCGCAGTTTCTACTATAAACGGATGTGCCGCATCTTCAGCCACTTCAAAATAGGCTTCGCCGCTAACCCGGACAGTGCGGGTATCGCCTGTAAACAATACAGGATATTTCAGTTCCGATTCGGAATTCAGATTCACGACAGTTCCATCGCTCAAAGCCAACGTGTATTCCCCCCCCCGGGGAACTACCAACACATTGTACTTTACCTCCTCCTCCAGCTCTCCGGCCTTGTTTTCATATTGCAGTTTTCCTCCGGAAGCCACTACATTCACCTGTCCTTCATTCAATAGACAATCGTTCTCTCCCAAATCACATTTCGTCCCATTGCTCAGGAACAATTGTGCTTTTATTTTTCCATGCGCGATCTGTTCTTCGGCAGGTAAGTTTACCGTCTCATTGATCCTGAAGGTTTGCCGGGCTGCCCATCCCAGCAAGAAAGCAAACGGTAAAAGGACCGCCGCATATTTTATTACGCGACGTATACGGATGCGCTTCCGGTTCCTTAAAAACTCACGAAAAGCCCCTTCTGCATCCACAGCATGCAGCTCCGACAAAGTATTTTCAAAATATCCTTGCTGACGAAACCTTTCCCAAAGTAAACGATGTTCCTCACTTTCTTGTAACCATGCCTCGAAACAGCGTTTCCTCTCCTCCGGCAACTCTCCTAATAAAGCTTGTGTCAACAATTCTATAGGTGTATCCATATTCAGTGTATTTATTCACTTACACTATATAGTCACCTAATTCTTTGCTAAGGGGTAAAGAAATATAAAAAAAAATTATTTTTTTTCAAGATTCACCATGAGGGAAGCCGTTCAATCGAGTCCAAACATATAAAAATCAGTCCAATAAACAAAGTGAGGATTTCTCCCGGAAAAGAAAGAAAAGCAACCACAAATCTCCGATTTTTTCCTTGATGATTCTCCGGGCTATCTGTTTCTGTTTTTTAACGGTCTCTTCGGATATACCCATTTGCTCGGCAATCTCCCGTTGTGATAAACCGTCCATATGTTTTACAAAGATCTCTCTGCATTTAGGGGCCAGCCGCGAAACCACCTCATTAACACGGCGTACAACCTCCTGTTCGAAATAGAGCATTTCAAAGTTCGTATCTCCCGGCCGGTCAATGTGGTCTTCTATAAGCCGATGCCTTTTCCGGTTGCGTAATTCATTCAGACAACGGTACTTGACAGCCTGGTACAGATAAGTCACGATATTTTCCGCTTCACGGATTTCCCGGTTGGCTTCCCAGGTGCGGATAAAAACATCCTGCACCAAATCCTCTGCCCATCCTTCCTCCTCTTTCAATATTCTACGGGCATACAATATCAATGAGGGATAATAATCCAGATACAAACGATGAAAATTACTTTCAGTCAGTTGAAAATCGGATATATACTCAGGACAATTCACCATATATTACCTATCATTCACAACGCAATCATTTATCTTCCTATCTGCTCACGTCACGTGCATTCGCTAGTTTTTGTTACAAAAATAAGATATTTTCCCCAATAATCAACTATCAATGAATCAACATTCGCTTCACAGAAATCAAACAAAATCCGATGCAGTATTCAAATAAATTTGATACCGCATCGGATTATATTACAAAA
>OCPU01002443.1_pt1 | contig 11794 bp, 13 predicted proteins | sample 1538661 | NCBI WGS metagenome assembly OCPU01 (sample SAMN04571716, study PRJEB22368) | human gut metagenome | biome: human gut; material: stool | host: Homo sapiens | place: Luxembourg | collected 2012-10-19
AAAAAATAAATATTAGTGATAAGATATAATATTTTATTTTTTAGTTAGATTTTATAGCAAAACAATATGCTACAATCTTAAATATTTCGTAATATTCCTTCTTTTATTGTAATTAAAAAATTAGCATTTATTATATAAAATCTAACATTTAAAATAAAATCAATATTATATTGATAAAAGTCAATATATAGAATATAATTATAAAACAAAGTGGAGGGGAGACTATGGCAATAAGTTATAGACCGTTATGGATACAATTAGCAGATAAAGGTTTACAAAAAACAGATGTTATAAAAAAGGCAAATTTGACAACAAATGTAATGGCTAGAATGGGAAAAAATAAAACAATTTCCTTTAAAAATTTAGAAAAAATATGTACTGCATTAAGATGTTCACCCAATGATGTATTTGAGTTCGTAGAAGAAAGTGAGTTCTAAAATGAAACCGATAATAAAATATAGAGGGGGAAAGTCAAAAGAAATTCCTCAAATATTACCATATATTCCTCAATTTACAGGAAGATATATAGAACCTTTCTTTGGTGGCGGAGCATTATTTTTCTATCTTGAGCCAAGTAATGCAATTATAAATGACATAAATGAAAATTTAATTAATTTTTATAATGATGTTAGAAATAATTATTATAAAATAAAAAAAGAACTATCCTCAATAGAGATAGAGTATAAAAAAAATAGAGCTGTTTTTGATAAACTTAAAGAACAATACCCTGATGATAGAATAAACGATCAAAATGAAAAATTATATTATAAAATTAGGGATATGTATAATGGATTATGTGAAACCAATCTTTCTTATGGTACATTATATTATTTTATAAACAAAACATCTTATTCAGGAATGATAAGATATAATTCAAAAGGGCATTTTAATGTTCCGTATGGTAGATATAAAAATTTTAATACCTTACTTTTAACAGAAGATCACTATAATTTATTAAAAAAAACAAAAATATTTAATTATAGTTATGAAGATATATTTGCAATGACTAATGAAGATGATTTTCTTTTCTTAGATCCACCCTATGATTGTGTATTTAGTGATTACGGTAATAAAAATATGAAAAATGGATTTGGTGAAGATAGACATAGAAAATTAGCAGGAGATTTTAGAAAATTAAAATGTAAAGCTTTGATGGTTATAGGAAAAACCCCTCTAACAGAAGAACTTTACGGAGACTTAATTATTGCAGAATATCAAAAATCTTATGCTGTAAATATCAAAAATCGTTTTAAATCAGAATCTAAACATATTTTAGTAGCAAATTATGGAGGTAATTATGGCAAGTTTGAATAATAAAAGAATGCTATTCTTTACAACATCACCAAGAACACCATTTAAAATGATACCTGAAATTGAATTATTAGATACAAATTTTAGTGGTCAAAAATGGAACAAAGTATCACAGATAGAATTTATGAATTTATTATCTAAAGAAGGTTTTTTTAACGGGAATGGTTCAAAAAATAATTTAGATCTTAGTGCAAGAGATAGAATAAATCGAGCACCAAAATCATTAGGTTTTGTTCGTCTTAATCCATCTATTAAATTAACAGAAGTTGGAAATTTGTTTATCACATCAAAACGCAAAGAAGAAATATTACTTAGACAACTATTAAAATTTCAACTTCCTTCTCCGTTTCATACAGCTCCAACATATGGAAATACAAAATTTTGGATTAAGCCATATTTAGAAATTCTTAGATTAATTTATCATTTTGGAACATTAAATTTTGATGAAATAATGCTATTTGGCTTACAAATGACATCGTATGAAATGTTTGATGATGTAGTAAAAATGATTGATGAATTTCGTATTAACAAAGTTAAAAATAAAGGTAAGTATAAACAATTTAAAAATTCAATTCAAAAAAATATTATTATAGAATTATTTGATAAAGAAATAAATAATGGACAAATAAAAATAAGAGAATCTAACGACATATCTATTCGAAAATTTATTTCAACTAAAATGAGTAATATGCGTGATTATACAGATGCTTGTTGTCGCTATTTACGATCAACAGGTCTTATTAATATATCTAAAGGTCGTTCTCTTTCCATTACTAAAGAAAAAATTCCAGATGTTGAATTCATTCTATCAACTATTGATAGAAATCCAATTTTTGTTGATGATGAGAAACAATATACAAAAGTTTTATATAATCCAGAACTTCCTGTATTATATACAGACAATGACAATGTATTAACAAAAAAACTTACAGAATATACAGATATGTCTCTTCCACACATTAATAAATTAACAATTAATGAAAAAAAAGAAATTTTATTTGATGCTATTGAGGATAAAAAACAAAATATTCTTAATCAACAAATTATTAATATAAAAAACTATCAGCAATATGATGATATCATGAGTACATTTGATGATATAGAACAAAAGAACGTTTTAGATATACCGCTAATATTAGAATGGAACACTTGGAGAGCAATGACAATGCTCGATGGAGGGACAATTACAGCAAATTTAAAATTTGATGATAACGGAAATCCTATGTCAACAGCACTAGGAAATATGGCTGACATATTATGTGATTATGATAATTATGGATTAACAGTAGAAGTTACCACCTCTAAAGGACAAAAACAATATGAAATGGAATCTGAACCTGTTTCAAGACATTTAGCAAAATATAAAAAAGAAAGCGGCAAAGATGCATATTGTCTTTTTATAGCACCTACTATTAATGAAGCTTGTATTGCACATTTCTTTATGTTACATAAAATGAATATTAATTTTTATGGTGGGAAATCAGTAATTGTTCCTATTGATATAAAAACATTTAAGAAAATGCTAACAGATTCATATAAAGCAAGCTATCTACCTAATCCACAACAAGTAAAATCTTTATTCGATTATTCATTAGAAATTGCAGAAAAAGTTGATAATGAAATAGATTGGTATACAAAAGTAACAGAAAAAGCTTTAAATTGGCTTGAACCATCTTGCTAGAAAATATTTTTCATTGTAATTCTATTTAATCATATAATTGGAAATTTAAATGATAGACAAGAGAATCAAACATTTTTGTATTAAATCCATAAGCAATACAATCATCTACTTCTCCATCCCAATCATTATTTAATTGATCTAAAACTTCTTGTGCTTTTTCTTTTGCAAAATAAAAATATATTAGTTTAATATTTATATAATAAAATTTGTTATTTGACAAGTCGCAAAGAATTCAACAGCATCTTTTTCCATTTGTGATTCTTTGTAAGGAGATACTGAAAAATCAGGATAGATTTCTAATAATTCCTCTTTTACTTTTTGATAATCTTCTTCTTTTGAACTTGATATAACAACATATAATGTTCCTAACATTATTTCATCATCCTTTCTTTAAACTTTGATATATTTTCAAAATCATCATTTTGTCTTTTTTCTATATCATGATATAGCTTACTTACCTTAAATGCAATCATGATAAAATAAAGAATAAGCATTACAATTAAAATGACAAACCACATAAAAATAAGCCAACCCATATTACATAACTCCTTTATCTAATTGATGTAAATCTTTATGATAAAAAATATAAAGCATGATTGCAGCAGCAGTCCAAGCAAGAACCTCTGCTAAATATATTCCATAAACACCCATATAATGCGGTAAAATAAGTGCTGCTGATACTCTCGTAATTAACTCAACAATTCCTGATACCATTGGAATAATCGTATTTTCCATCCCTTGAAGAGCACTTCTATAAGAATATAAAATATATAAAACTGGTAAACAAACAGCCATTGTAAATAAATAATCATAAGCATATTTTAAAACAATTTGTGTTTGTCTTGGTGTCGTAGATATAAAAAGTAATAATACTTTTTTACCAAAGAATAGAATAACGATCATAATAACAATGGAAATAAAAACAGATAAAATATTTGCTTGAAAAACACCGGATTTCATTCTTTGATATTTTTTAGCTCCATAGTTTTGTGAAACAAAGGTTGTAATTGCATAACCAAAGGATATAGCAACAACTTCTAATATTCCATAGAGTTTATTTGTTGCTGTATAACCAGCAATAAATAAGAAACCAAAGCCATTAACTACAGATTGTAAAACAATTCCACCAAAAGCAATAATCAAGTTTTGAAAAGCTAATGGTAAACCTAATTTAATGAGTTGATAAATAAGTTTTTGATCTATTTGAAAACTTTCTTTTTTAATTTTAAAGGGTAATTCTTTTCTTATTTTAAAATAACAAAAAGTAGCTGCAAATAATTGTGAAATCAATGTTGCTATTGCTGCACCAGCAATTCCTTGATGAAAGATACAAACAAATAATAAATCGAGTATAACGTTTAAACAAGAAGCAATGAGCATTGCAATAAGCGGTGTACGACTATCTCCTATAGCTCTTAAAATACTTGAAAAACAGTTATAAAAGATCACAATTAAGGCTCCACCAGACATGATTCTTAAATAGGTAATAGATCCTTGAATTGTATGACTTGGTGTATTTAATAGTTTTAATAAAGGTTCGATAATTATTTGTGAAAAAATGATAACTAAAATTGCTATTACAAAACATGAAAGATAGGACATCGCAATTGATTTTTCCATTCCTTTTTCATCATTAGCCCCTAAACAATTAGATACACGAATTGAAAATCCTTGTGTAAAGCCCATTAAAAGTCCTAAAATAGCCCAGTTGATCCAATCTGCTCCACCAATAGAAGCTAATGCATCAACACCTACAAAACGCCCTACAATCATGGTATCTACCATGATATAAAGTTGTTGTAAAAAATTACCGAACATTAAAGGTAAAGCAAAGAAAAAAATAAGTTTTAAAGGATGACCTGTGGTTAAATTTTTCATAAATTCCCTCCATAGATTTAATTATTAAGAGTTTTTAATATAAAGTCAATCATATTGTTTTTTTATTTTTTGATTTTAGGTTATAATGTATAGAGGTTAAAGGAGAGAGTAGTATGGCTAATTGTAATCATGATTGTAATTCATGTAAAAGTACATGTTCAAAAAAAGATTTTTTAGCACCAATGAATGCACATTCTCATGTAAAAAAAGTGATTGGTGTTGTAAGTGGTAAAGGAGGCGTTGGAAAGTCTTCAGTAACTTCATTATTGGCGCTTGCTAAACAAAGAGAAGGATATAAAATAGCTATTCTAGATGGTGATATTACAGGACCTTCTATAGGACGTATTTTTGGCGTAGAAAACAAACAAGTTTTATCTAATGGTAAAGAATTCACACCTGTTGAAAGTAGTCAAGGAATTAAAATTATGTCTACGAATTTATTATTAGAATCAAATGACACACCAGTTATTTGGCGTGGTCCCGTACTTGCAGGAATGATCAAACAATTCTGGTCTGATGTAATGTGGGGAGATGTTGATTATATGTTTGTTGATATGCCTCCAGGAACAGGAGATGTTCCACTTACAGTTTTTCAATCACTTCCATTAGATGGTATAATCATTGTGACAAGTCCTCAAGAACTTGTAGGGATGATTGTAAGTAAAGCTGTTAATATGGCTAAAAAAATGGATGTCGATATTATTGGTATCGTTGAAAATATGTCTTATGTTAAATGTCCTGATTGTGATAAGAAAATTTATATGTTTGGTAAGAGTCATAGCCAAGAAGTGGCTGATCGTTATCAACTTCCATTACTTGGTCAATTACCTATTGATAGTGAATTGACTCAATTATCTGATCAAGGTTATGTTGAAAATTATCATTCTGATTGGTTTGATGAGTTTTCTCAAAAAGTAAAAGATATTTAAAAAAGCACTCACGTGCTTTTTTAATTTAGTGGTTCATTATTACGATTCATGAAGTCTTTTACGGCATCATTTAAAACATCATTTAAATATCTACTAAATTCATCTTTATCTTCTACATTAGATAATTGAATAGGCATGTTTACAACGCCAACATGAACATTTTCATCAGCCATAAGTTTTTCAATATCACCTGATTGTCCAAACATTTTTGATGCTGCTTGCATTGTTTTACAATGTGACATTGTCGCATAATATATATAATCTTCAATTGTTTCCATTCCAGCAACATCTTGAATTTGTTTAAATTGTTCTTCTAATAATTCCATTTCTTCATCATCAAATTCTAAAACAACTTGTTTCATCTCAATCACCTCATATTTCGTGTAATATATTATCACAAACTTTAAAAAAAGATAGTCTTTTTATTATTTATTTCTAACAAGAAATAAACTTATAGATCTAAAAAATCCCAATGTTAAAACATTGAAAACAGTGATCCAATCTCCATATTTAGGATAAACCTTTTTTATAATTTGATGTGAAATATAAATATTCATAATAAAAGAAAGTAAAATACATCCTAAAAATAATAAAAAGATAATTGTATCTAATGAACCTAATTGAGCATTTAAAGAGAGATAAAAAAGAATTGTTCCCATAATTTCAATCATCATTAAAAATAATCCTTCCTTTTCCAATGCTACTTCTTTTCCTAGAAGATATTTACTGTAATAAGGAATCCATGATTTCTTTGAATGTGTTTTATTATAAAGAAAAAGACTTTCAAAAATATAATTTTCAACAAGATAAAAGATGCTGATAAAGATCAAAAAAAGATATAACGCATAAAAAGACATAAATAAACCTAAAACTACTAACACACTTATTCCTCCCATAATCTTGCCTCCTAAAAAATAAATTCATAAACAATGCCAAAGATTTCTCTTACAAAATATGTAGGAAATAACCACCAAGCAGTATGAGCACTTATAGCATAACTTTTGATATTTAATCGACGAGCTATTGTTTGTGCACGATATTCATGAAATTCATTTGTAATAATCGTGATTGCTTTAGGTAAATTTTCTTTTTTAATTAATTGATAAGAAAACAATATATTTTCTCTTGTAGAAGTAGACTTATCTTCTTGATATAAGCGATGAGGATCAATTCCTTTACTTACAAGATATTGATACATACATTTAGCTTCTGATATTTCTTCATTAGCACCTTGTCCACCTGATAGAATACATTGTAATTTAGGATTTTCATTTAAATATTGATATGTTTTATCAAGTCTTTCTTTTAATGCAAGACTTGGTTTTTTATTTTTAACACGACATCCTAAAACAACAACTGTTGTTTCTTCTTGAGGTAATATATTCATATTTGTAAGTATTTTATAAGAACACGTAGAAATAATTGCTAAAAGGATGATTATGAAAGATAATATTATTTTAGAAAAAATCAAATGATGTAATGGCTTATTAAAAAAGATAATAAGGAAACAACCTAAAGAAACTATCATTCCTGCTATATTTCCAATATTTAAGATTCCTTTTAATAAAAAAGGAAGTAAAAAAATAATAAAACTTATGATAAAAAATATCAGTAATAAATATTTTATAATTTTCATTGTTTCACCTACTTGGATTCATTCTAACAAAAAATAGAGATTTTGACATCTCTATTTAAAATATTGATCTATTTTATTTTTATTTAGTTCTTCACCGATAACAATTATGACATCTTGCCCTTGATTGATTTCTTGTATAGAGGTATTTTCTTGAGTCATATTGATTTCATACCAGTGTTTTTCTTTTTGATAAAAACCTTTAACTCTCATGACATGACCACAGTCTTGATCTTTAAATATATGATTTATTTTTTGAATAAATTCATCTTGATTGAATCTATTATTCATATAATAAAGAGATTGAAAAGCATCATTTTGGTTAAACCATAATTTTTCAATATAATCATTTGTATATTGACTATTTAATAATTCTTGATAATCTTCTTGGGTCATTTCATCCCATTTTTTAATTTTTAATCTTTCTTGTAGAAGAGGTTTTCCATGAAATAAAGCAAGTGCATCATTCATTTGTTGAATTGTTTCTACAATTCTTTCTTTACTTGTAGTATCTACTTTACTTAAAATAATTTTTCCTGCACTTACAATTTGGCTTGCAAGTAAATAAGAAGCTTCTTTAGATAAATTCTTTTCTAATGAGGCATCTACAATTGCAAATACATTTCCTATTTCATACCAATTTGTAAGAGGTTCTTCATGTAAAACATCAAAAAATTCTTCTACATCAAAAATACCTGATGGTTCTACCAAAACACGATCAAATTCTCTCATTCCCATAGATATCAATTTTGTCTTAAAACGTCTTTGATGACAATCCTTATCACAAGCTCCTGCTACCATTTCTAATTCACAATTTTCTGATTCTAAATCTTGTAATAACATCATATCAACATTAACTGCACCAAAATCGTTTTCAATAATTCCAATTCTATATCCTTGATCAATTAAATATTGAGCATCTTTTTTTATGAAAGTTGTTTTACCAGATCCTAAAAAACCTGTTATTAAATCTACTTTTACCATAATCTTCACTCCTTGATTTTATTATATATCTAAAGAAAAAAAAGTCTAATAGAAAGACTTTTTAATCTGTTCTTAACGCTGTTACAGGATCTTCTTTCGCTGCTTTTTTAGAAGGAACAATTCCTCCAAGTAGAGTTAAAATCACGCTTAAAATAATTAAAACAATTCCTGCAACTGGTGGTAAAGAAGCATTAACAGCTGTTGTATCTGCAATATTGTGAATAACAATATTAGCTGGGATAAGAGCGATTAATGTAATAATAATTCCAATAAGACCTGCAAACAATCCAATAATAAATGTTTCAGCATTGAATACTTGCGAAATATTACGTTTAGAAGCCCCTATGGCTCTTAATATACCAATTTCTTTTTTACGTTCTAAAACACTAATATACGTAATAACACCTATCATAATTGAAGAAACAACCAATGAAATACCTACAAAGGCTACAAGAACATAACTAATGACATTAACAATATCAGTTACCGAAGACATTAATGTTCCTACAAAATCTGTATACGTAATGACTTTGTCTTCTTGATTTGTTTTTTCCATTTTATGATTATACGTATCTAAAAAGTGAATCACTTTTTCTTTGCTTTCAAAGTTTTTAGGATAAATACTAATACTTGCTGGTTTTTTAAAATCAGCATATCCTAATTTCTTTATATTATTATCATATGAATCTTGTTCACTTGTCATCATTGATGAAATAATACTCATAAAATCATTTTCATCACCACTAAAGCTCATTGCTTCTGCAAAAGCATGACTATCAAATTGAAAAGCATTTTCCATTGATGAACTCATAGACATCATACTTTTTTGAATACCTCTTTGTAGAGAGGATGATAAATTTTGCATAGATGATTGCATATATTGAGACATAATTTGAGAAATTTGTGTTTCTATGTTTGTTGATTGTATAATAGATGTCATTTCTTGAGTTAAAATATTCTTTGCTTCTTGAGAATTTAAATAGCTCATTAAATACTCATTTATTTTTGTAATATCTAAATCATTTGCGCCTAATTGTTTTTTATAATCGTCTAAGACTGCATTGATAATTTGTTGCATTTCATTTTGATCAATACCATCTTCAATATATTTCTTTACTTGTTCTTCTATAACTTGGCGTGCATGATCTGTTTGTAAGTAATTTATAAATTCTTGTGTAGCTTGATTAATATTTACTTCTGGATGATTTTTTTCATATTCTAAATAACCATTTAATAAAGAATTAGCTAAATGATCAAGTTGATCACTTGAAACATTAAATTGAATTTGATTAATTATTTGATTCATGTCTAATGTTGGAAGTGATAGATTTGTCAGTTCTTGATTTAAATTCGTAAAATCTAATTGTAAAGCTTGTGTATTGAACTTAAATGCTGATTGCATTTTGTTTTGATCAATTGTAAATAATGAACTTAAATCAAATTGTGAATTTTTTTCTTCAAAAGCCTTTCCTGTAAAAATATTCACATTTTTATTTTTTAATTGATCTTGAACAATTTGAGTTGTAGATGACTTTTCTATAATATGTTGTACAAGTGATGATGGATAATAAATTCCTGTTGATAACATGGTCGCTGTTTGATCATCTTTAGGTTGGACAATGCCTACAATTTTTAAATCTTCACCATTTTGAACAAGTTGATTCATATATGTTTGATCATTAGATTTATCTTTATATACATGATATTGTTCATCATATTCATAATAATCCGCCGATTTAACAAGTTTGAATGTTTTATTTAAAATATCTTGATAACTATAATCATCCTCTTTTAATGTCACATCTACATCTTCTTCATTAGCAAACTGTTGTACCATTTGATCTAATTCTGATGAATCTCTTAAACCAAGTGTATAAGCCATCATATCACTTATCTTTCCAGAGGAAGTAAGAACAACAACACATTCATTATATTTTTTTGGCCAATGACCTGCTTTCATATCATATTGCCCACTAAATAAGTTAGTGTTTTTAGGCATGGATTTAAAGACATCTGTAGACATCATGGAAGACATCATACTATTTGAACTTGTGGATGATCCCATTCCTAGGGAACTAAATGTTTTATCAGGATTAACTTGTCTATAAGTATTATCTTGATAGCGATATATTTGTGGTGTCACATTATAAGTATATTCGATTGCATTGGAATAATTTTTTAATTGTTTTTGATTACTTTGAATATAACTCTTTAATGATTCTAAATCATTTGATCCAATTTTAGAAAACATTGTAGTCATCATATTAGCTACTTGAATATCATTTTTAGAAGATTGTTTTTTATCTTGATTATCATCTACTAACATTGATGACATATCTATACCAGTACTTGTAATTTGTAAAGGATATTCTGACAACGTATCTTCTTCGATTGTTTGAATATACGTATTAACACCATTTGATAAAGATAATATAAGAGCTATTCCTATAATCCCTATAGAACCTGCAAAAGATGTTAAAAAAGTTCTTCCTTTTTTTGTTTTTAAATTATTAAAACTAAGGGATAGTGATGTAAGTAAAGACATAGATGTTTTTCCCATATTACGATGTTGTGGGACAAAACTTTCAACATGATATGGGTTTGTATCATCTAAAATAACTCCATCTTTTAATGTAACAATACGTGTTGCATATTCTTTGGCAAGTTTTGGATTATGAGTAACCATAACAACAAGTCTGTCCTTAGCAACTTCTTTTAATAAATCCATAACTTGTATACTCGTTTCACTATCTAAGGCTCCTGTTGGTTCATCAGCCAATAAAATATCAGGATCATTAACCAATGCTCTTGCAATAGCAACACGTTGCATTTGTCCTCCTGATAACTGATTAGGCTTTTTATGAATTTGTTGTCCTAATCCTACCTTGGTAAGAGCATCAATTGCTTTCTCTCTTCTTTGTGCTTTAGAAACACCAGAAATAGTAAGCGCAAGTTCAACATTGGATAAAATTGTCTGATGTGGAATTAAGTTATAACTTTGGAAAACAAAACCGATTGTGTGATTACGATAAGAATCCCAATCTCGGTCTTTATATTTTTTTGTAGAGATACCATTAATAATTAAGTCTCCACTGTCATATCTATCTAATCCACCAATAATATTTAAAAGTGTGGTTTTACCAGAGCCACTTGGACCAAGTATCGACACAAATTCATTATCTCTTAAATTAAGGCTGACATGATTTAAAGCTTTTTGAATAAAATTTCCCGTTTTATACTGTTTACAGATATCTGTTATTTGTAACATCTTTCCCCCTCCATATAGAATAAAATTATCATTTCAATTTGAACTTATTATTAATAGTATGTAAAAACATAAAAAAACGGGGTAATACATAAGATGGATGTTTTATTGCA
>OCPU01002464.1_pt1 | contig 11686 bp, 8 predicted proteins | sample 1538661 | NCBI WGS metagenome assembly OCPU01 (sample SAMN04571716, study PRJEB22368) | human gut metagenome | biome: human gut; material: stool | host: Homo sapiens | place: Luxembourg | collected 2012-10-19
ATTACGTCATCGCCAACGTGACGGCACAGTAAACACTGCCTCCTCTGCCGTGCTGGCCGCAAGCGGTGCAAACTGGCTGGCGGTGGTGGGCACTGCTCTCAGCGGCATGTTCCTGCTGGCCGCAGGCTTTGTGCTGGACCGCAAGAACCGCCGCATGAACTGAGGAACCATTTTTAAAAGCCATCTCCTCCTGCTGTGCATTCCGCAAGCTGCACGGCAGGTTCCCCAAACAAAGGGGGCTGCTGCACACATCCATGCGTGCAGCAGCCCCTGTTTTTATTTGATCTCTGCTTCCCGCAGAGCTTTCTTCACGTTCAAAAGGTTCTGCGGGCTCACCGAGAAGCTGCGCAGGCCCAGCTGCAGATACTGCACCGTGTTGGCCGGGTTGCCCACCGCAAGGCCGCAGATGGTCACCGGCACATCCCGCTCTCTGGCGGCGTCCATCACCATGGTGATGAGCTTTTTCATGGCGCTGCTGGCCGGGCGGTAGTAGTGCTCCGCGCTGGCAAGTTCACGGTCGGCGGCGTGGGTGTACTGGGTCAGGTCGTTGGTGCCGACCACAAGAAAATCGACCCCGTGCGCCACGAACTCCTCCGCTGTCAGGCAGGCGGCAGGCACACTGAGCATCACGCCGAACTTGGTATCCTCCTTGAAGGGCACGCCCCGCTCCCGCAGATGCTCCCGGCAGCGCTCCACCACGCGCATGGCGGCGTCCCAGTCCTCCACCGTCGTCACCATGGGGAACATCACCTGCAGCGGGCCACGGGCAGCGGCGCGCATCAGCGCGCAGAGCTGCGTCTCGAACTGGCGGGGCTGGCGCAGGCTGTTGCGGATGCCCCGCAGCCCCAGCTTGGAGGACTGCAGGCCCTGATAGGCATCGGAAATGGTGCGGTCTGAGCCAAAGTCGAAGGTGCGCACGGTCACCTGACGGCCCTGCGCCGCCGCCAGACAGGAGCAGTAGAAGAAGTACTGCTCCTGCTCGTCCAGAATGCGGCCCGGCAGCATCATGTAGCCGGTGCGCAGCAGGCCCACGCCCTGCGCGCCGGACTGCATGGCCGTGTCGATGTCCTCCGGCCCAAAGCAGTTGGCCAGCAGCTCAAAGGGCTGGCCGTCCTTTGTCCTGTTGGGCAGAGCATGCAGCTGCCCCATCTCTTCATTCTCCCGCTGCAGCTCGCAGATGCGGGTCTCGGCCTGCTGGCGGGCGGCAGCGTCCGGGTCCAGCGTGCACTGGCCCCCGGTGGCGTCCAAAATCACGGTGCGGCCGTCGCAGTCGTCCAGAAAATCCCGGCCCACCTGCACGATGCCCGGGATATTCATTGCCCGGGCAATGATGGCCGCGTGGCTCTGGCCGCTGCCCTCTGCCGTGATGATGCCTAAAATCATGCCGGAGGGCACGCTGAACAGGTCGGTGGGCATCAGCCGCTCTGCGGCAAGGATCACCGGGTGGTCCAGCGCCAGCCACATGCGGGGGCGGTTGGTGATGATGTTGATGACCCGCCGGGTGGCGTCCAGAATATCCACGCTGCGCAGCTGCATGTAGGGGTTATCCTTCATGTTGGCCAGCTGGTCGGCGTAGCGCTGGCCCACCTGATTCATGGCCGCAGCGGCGCCAACGCCCGCATTGATGCAGAAACGCACCTCGTTCATCATGCCCTCATCGTCCAGCATCATGCTCTGGAACTGGAAGATGGCCTGCTCGCTGGGCGCAGCGCGGTCTGCCATGGATTCCAGCTCGTCCTGCGCGGTGCGGATGGCATCGGTGAGCAGCTGCAGCTCCCGGGACGGTTTAAAGGGGCCAACGGTCGTGGTCTCCACATGGTGCTCCAACCGGCTCACCTGACCCAGCACAAGGCCCGGCGAGGCACAGAAACCTTTATAGATCTTCATTCTGGTTCACCTCCGGCAAAAGTTCCGCTTCCGGCGCGGTCAGGGTGTGCCAGACCAGCGCCTGCAGAAAGGTATTGGGCAGCAATGCCGCCAGTGCAGCCCGCGCCGCATCGGCGCTGCCCTCAAACAGCGGTGCAAAGCTCTGCATCCGTGCCTGATCGCACTTTGCAAGGAACGCATCGCACAGGGTGTGGGTGGTATAGTAGCCGGCAGGGCTCACGCCCACATCCTCGGCGGCAGCTTCCAGCGGGGCAAGGTCCGCATCCTTCATGTTGGCCAGCAGCAGGGCGGCGTCCGCCGTCAGGGTGACGGGGTATTTCTCCCGCACCTGCTTTTGCACCCGCTCAAATTTTGCATGGAAGGCAGCAGCGTCCGCGCAGCTCTGGGCGTCACAGGAGACCGCATAGGCGCACCCCCGCAGATATCCCATAGCGCGGCGGGTGTCGTAGTAGCCCAGCTCGATGTTGCGGCGGGCAGTGTCCGGGTCAAAGTGCAGGATGTCCCCCAGCTCCCAGTAGCTGCGCACCATGACGGTGGGCAGGCCGGTGAGGTTCGGGCGGGTGATGCCCACGCCCTCAAGGTCCACGCACACCAGCTCCTCTGCGCCCATTTTTTTGGCAAGGCCGGTGGGCATGTTGTCGCTGTAGCCGCCATCCAGAAACTTGACCCCGTCGATGTCCCGCGCCCGCAGGGCAGGGAAGCAGGCGGCGGAGGCCATCAGGTAGTCCTTGACCTTTCCTGCCGGGATCTCGTCCAGCGTCAGCTCCCGGGCCTTGAGGCCCCGCTGCTCCACCGTGACAAGGCCAAAGCGAGTGGGTGCGGCGCGCAGGGCATCCTCGTCCAGCACCCGCTCCACGATCTCCTCCAGCGGGGTCACGTCCATGCCGCCGGCCTTCACCACACTGCGCAGGAACTGGTGCAGGGCCGAGAGGTCGGCATCCTCTTCCGGCAGCTCCATCACGTCCTTGCTGCGGATGCTCAGCCACATGTCCCGCGCCGTTTCGTACTGGTCCAGCACGAACATGGCACCGTTCAGGCTGCCCACACTGGTGCCGGTGATGATCTGCGGGTGCCAGTCCAGCTCCATCAGCGCACGCCACACACCCACCTGATAGCTGCCGCGGGCACCGCCGCCGGCCAGCACCAGAGCCCTGCACGGGACACTGCGTTCTTCCATTGCCTCCGCCTCCTTTGATTGGTTCCGGTTTTGTTCAGATTATAGCATATTTCCGGAGAAATTTCTCCCTTTTTTTGTAAATTGAAGGCTTTCTCCCGGCTAAGAAACATGGTATACTTGCCAGGATACTTTAAAGGAGGCATTTTCATGCACTGCAGCCAATGGATCTTTGATATGGACGGCACCCTGACCGACAGCATGACCGTGGTATGGGAGGGTGCGCCGGACGCCCTGCTGCGCCGCTACGGCCGCACGCCCCGGGCCGACCTGCGTGCCACCCTGCTGAGCATGGGGATGCAGGAAGGCGCACGGTACCTGATCCGGGAATACGATCTGCCGCTGACCGAGGAGAGCTACTTTGCCGTGATGCGGGAGGTGATCGCCGAGCTGTACGAGACCGTGGAGCTCAAACCCGGCGTGCGCAGGATGCTGGCAAAGCTGCAGGCCGAGGGTGCCCGCATGTGCATCTGCTCCAACACATGGGCCGACCAGTGCCGCACCGTGCTCACCCGCCTTGGCATTGCCGGGTATTTTTCCTTCATCGTGGAGGCGCAGGGCGCGCTGCACAAGAGCCGCCCGGAGGTGTTCTTTGAATGCATGAGCCGTCTGGGCGGTGCAGACCCCGCCCGGTGTGCGGTGTGCGAGGATGCAGTGTACGCTGCTTCCACGGCGCACGGGGCCGGATTTTACGTCGTGGGCATCGCGGACCCCGCCTCTGCCGCCGACGAGCCGGAGATGCGCCGCGTCTGCAGCCAGTTCCTCCCCCGGTGGGATGCGCTGGACTGGACCGCCGTGTAATAAAAAAGGGCCGCAGGGTGCGGTTCTTTTTCATATTAAAGGGGTATTACTCTTGCTTTTTGCCGTCAAGAAGAGTATGATATTATAAACAGGACTGTCCCAAGGGGGCAGTGCCCTCATTTCCCTGTTTTTGTAAGATATGTGAGAATACACCGTTTGATTTTCAAAATATAAAGGTATAATATCCGTAAAGAGGAGACCTTCCGTCATGAACAACCCACTCGTCAGCATTATCGTGCCAGTGTACAATGTGCAGAATAGTGTTGCCCGCTGCCTGGAGAGCATCTGTGCGCAGACGTGGAAGAATATCGAGATCATTTTGGTCAACGACGGTTCCAGAGATGAAAGCTTTTCGGTCTGTGAGCAGTTCCGCGAAAAAGACCCGCGTATCGTTTTGGTGGACAAGTCCAATTCCGGCGTGTCGGACACCCGCAACTGCGGCATGACCCTTGCATCCGGCAAGTACGTACAGTTTGTGGACAGCGACGATTATATCGAGCCTGATTTTACCGAGCGGTTGGTAACGGCCGCCGAGACCAACAATGCCGATCTGGTGATCGCACCCTATTGGATGGTGATCCCGGCAAACTCCTGCAAGGCCGGTCAGGCTCTGGAAAGCCTGCAGGAGAACCTTGGCATTGAGGAAAAGCGTCCCGATGATGTGCGCGAATACGGTTTTCTGCCCGAGGGCATCTATGACCGCGACACCTTTGCCCTGCGCCTGATGGAAAAACCCGCATCCTTCTTCTACAGCGTTCTGTGGAACAAGCTCTACCGCCGCGACATCCTTGTGGACAACCATCTGCAGTTCACCAGCGAGGTGCGCTGGGCCGAGGATCTGGTATTCAATCTGGAATATATCCTGTACGCCAACGTATTCGTTTCCATCCCCAAGGCAGGCTACCACTATGTGCAGAACCCTCAGAGCATCTGCCACACCCAGATCAATCTGGCTTCCATCGTGCAGAACAAGCTGCAGGTGTTCCGCTATTACAAGGAGCTTTACACAAAGCTGGGCCTGTACGACAAGGTGCAGCCGCAGCTGTACAAATTCCTGACCGCATTCTCGGAGAATGCCTATCCCGCTGGTTCGCCCCAGAAGATCATCATGGACATGGCCAACCGCTGGGGCTTTGGTGTTCTGGATGCTTCCGACAAGGAAAAGAAACGCCACGCCAAATCAGAAGCCTGAACTTCCGTACATGAGAAAGAGCTGCACAAGGCAGCTCTTTTTTGTTTGCTATTTTACCGGTCGGTCCAGCTGCGGACAGCCTCGCGCACCATGCCCTCCCGCCCGCGGGGGATGGGGATGCGCGCACCGCTGCTCATCTGCAGCTCGCCCGCCGTCAGCAGCCGGGCCGCCGCCAGATTGACCACATAGGAGCGGTGCGGCTGCAAAAAGCGGCCGTCCGCCAAAAGCGGCCTTGCCACCTCGGCAAAGGATACCCGCAGCGAAAGGGACATCACATCCTCCCCGCTGAGCAGGTGGAAACGCACCACATGGTGGGTGCACTCCAGATACTCGAGCTGGGCATAGGGCAGCAGCCGCAGGCCCTCGGCCGTGGCCACGGTGAGGGCCGGGCCATACTCCGGCTCGGTGGCGCGGGCCAGCAGGGCCGAAAGCTCCTGCTGATGCACCGGCAGCAGCAGATACTGCATGGCGTCCACCCGGAAGGCACTGTAGGCATGGGCCGCCGTGCGGGCCGCAAAGGCCAGCGGAGCCCTGCGGCCCCGGCGGCGCAGCTCCGCAGCCGCCGAAAGCCCGGCCGGAGCCGCCACCGCTGCCAGCTCTATGAGATACAGGTCGAACCGCTCGCCCTCGGCGTCACGGCGCAGAAGTGCATCTGCGTCCGGCAGTTGCTGCACAATGCACGCATCCTGCCGCCGGGCAAAATATTCCATGCACTGACGTTCCAGCCCGCTGCGCAGGGCCGCATCCGTGCTGCATACCGCAATGTGAAAGACCATCCGACATTCCCCTCTCCGCCAGCCGCCCGCCTTGATTTTTGCGCAGGGCTGGAGTATGATAAATGAAACCTCGCTGCACCGAAAAAACAGAAATGGAGACCATTGCCATGCCGGAACCCCTTGTCAGCATCATTGTGCCCGCCTATAACGCCGCAGGCTGCATTGCCCGCTGTGTGGAGAGCATCGTCTCCCAGAGCTATCAGGAGCTTGAGATCCTTCTGCTGAACGACGGCTCCAGGGATGACACCCTTGCCATCTGCCGGAAGCTGGCCGAAGCCGACCCCCGCATCCGGGTGATCGACAAACTGAACACCGGCGCAGCCGATACCCGCAGCTGCGGCCTTGCGCTGGCCAGAGGCGAGTACATCCAGTTCGCGGACAGCGACGACTATCTGCTGCCGGGCTGCACGGCAAACCTTGTGGCAGCTGCCCGGCGCAGCCGTGCCGACCTTGTGCTGGCCCCCTACCGGATGATGGTGCCCCGCAGAGACGGCGGCTATGACACCCGGGAATACAGCCTGCTGCCCGCAGGGGAGTACAGCAAGGTGGATTACCTGTGGCAGCTCACCGGCCACGCCGCCGCCTTTTACTACGGCGTGCTGTGGAACAAGCTCTACCGCCGCGACCTGATCCGGATGGCGCAGATCCGGTTTGAAAATGTCGTTTTCGCCGAGGATCAGCTGTTCAACACCCGGTATCTGCAGGCGGCGCAGCGGTTCGCCGCCATCGACGAGGCCGTTTACTGCTACATCCAGAACCCGCAGAGCGTCTGTCACACGCAGGTGAGGGTGGCAGACATGCTGCGCCACCGTGACCGGATGTACCGCGCCTACCGGCAGATGTGCATTCAGCTGGGCGTGTACGACCGGTTCCGTCTGCGGCTGCGGGGCATCTACCTGAGCCTGTTTGAAAGCCCCCTGCCCAACGGCCCGGTGCAGCGGCTTTCCGACGCCGCCGCCCGCACCCACAGCCGCATCTGAGAAAAGGAGACGCTATGGAATTTCCCCTTGTCAGTATCATCGTGCCCATGTACAACGCTGCAGGCTGCATTGCCCGCTGTGTAAAAAGCATCTGTGCCCAGAGCTACAAAAGCATCGAGATCATCCTGCTGAACGACGGCTCCAAGGACGGCACCCTCTCGGTCTGCCGTGCTCTTGCCGCTCAGGACCACCGCATCGCGCTGGTGGACAAGCCCAATTCCGGCGCGGCGGACACCCGCAATCAGGGGCTTGCGCTGGCCCATGGCCGCTACGTCCAGTTCGTGGACAGCGACGACTGGCTGGCCCCGGACTTTACCGAGAAGCTCGTCACCGCCGCCGAGACCCACGCCGCCGATCTTGTGATCGCGCCCTTCTGGATGGTGTATCCGAAGGACTACGTAGAGCACATCCGCCCGTGGGAAAAGGCGCTGGGCACCGTGCTCCGGCGCAACCCGCCCCGCACCCGGGCCTACGGCTATCTGCCCGCCGGGGTGTACACCGGGCAGGAGTACGCCCGGCAGCTGATCGAAAAGCCCAATACCTTTTACTACGGTGTGCTGTGGAACAAGCTCTACCGCCGGGATCTCCTTGCCGGGCACGGCATCCGCTTCCGGCAGGAGCTGTTTGCGGAAGATCAGCTGTTCAACACCGAATACCTGCGCTATGTGCGCACTGCCGTTTCCATCCCGGACATCGGCTACTATTACCTGCAGTGCAGCCAGAGCGTTTCCCACTCCAGAGTGACCACCGCCGATATCCTTCTGCTGCGGCGGCGGGTGATGGGCCTGTACAAGAGCATCTATACCGAACTGGGCATCTACCCGGAGACCCGGGCCGCCATTCTGCGCTCCGCTTTTGGCGAGAACGAGTTCACCCTGCCGCCGCTGGACACCCCGCAGGCCCATTCCTGCAGGCTGTAACCGGCTGTTTGCGCGGGCAAAACGGCGCACCGCTTTTCTGAAAACCACACACCCGGACTGCCGCTGTACGGCATCCGGGTGTTTCTGTTTTTATCCGGCTCAGCAGCCGATGGAGGCGCACTTTTCGGCCAGCCAGACCCGCTCTTCCGCGTTCAGGTGCGGGGCCAGCTTTGCAAACACCTGACGGTGGTAATCGTTCAGCCATGCCAGCTCGTCTTTGTCCAGCACACCGGGCAGGATGGGCGAGGTGGCAATGGGCACAAAGGTCAGCGGCTCAAAGCCCAGAAAAGTGCCGTACTGGTTATCCGCCTTGTGGATGCACACCAGCTCGTTCTCGATGCGGATGCCCACAAGGTCGGTCTCGTAGACGCCGGGCTCATCAGTGACCACCATGCCGGGGCGCATCCGGGTGGTGTTGCGGCTGTTCAGGGCATGGGGCCCCTCGTGCACATTGCCCACAAAGCTGACGCTGTGGCCGGTGCCGCAGCGGTAGTTGATGAGGTGGCACCACAGGGGCTCCCGGGCGATGGTATCGATCATCTTACACTCGCAGTAATCCAGCCAGACGGCCCTGGCAAGGTCGATGTGGCTCTGCAGGGTCCATGTGTAGAAGCGCTTTTCGTCCTCGGTCAGCTCACCCAGCGGATAGGTGCGGGTGATGTCGGTGGTGCCGTCCATGTAGGTGGCACCGCTGTCCACCAGCAGAAAGCCCTTCTTTTCCAGCACAGCGTGATCTTCCGGGGTGGCGTGGTAGTGCATCATGGCCGCATTGCCGCCGTAGGCCGCAATGGTGCCAAAGCTCTCCACAAGGAATTTATCGTCCGCACTGCGGTACTTGTGCAGGATCTCGTCCACGGTCAGCTCGGTCAGGGTCTCACCGGCGGCAAGGCGGCTTTCCAGCTCCATCTGGAACCGCACCATGGCCACAGCGTCCCGGATATGGGCCTGCTTTGTGTGGGCAAGCTCGGTATCGTTCTTCACGCCCTTCATCAGCAGCAGCGGGTCGGTGCCGTCCTTCACGGTGAGGGCGGCATTCTGTTCCAGCACCTGATACACAGCATAGTTGACGGTGGCCGTCTCGGCCAGCACGGTCTGCGGCTCGGTCTCAGCCGCAAGGCAGGGCAGTACATCATCATACTCCGCCAGCGTGACGCCGTTCGCTTCCAGCTCTGCCCGGGCTTCCGGGGCCACACGGGCTGTATTGATGAACAGCACCGCCCGGTCCGGGGTCACGTAGCAGTAGGCCATGGCGTAGGGGGTGCACTCGATGTCCATGGCGCGCAGGTTCAGCAGCCATGCCAGATTATCCAGCTTGCCCACGAACTGCGCGGTGCAGCCCAGTTTCCGGAGCCTGCCGCGCAGCTGTTCCAGCTTTTGGGCAGGGGAGAAGCCCGCGTACTCCTCCGGCAAGATCCATGCCGGGGTGTCCGGCAGGGCGGGGCGGCCCTCGGTCCACAGCTCGTCCTCAAGGCGCAGCGTCCGGATGGAAGCGCCCTTTTTCTCCAGTGCCTTTTTCAGGCCGTTCACAAGAGCCGTGCTGGCGGTCAGGCCGCACAGGCCCAGCGCCTCCCCCTCGTTCAGGGCATCGGCACAGTATTCCTCCACGGTGGGCACACCCGGTTCCCCCATGCGCTGCAGCTCGATCTCGGTACCGGCAAGCTCTTTTTCCGCCTGCACGAAGTACCGGCCATCGGCCCACAGGGCGCTCCCGGTGCGGGTGACGACAAGGTTGGAGTTCTCGCCGTGGAACCCGGAGAACCAGGTCAGGCTGGTGTAGTGGGCGGGCAGGTACTCACTGGCATGGGGGTCCCCCACCGGGATCAGATAAACAGCCACGCCGTTTGCGGCCATGGCGGCACGCAGCGCGGCAAGGCGCTCGGGTACGGTATTCATGCTCATAATGACAGCTTCCTTTTTTCTATGGCCGGACCGCCGGAAAAGCCCCCGGCGGCAGGGAATTTTTCTGTGTCCTATTGTATCATTCCGGGAAAAAGATTGCAATGCAGGGGAGTACGAACCCTCTCCGTCATCGCTGCGCGATGCCACCTCCCCCGAAAGGGGGAGGTTTTACTCCACTTATCGGCAGATGGCAAAAAGCTCCCCCTGAGAGGGTTGGCATCCTCTCAGCAAAACCGTCAGGTTTTGACTGAGGGAGTTCGTTCTCCCTCAAAATGCCGCCAATTTGCAAAAAAAGTTACAATTTTTTCTTGAAAAAGGCCGTTTTCCCATTGACAGCCTTGTTATAATAGGAATGTAAGATATTTGAGCCAGCACTCTGCGGCTCTTTGCGCTAAAAAGAAAGAGGCAATTGAATCATGACCAAAATCGATATTTTCTCCGGCTTCCTGGGTGCCGGTAAGACTACGCTGATCAAAAAGCTCATCAAAGAGGCCTTTGCCGGCCAGCAGGTCGTTCTGATCGAGAACGAGTTCGGCGAGATCGGCATTGACGGCGGCTTTCTGAAGGAAAGCGGCATCCAGATCAACGAGCTGAACGCCGGCTGCATCTGCTGCTCTCTGGTGGGCGACTTCCGCACCGCCCTGCAGCAGGTGGTGGAGCAGTACCACCCCGACCGCATCGTGATCGAGCCCTCCGGCGTGGGCAAGCTCTCCGACGTGACCCGCGCTGTGGAAGGCGTGGCCGAACATCTGGATGTGCAGCTGAACAGCTTTGTCACCGTGGCCGATGTGAACAAGGTCAAGATGTATATGAAGAACTTCGGCGAGTTCTACGACGACCAGATCAGCCACGCAAGCTGCATCCTGCTCAGCCGCACCCAGACCGCCAGCGAGGAGAAGATCGCCGCTGCAGTCGCCCTGCTGCGCGAGAAGAACCCCACCGCTACCATCGTGACCACCGCATGGGACGAGCTGACCGGTGAGCAGATCCTGAAGGCCATGTCCACCAAGGACGACTTCAAGGCAGAGCTGATCGCCATGGCTGCAAAGGCCAACGAAGAGCACACCCACGAGGACGAGGAAGAAGAGCATCACCACCATCATCACCACGATCACGATGAAGATGACGACCACGATGAGCACGAGCATCATCACCACGATCATGATGACCATGACCATTGCTGCTGCGGCCACCATCACGACCACGATGACGACGATGACGAGGATGAGCACGAGCATCATCACGACCATGACGGCCACTGCTGCTGCGGCCATCACCATCATCATGACCACGACGCCGACGAGGTGTTCACCAGCTGGGGCGTCGAGACAGCCCGCAAGTTCACCAAGGCAGAAGTGGAGCACGCCCTCACCGAGCTGGATACCGGCAATTACGGCATGATCCTGCGCAGCAAGGGCATCGTGAACGGCGGCGCAGACGGCTGGCTGGAGTTCGACTATGTGCCCGGCGAGTGGGAAGTACGTGCCCGCGGTGCAGATGTGGGCGGCAAACTGGTGGTCATCGGCTCCAAGCTGAACGAAAAGGCCATTGCAGAGCTGTTCGGCTGCTGAACCCCTCTTCCGGCGCTCCGCGCCAGCTCCTGCAGTGAGGGAGCAAAGAGGACGAATCATCGATAAGGAGAAACCATTCCTATGGCAAAAGAAATTCCGGTCTACCTGTTTGTGGGCTTTCTGGAAAGCGGCAAGACCAAATTCATTCAGGAGACCTTTGAAGACCCCAACTTTGACTCCGGCGACAAGACCCTGCTGCTGATCTGCGAAGAGGGCGAAGAAGAGTATAATCCCAAAAAGTTCGCCTTTCCCGGCGTGACCGTCAAGGTGCTGGAGGACAAGGCCGAGCTGAACCCGCAGAATCTGCTCAAGCTGGAAAAGGAATCCGGCGCAGGCCGCGTGGTCATTGAGTACAACGGCATGTGGCTGCTGCAGGATCTGGCCGAGGCTCTGCCCGAGAGCTGGATCGTGTACCAGTGCATCGCCACCGCTGACGGCACCACCGCCCTGACCTACGCCCGCGACAACTCCATGCGCAGCCTGCTG
>OCPU01002494.1_pt1 | contig 11556 bp, 9 predicted proteins | sample 1538661 | NCBI WGS metagenome assembly OCPU01 (sample SAMN04571716, study PRJEB22368) | human gut metagenome | biome: human gut; material: stool | host: Homo sapiens | place: Luxembourg | collected 2012-10-19
GTAAAAAAACTGACGGAAATATATGGCGGACAGAAAAAGTTCGGTGACCTGAAAGTGGGCGACCGTGCCGATGCATTTTACGGTTCACAATGGCAGAAAAGTGCTGATGGAGAATTGATTCTGGATGAAAACGGTATGCCTACCAAAGACGCATATAAACAATATCTGGGACATCTGGATCCGAACTTCCGAATGGGTATGCAAAATACTTTCCGCTACAAAGACTTCACACTGTCTGTCGATCTGGACGGCGCTTATAAAGGAGTAATCTATTCTGTATTGAGCGAAAAGTTATGGTGGGGAGGAAAGCATCCGGAATCAGTGGAGTACAGGGATGCACAATATGCCGTCGGACACCCGATATATGTACCCAATGGGGTAGTCGTAACCGGAGGAGAGCTGAAACGTGACATCGACGGTAATGTAATCTCTGACACACGCACCTACAAACGTAACACGACAGCGGTCGATTGGCAACAATGGTGCCAGAACTATCCTTATCAAGCTTATGTATCTTCGAAAGAAAATGCCAAATTTGCCAATGTATTCGACCGTAGCTACATTAAGCTCCGCCGAGTGGCACTGACTTACAACTTCACCAAACTACTTTCGAAACAAAGCCCCGTGAAAGGACTTACAGCTACAGTGTTTGGCAACAACCTAGCTGTCTGGAAAAAAGTCCCCTTTGTCGATCCGGACTACACCGGAGACAGCAACGACGGAGGTGCCAACGATCCAACCGCACGCTATATCGGCATGGGCGTCAACATAAAATTCTAAACGAATAAGAAACTAATAAGAAATTATAAAATGAAAAAGATAATATTACTCATCGTATCTGTGTGGATGTGCGTTTCCTGTGGAAATCTGGAAGAGATGAACATTGATCCGGACAATGCCACCCAGACCCACCCCAAACTCCTGCTTACCCAAATCTGCATGAATGCTTTTAAAAGAGGGACTGACGGAATGTATGCTACCAAAAAAGTAATTCAAGCCGACGGAGAGAGTGCAGATCAATATTACAAATGGACCCGCGGAAGTTTTGGCTACTATGACAATCTCCGCAATGTACAAAAGATGGGTGAAGAGGCAGAACGTATAAATGCTCCGGTGTATACGGCACTCACTAAGTTCTTCCGCGCCTACTACTTCTATGAACTGACCCTCCGTTTCGGAGACATCCCCTACAGTCAGGCCTTGAAAGGAGAAAAAGAAGAAATATACACTCCCGAATATGATGCACAAGAGGATGTTTTTGCAGGAATCCTCCAAGAATTGAGAGAAGCAGACGAAATACTGGCAAATGACGCATCTGTCATTGACGGAGACATCATCTATAACGGAAATAGCACCCAGTGGAGGAAACTGATCAACTCTTTTCGTCTGAAAGTGCTGATGACCCTCTCCAATCATACAACAGTAGGGAATATAAATATCGCTTCTGAGTTTAAAAACATTGCGACAAACAGCCCGTTGATGAATAGCCTGGCAGACAATGGACAGTTGGTTTACCTGGATCAGCAGGGCAACCGATATCCTCAATTCAATGCCCAATGGTCCGGCTATTATATGGATGATACATTTATCCAACGTATGCGCGCACGTCGGGACCCACGCTTGTTCATCTTCAGCGCACAGACCAACAAAGGAAAGACTGAAGGAAAACCTATCGACGACTTCAGCTCTTACGAAGGAGGAGACCCTGCCGCCCCTTATAGCGATGCTATTATCAAAGTTAGTGAGGGTACCATATCGCCCATCAACGACCGTTTCCGTACAGATCCGATTGTAGAGCCCACCATGCTGATGGGATATGCCGAATTACAACAAATTCTTGCTGAAGCTGTTGTACGGGGATGGATCAGTGGCAATGCACAAACGTATTACGAGAAAGGTATCCGCGCCTCATTCTCTTTCTACGAAACCCATGCAAAAGATTATGCCGACTATCTGAACGAGAACGCAGTGGCCCAATATCTGAAAGAACCATTGGTCGACTTCACCCAAGCATCGGGTACAGAAGAGCAAATAGAACGCATTATCATGCAGAAATACCTGGTTACATTCTACCAAGGCAACTGGGATTCCTTTTACGAACAACTACGTACCGGCTACCCGGACTTCCGTCGCCCAGCCGGAACAGAAATCCCCAAACGCTGGATGTATCCGCAAGGAGAATATGATAACAACGGTACTAACGTAGAAACGGCTATTACACGCCAATTCGGTGCAGGAAATGACAAAATAAACCAAGCTACCTGGTGGCAAAAAAAATCATAGAATAAAATATATGCTCTTAACCCATATTTATAATGAAAAAGATTATTTTAAGCAGCGTATTATTGCTATCCGGCTTCTTTATCCAAGCGCAACAAGCTCCCGAGAAAATCAGCTTTAATTCCAATGGTGAATTTAAGATAGCACAATTTACCGATATGCACTTGGGACATGATCAGGAGAAAGACCGAATAGTGGGAGATATGATCAAAGAAGTACTTGATTCCGAAAAGCCTGACCTCGTGATATTTACAGGAGACAATACTACTATGGATGAAGTCCGGCAAGCTTGGGAAGCCATATCTGCCGAACTGTCGGCCCGCCGGATCCCCTGGACAGCCGTATTGGGAAATCATGATGACGAATATGCCGTAAAGCGTGATGAAATCATTCGCATCATCCGGGAACAACCGTATTGTATGATGAAACAAGTGGCAGAAGGAATAAAAGGAGAAGGTAACCATATTCTCCCTATTTACAGTTCGAAAGACGGAAATAAAACAGCCGCATTGCTTTATTGCATGGACACAAATGCTTATTCGAAGATAAAAACAGTAAAAGGATATGACTGGATCGGACGATCTCAAATAGACTGGTACTCCCGCGAAAGCCGGAAGTACACAGAACGGAATGAGGGACAACCATTACCTGCATTGACCTTCCTCCATATTCCGCTACCGGAGTACACCCAAGCATGGGAATCGTTCGAAACCAAACGTTACGGAGACCGCAACGAAAAAGAATGCAGTCCCAATATAAACAGCGGTATGTTTGCCAATATGCTGGAATGCGGTGATGTTATGGGTGTTTTTGCCGGACACGACCACGTAAACGATTACATCGCTACTCTCTATAACATCGCTTTAGGATATGGACGAGCTTCGGGCGGAAAAAATACTTACGGAGATAAAACACCAGGTAGTCGTATCATCGTATTGAAAGAAGGTAAACGTGAATTCGCTACTTGGCTTCGGGAAAAAGGAAATATGGCAAAACTGAATGTATGTACATATCCCGGCTCTTTTGTAAAAGAGAAATAGAAATCACTTTTATGAGTATTCAAAAAGAAACGGCTATAAAAACTTTTTAGGTGATTTACAGATTATCCCTCCAACCTATAATAAACACTTATCGAATTATAGTTGGAGGGATAAATTTATTTGGTAAAAAGTGAATCGTTACAAAACTCCTTTACTGGACGGCAATTCGAAATGATAGATATCCCTCTTCAACGCCATCTTCAACGCACGGGCCAGCGCTTTGAATATTCCCTCTATCTTGTGATGCTCATTCTGCCCCTCAGCCTTAATATTGAGGTTCATCTTGGCTGCATCACTCAGAGACTTAAAAAAGTGTAAAAACATCTCGGTAGGCATTTCTCCTATCTTTTCACGCTTAAACTCGGCATCCCATACCAACCACGGACGTCCTCCGAAATCCAGGCATACCCTGCAAAGGCAATCATCCATGGGCAAAGCATAACCGTAACGTTCAATTCCTCTTTTACTACCCAGCGCCTGATAGATACACTCACCCAATGCGATAGCCGTATCTTCGATGGTATGATGTTCGTCTACCTCGAGGTCCCCCTTCACCCGGATCGTTAAATCCATACCGGAATGTTTACCAATCTGCTCAAGCATATGGTCAAAGAAACCTAACCCGGTAGAAATGTCACAAGTACCCTTACCATCCAGATTGAGAGCTACTAGGATATCGGTTTCTTTCGTTGTCCTGCGTATTTCTGCTCTCCGCTCTCCTGCAAAAAGGAACTCAGCCACCCGATCCCAATCAGTAGTGGCAAGAGCACAATAAGTTTCCAGTCCCTTTTCTTTCAGCAAATCAATGGATTCCTGAAGGTAAATGGCACGGCAACCTATATTTTTGGCCAATTCTACATCTGTCGGACGATCTCCAATGACAAAGCTGCCCTCCAGATCATATTCCGGATTGGAAATATACTTAGTCAACATTCCTGTACGCGGCTTCCTCGTAGAAGCACAATCTTCGGGCATACTACGATCTATCAGGATATCATCGAACGTAATACCTTCTCCGGCCAGAGTTTTCAACATCAGATTGTGCGCCGGCCAAAAAGTTTCTTCCGGGAAAGAAGAGGTGCCCAAACCATCCTGATTGGTCACCATGACAAACTCAAAATCAAGTTTACTGCGAATAAAGCCCAAATTGCGGAAAACTTTAGGATAGAATTCAAGCTTCTCCAGTGAATCGAGCTGATAGTCGACAGGCGGCTCAATGACAAGCGTGCCATCACGGTCAATAAAAAGTACTTTCTTTTTCATTTTTCCTATTGATATTTTTTCAGTGCTCCAATCAGTTTGGCATTCTCAGCCCGTGTACCTACAGTCACACGAAGGCAGTTGCCACACAATGATATGGAATTTCGATTACGTACAATAATACCCTCTCCCACCAGATAATTATAAATTTTCACAGCATCGGTCACACGTGCCAGAAAGAAGTTGGCATTCGATGGAAATACCTGTAATACCCAAGGCAACTCTACGAAAGCTTCTTCCAGATACCCCCTCTCCTCCTTCAATGTTTTTACCCAGCGTTCTATCTCGTAGTATTTGTGGAGCATTTCTATAGCTTGTTGCTGAGTCAGCTGATTCACATTATACGGATACTTGATTTTATTCAAAACACCGATAATCCCCTCGGAGGCAAAAGCCATCCCCAAACGAATAGCTGCACAACCAAACGCTTTTGAGAAAGTCTGTAAGATAATCAGATTCGGATACTTACCCAACTCTGACAAAAATGAGGGTTCATCGGAAAAATCATTATAAGCCTCGTCCAGAATGACCAATCCTTCGAAATCATTGATCACCTTTATTATCTCAGACCGAAGCAGATCATTTCCCGTCGGATTATTGGGTGAACAAAGGAAAATCATCTTAGTCCGTTCATCCGCAACTGCCAACAACTCATCGGCAGAAAACTGAAAATCATCGTGAAGCAGCACTTTGCGGTATTCCACATCATTGACATCGGCACAAACCTGATACATGCCGTACGTAGGATCGATAGCAACCACATTGTCTCTGCCCGGCTCACAGAAAGCACGAAACACCAAATCAATAGCCTCATCACTGCCATTTCCCAGAAAGATATGGGCAGGAGCTACTTTTTTTATTTTGGACAATTCCAACTTCAGATCCCGTTGCATCGGATCCGGATAGCGATTGTGCGGCAGGTTATACGGGTTTTCGTTAGCATCCAGAAAAACAGATGCTGCCGCCCCACTATATTCATCACGGGCCGAAGAATAGGGTTTTAGTCTCCAGATATTCGGACGGGTTAATTCTTGCAATGTTTTCATTTTCTTATCTCCTCCAATCTAACAGTTACCGCATTTTTATGTGCATCCAGGTGTTCATTGGCAGCCATCACCTCGATAGCCGGGCCAATAGCCGACATTCCACTGGGAAGTATCTCTTGAAAAGTGATCTTACGGATGAAACTGTCCAAGCTCACTCCACTATAGGCTTTGGCATAGCCGTTGGTAGGTAAAGTATGGTTAGTTCCCGAAGCATAATCACCTGCGCTTTCGGGAGAGAAGGCACCCAAAAATACCGAACCGGCATTTACTATCTGTCCGGCTACTTCCATATAGTCCTTCGTCTCAATAATCAGGTGCTCAGGAGCGTAAGCATTGGTAAGTTCCAAAGCTTCCTCCATATCCTTCACCAATATCAACTTACTGTTGGCCAAAGATTTTTCGGCAATATCGCGACGGGTTAGATAGCCTAATTGGCGTTCGACCTCGTAAACGACTTCCGTTTGTAGCTTCTCAGAAGTCGTAACCAGCATCGCCTGACTATCCACTCCATGTTCCGCCTGAGAAAGAAGATCGGCAGCCACAAACACCGGGTTGGCAGATTCGTCAGCCAGAACCTCTACCTCCGACGGCCCCGCAGGCATATCAATGGCGACATCCCGCAGGCTGACAAGTTGCTTGGCAGCGGTGACATACTGATTGCCGGGACCAAAGATCTTATAAACTTTAGGAATACTCTCTGTCCCGTAAGCCATAGCGGCAATGGCCTGTACTCCACCAACCTTAAAGATTTTGCTGACTCCAGCCAGACGAGCGGCAAACAGGATAGCAGGATGTACCTTTCCATTCTTATCAGGCGGTGTACAAAGTACAATCTCTTTACATCCGGCAATCTTAGCAGGTATAGCCAACATAAGCACAGTGGAGAATAGAGGGGCTGTCCCTCCGGGGATATACAATCCGACCTTTTCAATAGCAACAGCTTTTTGCCAGCAAGTAACACCTTCCATCGTGTCCACCTTTTTCCCCTCAAAACGCTGTGCAGAATGAAATGTCTCAATATTACGTTTAGCCAGATAAATAGCTGCCTTCAGTTCGATGGGTACCTCCTTTTCTGCTTCTTCTATTTCCGCAGAAGTAACAGCCAATGAGGTGAGTTCAGCTTTATCAAACACAGCCTCATATTCCATGACCACCCGGTCCCCTCCGGCTCTCACACGGTTAATAATATTGCGTACAGTATCGAAAAGATTTTCTGTCTCAAGTATAGGACGCTTCAAGATCTCATTCCATTGCGACCGATCCGGATATTTAATCAGTTTCATAATTTTTAATTTAAGAGTTCAACCAACAGATTTTCCTATATAATCATCTTCTCAATAGGCAACACCAAAATACCTTCCGCTCCCAGCGCTTTCAGCTTACCTATGATCTCCCAAAACCGTTTCTCATCGAGCACTGTATGTACAGAGCACCAACCATCTTGTGCCAACGGCATCACAGTAGGACTCTTCATACCCGGTAGCACAGCAATAATATCTTCCAGTTTATCTTTAGGAGCATTCATCAGTACGTACTTTTTATCTTCAGCAGTTTTCACAGCATCCATGCGGAAAAGCAATTCGTCCAATATCTCTTTTTTCTCCTTACTCATATTCTTGTTGCCTATCAGCAAAGCTTCTGATCTCATTACGACCTCCACTTCTTTCAGACGATTGCTGACCAGAGTAGAACCGGAACTGACAATATCGAAAATAGCATCCGCCAATCCGATGCCGGGAGCAACTTCTACAGAACCGGTAATGACATGCACTTCAGCCTTCACCCCGTTACTTTTCATAAAAGCATCTAAAATTCCGGGATAGGAAGTAGCTATCTTCTTTCCGTTAAACCAACTCAAACCGGGATATTCAATGTCTTTGGGCATAGCCAAAGACAAACGGCATTTGCTAAACCCGAGACGCTTAATGATTTCGGCATCTTCCTGCCTCTCTACAAATTCGTTTTCTCCTACTATACCCAGGTCGGCAACTCCTGTAGCTACAGATTGGGGAATATCATCGTCACGGAGAAAAAGTACCTCAACCGGAAAGTTGGACGATTGTACGAGTAAAGTACGTTTGGTTGTGCTCAGTTTGATGTCTGATTCTTCAAGAAGGGCCATCGTTTCTTCAAAAAGACGCCCTTTGGCTTGTACTGCGATTCTTAACATAATTACAATATCTTAATTTACAATTTATAATTCGATATATAGAAAATAAAAAAGGCTCACCTTATCGGTAAGCCTCGTATTCTATCATATATATATACACAATACCATCTTGCCCACCGAGTTATTCGATTGAGTAATGATGATGGCGATGTGTAATAGTAATGTTCATATCTTTATTGTTTATGCGACAAAAATAAAGTATTAGTTCTGAATCACCAAACAATTATCAGAAATTCTTCTATTTTTCTTTCAAATTAAAGGAAGAATCTCTTCATCTTCTACTTCGCATGACAAAAAATGCATCTCTTCTCTGGCTTTCTCCTTCGGAAAAGTAAAGTAAGTGCAGAGAGCTTCTGTACACAATTCCTCATCTTTATTATAAAGACGTGCCTCAATTATCACAATGTTACGCTTCACTTCTTTAATATGTGCTTTGAGCACTACATGTGAATCATTAGTACTGATTGATTTACGATAACGTGTCTCCATTTTTGATGTCACCCCCGTAGTCTGTAACTTCCGGAGAATAACCCATGCACAGATTTCATCCAAAAGTACGGCCTGGATACCTCCATGTAGCGTATCAATCCATCCCTGGTATTCGGGACGGGGACGCCAGATGCTAATCACTTCATCGTTATCCTCATAAAATTCCATTTTCACACCGGCTTCATTGTTAGGGGCACAACCAAAGCAATTATATCCTTCCATCCCCTTCCACGGGTTAATAATCTTTTTCATACCTTTTTCGTTTTAGAATGCTCAAAGATATAAATCTTTTCGCAAAATGCACCCATCTCACCACCAGAACTTTATCTATAATCCGTTTGTTATACAGATGTTCTATTAAGAAAGGAAAAGTATGAAAACAGTAGTAGACAAAGCCTCTTCAAGGGGTTATTTCAATCATGGTTGGCTGAAAACCCACCATACATTTAGTTTTGCAAACTATTATAACCCGTCAAGAATGCATTTCGGCGTATTGAGGGTACTGAATGATGATAGCGTTGACCCTGAAATGGGATTCGATACACACCCTCACCAGAATATGGAAGTCATTTCTATCCCCCTGAAGGGGTATCTGAGACATGGCGACAGCGTAAAAAACACCCGGACAATCACACCCGGCGATATCCAGGTTATGAGTACGGGGAAAGGTATCTTCCACAGTGAATATAATGGAAGTGACAAAGAGCAATTGGAATTTTTGCAAATATGGGTATTCCCGAGAATTGAAAATACAGAGCCGGAATATAACAACTACGATATTCGTCCTTTATTGAAAAGAAACGAACTTGCTCTAATTATTTCACCGGACGGTAAAGTACCCGCTTCCATTAAGCAAGATGCATGGTTTTCTATGGGAACATTTGACGCAGGAAAGAGTTTCGAATACAAGTTGCATCAGGAAGGTAACGGAGTTTATCTTTTTATCATCGAAGGAGATGTGGAAGTTGCAGGCAACCGATTGTCACGACGTGACGGCATCGGTCTTTGGGATACAAAGAGCTTTAAAGTGGAAATAACCCAAGAAGCGACCTTATTGCTAATGGAAGTACCAATGCGATAAAAATGAGTATTCATTTCGCAAAAGAATAAAAGGCTGCCTCCAATAGCGAAGACAGCCCTTTATTTATTGAGAACACTGTATTATCTATTTCTCTTTCCGATAATTTTCAAGTCCTGTTTGCAAGAAATTGATATACTTGGATATATCCTCATCATAAGCATACGACTTGTTCAGCGGATTACCCTCATTGTCTATCAGAACATAGAAAGGCTGGGCATTGGCACCAAACTTCACACGCTGCAGATAACTCCATTTATCACCTACCGTACGCAAAGTGCGTTCTGTACCATTTTCCATGATCTTCACCGGTTCAGTAAGCGGAGTCTTATTGTCAACATAAAGAGTAATCAGTACGTAGTCATTATTAATAATGCTGCTAACCTTCGGATCGGTCCATACGGCAAGCTCCATTTTACGACAGTTCACACAACCATATCCTGTAAAGTCGAGCATTACCGGCTTGTTATGCTGACGGGCATATTCCATACCTAAATCATAATCATCGAACTTGGCATGTACCTCATTGGTATAAAGATTAAAATCCTGGGTTTTCATAGGCGGTGCAAAAGCACTAACCGCTTTCAAGGGTGCTCCCCATAAGCCCGGAACCATATAAACAGCAAAAGCTAATGAAACCAGTGCCATGAAGAAACGAGATACACTTACTTTCGTATCATCGTCATCATGAGGAAATTTAATCTTACCCAACAGATAGAAACCAAGCAGAGCAAAAATAACAATCCACAAAGCAAGGAAAGTCTCACGATCCAGAATTCTCCATCCATAAGCCAAATCGGCAACAGACAGGAATTTTAAAGCAAAAGCTAATTCCAGGAAACCCAATGTCACTTTAATCACATTCATCCAACCGCCAGACTTAGGCATTGACTTCAGCCAAGACGGAAATAAAGCGAATAAAGTAAATGGCAGAGCCAATGCAATGGCAAAGCCCAACATACCAATCGCGGGAGCGACTACACTACCTGTAGTAGAAACCTGTACCAACAAAAATCCGATAATAGGACCTGTACAAGAAAAAGATACAAGCGATAATGTAAACGCCATCAAAAAAATACTCAGTAATCCGCTTGTAGCTTCCGCCTTGCTATCCACTGCCGTACTCCATTTTGCGGGAAGTGTCAGTTCGAAAGCTCCGAAGAAAGAAGCAGCAAATACGATCAACATCAGACAGAACAAGATATTGAAAACAGCATTAGTGGAAAGGGCATTCAAAGCACTGGCACCAAATATCAAGGTAATGGCAAGGCCAAGCGCTACATAGATTACCACGATGGATGCCCCATAAGTCCATGCATCCCGGATACCTTTCTTTTTGTCCTTGCTTCGCTTCAGGAAGAAACTTACAGTCATCGGAATGATAGGCCATACACAAGGAGTGAACAAGGCCAGCAAACCTCCTAAAAATCCTGTAATAAAAATATAGATCCATGACATATCTTCCTGAGAGTTTGCCTCACCGAATTTCTTCAAATCATTAATTACAGGCTTCCATAAGTCAACACTGCCTATCGCAGTGGTAACAGTTGTAGCTGTCGGTTCTACAATACTGTCTGTAACAGTGGCGACTGGCTCTTTTACCGGAGTTACAGGGGTTTCTTTTGCCGAGATTTCGGCAGTAGTAGCGGCTTTACCCGAAAATTTAAAGGGAACTTGTGTAGGAGGCAGACAATTTTCATCGTTGCATGCACCATATTCCAGATACCCTTCTATTGAATAGTCACTGCCGGTAAACTTTATCTTCTGTATAAATTGAGCCGTTTTTTCAAAATAGCGTACTTTCATTTCGAACAGTTTGTCAAAGTCCGAAACTTCTTTTCCCCGAGGGGTTAATTTACCAACAACTTCGGCACCTGACATCTTCTCTACATTAAAAGTAGCGGAGATAGGACCACCATCACCTAAATCGGTAGAATATACATGCCAACCGGCATCGATCGTACCTGTAAAAACGATTTCCGCTTCGGCTCCCGACAGGGTTTTCAGCTCCGTTTTAAACTTCACAGGCTCTTGTATCTGTGCCTGCGCCGTAAATACGACCAGCAACAAAAGCAGAAAAAAGGATAATTTCTTCATTCTTTAAAATTGTTTATGATGTTTCTAGAAATATAACAGCTATCGGATTTTCCCGGTTTGAGGTTTTGGCTAATCTTAAAAAGCTATTATTTATTT
>OCPU01002516.1_pt1 | contig 11460 bp, 8 predicted proteins | sample 1538661 | NCBI WGS metagenome assembly OCPU01 (sample SAMN04571716, study PRJEB22368) | human gut metagenome | biome: human gut; material: stool | host: Homo sapiens | place: Luxembourg | collected 2012-10-19
GATCGTGGAGATGGGACCGGAGGCAGGAAATGGCGGCGGATATGTGATCGCAGAGGGAACGATCCCTGAGATTACAAAGAATCCGGCTTCCATGATTGGTCCGTTTTTAGCGCAGAAAACGAATTTGCCGGTACGGGAACAGACGCATGCTGAAAATATGTTTGATCTGGGAGTTATCCATCTTTCTACCAATGCGATCCATACGGTAAAACCTCTGGAAGTCGATATTCCAAAAGGCAGGCTGACCGTTGTGACCGGTGTGTCCGGCTCTGGCAAGACTACGATGGTGCTGGAAAGCCTGATTCCGGGACTGGAGGCAGCACTGAACGGAGAGAGATTGCCGGAACACGTGAAAAATGTTTCTGCGGAGGGGATTTCCCATGTGAAACTGATCGATGCGTCACCGATTGGAATCAACATTCGTTCTACCGTGGCAACGTATGCCAATGTGCATGATGAACTTCGAAAGATTTACGCAAAAACTGACGATGCAAAAAGGATGAAATACAAGGCAAAGGATTTTTCCTATAATACCGGAAATCTTAGATGTCCGGCATGTGATGGAACAGGGCAGATCACACTGGATGTACAGTTTTTGCCGGATGTAGATGTGGTGTGTCCGGAATGTAAAGGATCTCGGTATGCGAAAGCGGCATGGCAGGTTTGCTATGAAAAGGAACCGGGAAAAAGGTATTCGCTGCCGCAGATGATGGCGATGGATGTGAACACAGCACTACAGGCGGCAGGAGACTGGAAAGTGGTGCGGCAGCGGCTGGAAGTACTGCGAGATCTTGGGCTTGGCTATCTGACCCTGGGAGAGGCGACACCGGGACTGTCCGGTGGGGAAGCACAGAGACTGAAACTTGCCAGTGAGATGGGGAAAGGGCAGTTTGATTCCGTTTTCGTGTTCGATGAACCGACGATTGGATTACATCCATTGGACGTAAAGACGCTGCTTCAGGTATTCCAGGCACTTGTGGATCAGGGGGCAACTGTGATTGTGATAGAACACGATCTGGATGTGATCCGAAACGCAGATTATATCATCGATATGGGTCCGGAAGGCGGCGAAGCAGGCGGAAGGATCGTTGCTGTGGGAACACCGGAGCAGGTCGCAGAAAATGAAAACAGCGTTACCGGGAAATTTATACGTTGAAGATAATTTATTTTCTCTCATTCCATCTTGCATCCCGCAGTATTCTCCGTTACAATAACACCAGAACACAAGTTTGCATCAGAAAGGACTGTGGATGTTATGGACATCAAGGATTTAATTATATATCGAAGAACGATCCCTGCGCGGAAAGCGATATATGTGCCGTTTCCGGAATCTCTGAATCCGAAGATCGTGGAGTTTTTGCGGGAACGGGGAATTGATCAGCTGTACTGTCATCAGGCGCAGATGTATGAGTTGGCGCGGGAAGGGAAGAACGTGGTGATTACCACTTCGACGGCTAGTGGAAAGACGCTGAGTTTTCTGCTTCCGGTGATACAGGAGATTCTGGAACATCCGACGGCGCGAGCAATCTTTATTTATCCGACGAAAGCACTTGCGGCGGATCAGTACCGGGCATTGCAGCCGTGGCTTTCTTTTTTCGGACCGGAGAAAATCAGTGCCGGAGTATATGACGGTGATACGCCGGTGAACGAGCGAAAACGGATCCGGGACCGGGCAAATATTATTCTGACGAATCCGGAGATGTTAAATGGCGCTATGCTGCCAAATCACAGCAAATACGGATTTGATTTTATCTTTTCGAACCTGAAATACGTGGTTCTCGACGAGATGCATACCTATCGTGGAGCCTTTGGATCCCATATGGCAAATGTTTTCCGGCGGTTTTCGAGGATTACAGAGTATTATCACGCAGTCCCTCATTTTCTATGTAGTTCGGCTACGATTGCCAATCCGGTGGAACTGGCGGAAAAAATCTGTGGACAACCATTTGCTTCGGTGACAAAAGACGGTTCGGCGGCATCCGAGCGGAATTATCTGCTGATACAGCCACCGAAAATAAGCGGAAAGGATCAGCAATATTACGGGCAGGAATCCATTGTGTCGGTGGCGGCACAGATGCTTCCACAGTTGATGGAACAGAGGGAAAGTTTTCTTGCATTTGCAAAATCAAGAAAAAATGTGGAAGTTGTGTTAAAAGAGACAAGAGACCGGCTGGATGCGGCGGATTTTCTTACTACAGTGACTTCGGATCAGATTTCCGGTTACCGGGGCGGTTATACGCCGATCGAGCGAAAGACCATCGAACAGCAGATGATCCGTGGGGATCTGCTGGGGCTGGTGAGTACGAATGCACTGGAGCTGGGAATTGATATCGGTTCTATCGGAGTGACGGTACTGATCGGTTATCCGGGAACCCGTTCTTCTTTCTGGCAGCAGACCGGGCGTGCGGGGCGAAGTAAGAAAAGTTGTACCAACTATCTGATCCTGGATCACCTTCCGATGGATCAGTATATCGGTCTGGAGCCTGGATGGCTTTTTGATGAGAGCAGTGAACATGCGGTGATTGATCCGGATAACCTGCTGATCGAACTGGCACATATCCGTGCGGCGGCAGCAGAACTCCCGCTGTCTCTGGATGACATTGCCCGCTTCCCGGATCTCGGAGAGACGATTCCGGTACTGATGAAGATGCAGGAAGTGCGAAGCCAGAACGGTCGGTTTGCATGGGCAGGCGGCGAGTATCCGGCGGGCGATTTCTCCATGCGAAATATTGATAAGAACAAATACACGCTGTTGAATCAGGAAACCGGAAAAACGATCACGGAGATGGATGAAAGTCAGGCGTTTCGGGAGATTCATGAAGGTGCGGTTTATATCCACGACGGGGAATCTTACCGGGTGGTGAAGATGGATCTGGAGAGCAAGATGGCGTATGCGATTCCATTTAACGGAAATTATTATACGGTTGCCGGAGGCGAGACGAATATTCATGTAATCCACAACCAGAAGGAACAGCAGTGGAACCGGATTCGGGTGCAGTTTGGTGATGTGAATGTGGCGGATTATGTCTATATGTACAAAAAACTGCAGTTCCATAACCATCAGAATCTTGGATATGAGGAACTTCGGACACCGCTGACGAAGGATTATGATACCGAAGGAACCTGGATGCATCTGCCGGAGAATCTGGTACGGGCGTATCGTGGTCTGCTGCAGGCGGATGATACGGGACGGCTGACCAGGAATAATCATTTTCAGGGCTTGTGTTTCGCTCTGAAAAATGCTGCGCAGATGGTGACGATGACAGAACAGGAGGATATCCATGTGATAACTTCCACAAATGCGCTGGAATTATCGGGTGAAACAGCGTCGGATGTATCCATTTATTTCTATGACGGCTATGTGGGCGGTCTTGGATTTTCCGAGAAAATCTATGATCTGATCCCGCAGGTGATCGAACAGGCGATTCGGATGGTGTCCGGCTGCAAATGCAAAGACGGATGTGCGGCATGTGTGGGGGATTATAAACTGGATCGCAAACTGATCCTGTGGGGATTGGAAAATCTGCGGGAAGCATCGGAGGTTCCCAAAGGTGAAAAAGTAGTTACCTGGGCAGAGTCCACCTGGAAAAGGAAAGAATTCCGACTGGAAACATTACCGGAAAAGTGGGATATTTTTTGCCGGAAAGCCAGAGAGAACGGAGGGCAGTACGCCGGATTTTTCCAGACCGTGCACCGGGTGAAAGTGAAGGATACCAGACTGATTCTTTCGGTAGACACACCATTTTTTGCACAGTGGGCGAATGGGCCGGAAAATAAACAGAGTCTGCGGAATCTGATCGGTTATTATACAGAACTTCCGGCAGGATTTCGGTTGGAAATCCGGGCGGAAAGACCGGAAAAGCGGGGAAATTTATCTGACATTACGGGTTCAGATACAAGAAAAATGTGGACAGAAAGTCACGATACAGCCGGGCGGTCTGTAGAAGACTACGATAGAGAAGAACGGGAGAAACAGGAAAAGATTCTTCGCCGTTACCGGGCGATGGATATCAGGAGAGAGAAAAAAGATGATGGATCTGAATAAACTGAATCCCTACCAGAAAGAGGCAGTGCTTGATGAGAGTCCTGCCTGTCTGGTCAATGCAAATGTAGGAAGCGGGAAGACGACCGTGTTGACGGCAAAAGTTCGCTATCTTTGCGAACAAAAAGGAGTGGCTCCAAAGGATCTGATGGTGCTTACCTTTACCAATAAGGCAGCAAATGAAATCCGGGAGCGGCTGGAAAATCTGACCGGAAAAGAGGAAGATCTGTGGTTTGGCACGTTTCACAGTGTGGCACTTCGGATGTTACAGACGATTCTTCCGGTAGAGGAACTTGGATATACGAAAGAATTTCAGGTATGCATCCCCGAAGAAGAAATGCAGATGGCACAGCAACTGATCACGGAACAGAATCTTCAGATTAAATATAAAAACCGTTTAAAAAAGCGGCTGGATCAAAGCCGTCAGAAAAGTGGAAGAAAACCGAAAGATTACGGGGATGATTTTGAGCGGTTGTGTACTCTGCTGGAAGAAGAAAAAAAGAAACAGAATAAAATGACATACGAGGAGTTGATCTTACATACCGGACAGCTGCTTCAGAGCCACCCGGAGATTCCACGTCCGCTGTGGCTGATCATCGATGAAGTTCAGGACTGCGATCAGAGTCAGCTGGATCTTCTGGACAGTCTGATGGGAAAAGACAGTCATCTTTTTGCGGTTGGTGATCCGAATCAGGTGATCTACAGCTGGCGGGGAAGTGCTTTTCAGATTTTCTTTCAGCTGAAAAACCGCTATCAGGCGATGGAACTCAGCCTTCCGATCAATTATCGTTCTTCTGGGACGATTTTATCTGCAGCAAGACGATTTTTGCAGAATGGAAGTACGCTGGAAGGGATAAAAAGCGAAGGCGGTAAAGTGCAGATCCGAAAACAGTATGATCCATTTCAGGAGGCGGAGGATCTGGCAGCCCGTATCCGGGAGCTTCATATGCAGGGGATTCCGTATCACGAGATTGGGATTCTGTATCGTTTGCAGAATCAGTCGGCACTACTGGAACAGGTACTTACCAGAAATGGGATTCCGGTGCATGTGGCAGTGAAAGAAAAAATGGAAGACATTCCGGTAGTGCAGTGGTTTTTCCATGTACTTCGGTTTTGCGTGAATCATTCGGATACCACGAGTGGTGTGGAAGCGTTGTGCAACAAAACGTATGGAGAGGGATGGACAACGAAAAAATCATTACAGCAGATCCGACGCTGGAAGACGGATGGAACATTGCCGAAAAATTCTCCATTGTTTTCGGGGATGGTGAATGTTCAGGAAGATGTGTTTGTGACAGAAGAAACCGATCAATTGTGGGAAATGTTCTCACTGGATCGTTATCTGATGCCATCCAGAGTTGGTTATCAGGAAGATAAGGCGTGTATTCTGGGAATTTTTGATGCAATTCGGAACAAGGGGAATATCAGAGAATTTTTGAATGATGTGGCTCTCTATGGACTGCCTTGGATGCACAATTCAGGGAAGCAGAAGACGGAGAATATAGTAACAGGGAATTACGTTACAGAAAAGCAAAGTATAGAAGATTTGACAGCAAAATATCCAATAAATACAGCGGGTTACAGTGCGAAAGGGCAAAAAGATAGTTCCAGAGAAGAAGAAATTGACGCTGTGCAGTTGATGACGCTTCATGCCTCAAAAGGATTGGAATTTACCTGTGTTTTCATCATCGGTGTGAATGATGGTCTGTTGCCTCTGCGTGGAACCAGTTTTGATCAGGAGGAAGAAGAACGACGTCTGTTCTTCGTGGGAATGACCCGCGCGAAGGAACAGTTGGAACTTTCCTATTACACCAGCCCGGACGGTTACGGAATCCTTCCGGGTCCCGGAAAATACCTGAAAATGTTTCCGAAAGACCTGATTGAAGGTCTGGATGAACCGAAATATGCAGAAGGAAGTGCGGCGGAACATTTGCAGGCGATGAAGCGGCAGATTTTGCAGGCAAGAGAAGAGCGGACGCTGCAAATGCCAGAAGAGGACTTTCGGACAATATCGCCTGAGATAGATGTTGAAAAACCAGACACGGATCCGTGCAGGCATGAGGAAAAAGAAGAAAACCCTGCGAAGAGTGCAACCAATCATACAGATGCAGATTCCGTAGCCAACCAGCCGCGCGTAGCACACGAAAAATACGGAGTCGGAACGGTAATCTCCGAAAATGAAGACACCATTACCATCCGCTTCGATGATTATGGAGAAAAAGAACTTCTGAAGATGTTTACGGTTTTACATCCGTTGTAGATGCTGAGAACCATTCAATATTTCTGTGAATCTGCCATAAAATGTAAAAAACAATCCATGGCCGGAGTATATTCTCCGGCTTTTTTATATGCAAATCCAATTCCTCCGATAGTCACGAAGGAGGCAGCACCGTGTCAGGAAGTGGTACATAAAGCGACAGATCCTGATTTTGACCTGTACCGTTTGGTTCCGGCACCGACCAATACGCCGGATGATGCAGGTCCGTATATCACTCTTGGTATGTGTTATGCCACCCATCCGGATACCGGCGTTCACGATGTGACGATTCATCGTCTGTGTATCCAGGGAAAAGGTGAGTTATCCATTTTCTTTACACCGGGAGCAAGACATATCGGAGCGATGGCAGAGCGGGCTGAAGCTCTGGGACAAAAACTGCCAATATCTATCAGCATCGGAGTGGATCCGGCGATTGAGATCGGATCCTGTTTTGAGCCGCCGACAATACCTCTTGGCTATGATGAACTTTCCGTTGCCGGAGCACTTCGAAAAGAACCGGTTGTTCTGTGCGACTGTGTTACCGTAAAAGAACGTGCGATTGCCAATGCGGAATATGTGATCGAAGGCGAAGTGATTCCTGATGTCCGCGTACAGGAAGATCAGAACAGCCATACCGGATATGCGATGCCGGAATTTCCGGGATATACCTGACCGGCGATGGTAGTTACAGTGCCACGTCTTCCGTACTGAATCTGACCGGACACAAAGACGAGTATCTGTGCCGGAAACTTTCCGAGCAGATCTGTGCGGCATGCCAGACTACAGTGGTATGTACCGGAGGTGTGCATATTGATCAAATTACAAACGAAGAGATTCAAGAAATTATGCGAACCGTAGAAGAAATGGGAAATATTGTCATTCGACACATTAAGAAACGGAATGAGGATTCTAAATAACTGACGGGTTCGGAGATCCATTAGTTTACCCGGCATAGCAAATATCGAACTGATATTCTACGGCAATATCTCGTGAAGTGTGTCAGCGAATTTTGAATAACCGGCAACAATATCAATAATTTTCCCGTGACAAGTCATATATTTTAACGTATAGTAATAGATAGAAAACAAATGTCAACCGGCGATGGAAAACCTTTGGGACGCCCTTTTCCATCGTCGGTTGTACTATGAAAGAGAAGGAGAAAAAGATGTATACACTATTACTACTGTTGATTTATCTGGCATTTATCAGTCTCGGACTGCCAGATTCTCTTCTGGGTTCTGCCTGGCCGGTTATGCACAAGGCTTTTCAGGTCCCGCTGTCTTATGCGGGTCTGGTAACTATGATTATTTCCGGAGGAACCATCTGTTCCAGTTTGATGTCTGAGCGTCTGACAAAGAAATTCGGTACACAGATTGTAACTGTGTTCAGCGTGATGCTTACTGCAATCGCATTATTCGGATTTTCTACGGCTAGCGCCTTCTGGATGCTCTGTCTATGGGCCGTTCCCTATGGACTGGGTGCGGGAGCGATTGATGCTGCACTGAACAACTATGTAGCGCTTCATTATAACCCCAGGCATATGAGCTGGCTGCATTGTTTCTGGGGACTGGGAACCATTATCAGTCCGTATGTGATGAGTTATGCACTGACCACATCGGTATGGCAGAACGGATATCGCATGGTATCTTTTATCCAGATCGGAATAACCTTGATTCTTTTCGTGACACTGCCGATATGGAAGGTGAATAAAAAAGAAACTGCGCAGGAAGAAAAGGCAGAAGAAGAGATGGTAGGCATCAAAGGTGCACTGAAGATCAAAGGCGTTCCGAATCTTCTTCTTGGATTTTTCTCCTATTGTGCACTGGAATCAGCAGTGATTCTGTGGGGAAGCAGCTATCTGGTAGGAGCAAAGGGAATTTCTGCGGAACGTGCAGCAGCCTTTGCGTCCTTGTTTTGCATCGGTATCACACTTGGAAGATTTCTGGCAGGCTTTATTACAGAGAAAATGGGAGACCACAAGATGATTCGTCTGGGCATCGCTATCATTCTTGTTGGATGTATCGGTATGCTGTTACCGGTATCCATCGATGAATTTGCACTGTTTGGTCTGGTTATTATGGGACTTGGCTGTGCACCGATTTATCCATCTATCATCCATGCAACACCGTCCAATTTCGGAGAGAAGAACTCCCAGGCGATCATCGGTATCCAGATGGCAAGTGCTTATGTGGGATCTACTTTTATGCCGCCGCTGTTCGGACTGATCGCAAACCATATTTCTGTCGGTTTACTTCCGGTTTATGTATTGTTCTTCCTGATTCTGATGTTCTTTATGTTGGAAAAGACATTTAAACTGGTGAAATAGTAATAATCAAACAGCTTCCGGGTTACGTGTCAGTTTCCTGAAAGCTGTTTTTGATTTGCATAATTTTATTTGTAACAGAAAAGGATATAACTATGTATAAAGAAAACAAGGATATAACATTACAATATTATAATCAAAATGCCGGTTCTTTTGTCAGCGGTACAGTTCACGCAGATCTGACAGATACACTGAATCGATTTTTAAGCAGACTGGAACCGGGAGCGGCAATTCTTGATTTTGGCTGCGGTTCCGGCAGAGATACCAAATATTTTCTGGAACATGGATATCAGGTGGAGGCCATAGACGGATCCGAAGAACTGTGTAAAATCGCCAGTGCCTATACAGGAATTCCGGTACGCCAGATGTATTTTCAGGATCTAGATGCCCGGGAGCAGTATGACGGTATCTGGGCGTGTTCTTCGATTCTGCATCTGGAAAAAACAGAATTAAGATCTGTGCTGAAAAAAATGGCGGATGCCCTGCGTCCCGATGGATGGATCTATACTTCTTTCAAATATGGAGAGTATGAAGGGATGCGAAACGGCAGATATTTCACGGATTTCACCTGGAGCAGTTTCCAGAGATTCATCCGTGATACCGAGTCACTTTCCATAGAAGAATCCTGGGTGACCGGTGATGTGCGTCCGGGAAGGGAAGAAGAAAAGTGGCTGAATCTGCTGTTGCAGAAGCGATAATAGAGAATGGCACAAAAACCATCCGTTGTATCAGTGAAATCCTTATTTATTCCGTGCAATTTCAATAAAACCCCTGGCGTATTTGGGAAGATAAGTTCCCCTGCGAAAAGCGATGCTCAGTGTTGTAAAGATTCCTTTTTCACCGACAGAAAAGCAAGCCGGTTTTCTGGAAAAATCCATATTTTGTATATATGTTTCCGGCGTAAAACACATGCCCATTCCCTGCATACAAAGTTTTACACAGGTCTCCGTGTTCCGGCTTCGAACCGGTACACGGGGCTGGACACCGGCGCGATCCAGGGCTTCAAGAACCAGTTTTCCGGTGGTCTGTTCCGGAAAATGGAGAATAAAAGGTTCGCTGGCAAGCGTGGACAGATCGATTCTCGGATACCGGTCGGAGGGAGACGGATATCCGGAAGATGCCAACGGATGATCCGGTGGCATAACCAGAAGAATCCTTGAGATGATATCTGCGGCAAAAGATGCACCCATTGATATTTTCTACGGGATTCCGAGCAGCGTTCCATCGACCAGTGAAAAACTGGAAACCACCGGCGGTGTGATTGATTTTGAGGCGATGAAGCATCTGCTTGGTGAAAAAGATGTGGTCTGCGTTGGCGAGATTATGAATTATCGGGAAATTATCCGGGAAAATCATCTGGAGATCTCAAAATTTCTGGATTATCTGCGGCAGGAACATCCGGGATATGTGATTGAAGGACATTGTCCGTCTCTGGTGGATCTGGATCTTGCAAAATTCCTGTATCTTGGCATTAATGGAGATCATACAGAACATACCCTGGAAGAGGTAAAACAGCGGATCGAAAATGGAATGTTCTTTGAGATCCAGGATAAGATGTTGAAGCCGGAAGTGTTATCGTATATCTGTGAAAATCATTTATTTGAATATTGTTCTTTTGTGACAGATGATACGATGGCAGATGTTTTATATGAACAGGGGCATCTGAATACTGTAGTACAAAAGGCGATAGAGATGGGCTTTCCAAAGGAACAGGCGATTTACTGCGCGACCTATACACCGTGTCAGAGAATGCATTTTTATGACCGGGGTGTGATTGCTCCGGGAAAACTGGCAGATTTTATCCTTCTGAAGGATCCGGCAAAATTACTGGAGCCTGAAACGGTATTTCCATCTATAAAAAAGAGGACAGACAGGCATTCCCCGTAGAACCATATGCATTCCCGGAAGATTTTTATCACAGTGTTTCCATTCCGGAAGTAACACTTTCGGATTTTGATGTTAAAGTTCCGGTCGAAGAAGGGGAAGTAACGGTCCGTGCGATGGAAGTACATCCGGATCGCACCCAGACCACGGAGAAACTGGTAACCATGCAGGTAAAAGAGCACAAGATCTGCTGGCAGGAAAGCGAATGTCTGCTGGCGATGGTTCTGGAACGCCATGGGAAAAATGGAAATATCGGTTATGGATTTCTGACAGGTTCGTGTCAGAGAGAGGGAACCGTAGCAACTACATTTTTTCATGATCACCATAATCTGTTTGTTGCGGGAAATGATCCGGAGGATATGTTGTTCGCCGTACAGAGAATCGGAGAATTGCAGGGCGGTTTTCTTACAGTAAAAGATGGGCAGATTCTCTCGGAACTTGCATTACCTGTCTGTGGAATTCTTTCAGAGGCATCCATTGAAGCAACAGGAAGCGCGCTGAAAGAAGTGCGGGAAAGTCTGATCACTCTGGGATATGAACATCATAATCCGATCATGTCTGTGGGAACGCTTGGACTCCCTGTAAGTCCTGCATTAAAACTGACCGATCATGGATTGATCGATGTAAAAAGAGGAGAAATCGTGCCTCTGGTGTTATCCTGTTCTTGATTTTTTTACAGGATTTGCTATATACTGTTTTATAGTTCATCGGAGGGTGATTTGTTGCATTGCATATCTGGGATTATTTCAAAAAAACGGATCCCGGATTCATTGGAAGCAAAAGCCGGATAAGATGTCAGGTTGAGACACCTGTTTCTTATCCGGCTTTTTCCATAGAGATCTTCTGGCGGGTATCCTTTCTTCCGATTCCGAGGTGATCCTGGCAGCGGCCGATTATCTGAAAGCATATGCGATCGACTGTATTTTCACGGCGGTGTTTTTCTGTTACATCGGT
>OCPU01002538.1_pt1 | contig 11364 bp, 9 predicted proteins | sample 1538661 | NCBI WGS metagenome assembly OCPU01 (sample SAMN04571716, study PRJEB22368) | human gut metagenome | biome: human gut; material: stool | host: Homo sapiens | place: Luxembourg | collected 2012-10-19
GTCAAAAGGTCAAAACGCCGTTCGTGCTTGTACGATAAGGTGTTTGACTTTGGGATCCTAACATCATAATATTGACCGCAGATCAGGTATACGTATAGGTGATTTGCGATGAACCAATAAAGGGAGAATAAGTGAAAAGACCATTTTTTCTGTTTTTTATGGGGCTTGTGCTTGGAGAGGCTGCAGCCATTTCTTTAAACAGGATAGGTTTTTTTGTGATGGCTTTGTTTCTTTTTATTCTTATTTTAATCTGTTTTGGATTGTATCAGAGAATAAAAAGAAAACGGAGCCCTCTTTTTATATATGCAATTATATTTTATGGTTTATTTTTTGCCGGAGGTCTTTTGCTTCTTAGAGCAGAATACCCGGATACGGCAGATCAGATACTTGCGAAAAGAGAGATTGATGGTACATTAAGCGGAAATGTAGAGTTTGTAAAGAAAACAGCGGAAGGGGAGTACCAGCTTACATTAAGTGAAGTTTCATTTTGGGAAGAAGAGAAGGGTTCTTTAAAGGATAAAAAAGGAAGTTATTTTTTTGAAAATTATAAATTAAGGGCGAAATGCCGTATTTTAAAGATTAAAGTATCTGAAAAGAAGATTTATCCGGGAGATCAGATCAGTTGTACAGGCAGACTGAGTGCAATCAAAGAAACTTCTAATCCAGGAGAATTTGATGCAAGAACATATTATTATTCCTTGGGAATCCGCTATCAGTTCTTTGGAAAGGCGATTAGCAGAAAGAAGGAACGGCCTTTGTCAGTATATCGGATGGCAGGCAGGGTAAGAGAAAGAATGGATGCAGTTTATCACTATATACTTTCTGAAAATGAATATGGTTTATTAAAAGCAATGTTTCTGGGAGATAAGACAGAACTGTCTAGTGAAGAAAAACGTTTATATGAAGAAAATGGAGTGGCGCATCTGCTGGCCGTTTCCGGTCTTCACGTTTCTATCGTTGGAGGAATGTTGTTTCGTTTTTTAAGAAAAAGAAAGTTTAGCTATGCTGTTTCATGTATCTGTTCAAGCTTTGTTCTGTTATTCTATGCGATTATGACCGGTTTTGGAAATTCTGTTTTCCGGGCGGTCATTATGTTTTTGATTTTTTTGCTAGCACAATATTTCGGAGCGGAATATGATATGGTTTCTTCTATGAGTCTGGCGGGAATATTAATGTTATATGACGGTCCGCTGAGAATTCTGGAAAGTGGATGCATTATTTCATTTACTTCTATTTTTGCCATTGGAATGATTGTTCCTTTTATGAAAGAACTGGAGGAAAAACGAAGAAAAAGTAAATTGATACCGGGTGAATTCTTAATAGAAAGCAAGTGGAAGAAAAGAATAAGGCAGGCTTTTTTTACAAGTGTTATTATTTCTATGGTAATTGGTCCGTTATTGCTGCGGTTTTATTATCAGTGGAGTCCATATAGTGTTTTGCTGAATCTTTTTGTAATTCCGGCAATGAGCCCGCTTTTGCTTAGTGCGATTACAGGTGGAGTCGTGGGATTGTTTCAGCTATGGGCAGGCATGGCAGGATGTATCCCCGCAGTCCTATTGTTAAGAGGCTTTCATGTGATATTCCAGTTTATTCATAAGATGCCGGGTGCCGTTATTGTAACAGGGTGTCCATCATGGTGGAAGATTCTCCTTTTTTATCTGGCAGAGCTGTGTCTGTTTATTTGCTGGTATTATCGTTTATGGAGTGTGGGATGTGTTTTTATACTTATCTTGATTGCAGGAAGATTCTGCAGACCGGTGCCTCCTTTACAGATCAGTATGCTTGATGTAGGTCAGGGAGAATGTATTTTTTTAAAAACCCCTGCAAACGAAACCATATTGATTGATGGGGGCAGTACATCGAAGAAACATATCGCAGACTATACGATTCTTCCTGCCTTGAAATATTATGGAACAGATCATCTAGATTATGTTATAATAACCCATACGGATGAGGATCATATTTCGGGGATAAGAGAATTGTTAGAAGAAGAGTATCCTGTGAAAAATATTATTCTTCCGGATACGTTAGCGATGCGTTTACCTGAACAAAAGACAGGAAAAAGGGAAGTACAGGAAAAAGACAGAGAAAGCAAGAAAAATATACTGGAAGTTATAAAAAAGAGTAACGCCAATGTTTTAAAAATAAGTAAGGGAGATATTCTACAGCTTGACAGAATAAGCCTACCTTGTCTTCATCCAGTAAAAGGATGGGATGATGAAGATGTTAACAGCGGTTCTATAGTATTTGCTCTCTCATATGAAAAGTTTACGATGCTGTTTACAGGTGATCTGCCAGGAGAACAGGAAGCATTGTTCATGAAAGAGGTACCGTCACCTGTTTCTATTTTAAAAACAGCGCATCATGGCTCAAAGAATTCTACGACAGATTTATTCTTAAAAATGGTGCATCCTCAAAAAGCAATATTGTCAGCCGGAAAAAATAATTTATATGGGCATCCACATAAGGAAACCATAAAAAGACTGCAAAAAAATGGAGCAGATATTTACGGAACTTTATGGGGAGGTGCGATTCATATCGAGAGTAACGGGCAAAAGTATCAGATAAATTATTTTAAAAATCAATGAACACGAGGAATTTATTTTTATGAAAGAAATAAAAAAACAGATAAAAGAAAAATCTTTTTATAAAGTCTATCTTCTGACTGGAGATGAACCATATCTTATCCTTCAGGCAAAGCATATGCTGAAGAATGGAATGATCAGAGAAGGTGATACGATGAACTACGCAGAATTTACCGATGCGAAAGTAGATATCAATACCTTGCAGGAACTGGCATTTACCTATCCGTTCTTTAGCGAAAAACGTCTTTTGCTTTTAGATGGAACAGGAATCTTAAAAACAGGAAAAGATGAATTTGTGAATATTATGGATAATATGCCGGAAACGACCTGTATTCTTATATGTGAATCAGAAGTGGATAAACGTTCTAAAGTATACAAGTGGATAAAAAAGAATGGTTATATTGGAGAATTTTTAAAAAAGAATCAAACAGAAAAAGTTCTTCTGCGCTGGATTGCAGCTTTGCTTGGAAAGGAAAAGAAGCAGATTAGAGAAAATGATGCAATATATTTCCTACAAAAAGTTGGAGATGATATGTTTCAGATAAAGAATGAAACAGATAAGTTAATCGCCTATGTCGGAGAAAAAGAAGAAATTACAAAAGAAGATATTGATGCGATTACATCCGGGGAAGTACAGGATAAAATATTTGACCTTGTAGATGCCATTGCCAGAGGAAATAAGCCGGCGGCACTTGGGTATTATAATGATCTTATTCTTTTAAAAGAACCACCAATGCATATTTTATTTCTAATCGTGCGTCAATATCGGATTCTTCATATTATTTCCAATATGCGCACACTTCGCAAACCAGATGATGCCATCGCCAAAACCGCTGGAATCCCACGATTTGCCATTCGAAAAAATGAACAACAGCTAAGAGGTTATGGAGAAAAAACATTAGAAAGATGTATCGAGGAATGTATTCAGATAGAAGAAGACATTAAAACCGGAAAAATAGGAGATCAGATTGGAGTAGAAGCTCTGATTTGCAAATTACTTTTACCCTAATATCATACAATTTGGCAAAATAACAAGATAAAATAAAAAATCTCCGAAAAGCAGCCGCTCTTTTCGGAGATAAATGGTTTATTTTAATTAAGCAATTCCGTTAACCGCTTTTGTAAGACGGGAAACTTTTCTTGCTGCTGTATTCTTGTGGAAAATTCCTTTAGAAGTAGCTTTGCTGATTTCAGAAATAGCAACTGTTAAAGCAGCCTGTGCAGCTTCTTTGTCACCTTTTGCTACAGCAACTTCTACGTTCTTAATACAAGTTTTTACTTTAGATTTAATAGATTTGTTCCTTAATGTCTTTGTTTCGATAACTAAAATTCTTTTTTTTGCAGATTTGATGTTAGCCAATCTGTACACCTCCAAATATTATTACTTATAATTATTACTATGTTTATATTGTTTTGCATTATTTCGGACACGGACAATCTAATGTAAACATACTTCTATATTCTATTAATTTTCGAGCAGTTTGTCAAGCGTAAAATGAATTTTTTTTCGAAATATGTTATACTGAGATAACGTTTTTAATTTAAAAGGAAGGGAACATTTATGGGTGCAATGTGCGAGATATGTGAAAATAGAAAAGACTTGGAATTATATATCCATATTCCATTTTGTATAAAGAAGTGTAACTACTGTGATTTTCTTTCTTTTCCTTCAAGCGCAGAAGACAGGGAAGAGTATGTTCGATGTTTGGTAAAAGAGATAGAGCAGACAGGTATAGTTTTAAATAATAAAGATACTTATCAGGTAAGAAGTGTTTTTATAGGAGGAGGGACCCCATCTCTTCTTTCCGGCGATCAGATAAAGAATATTATGCAGGTGGTTCAGAAATATTTTCTCATAAAAGAGGAAGCAGAGATTACAATGGAGGCGAATCCGGGAACTCTTACAAAGAAAAATCTTTCTGCATATAAAGATGCTGGTATAAACCGTCTGAGTATGGGATTGCAAAGTGCAGATAATTCCTGCCTCTATTTATTAGGAAGAATTCATACATGGGAAGAGTTTTTGAAAAATTATGAGCTGGCTAGAAAGGCTGGATTTGAAAATATTAATATTGATCTGATGAGTGGTCTTCCGGGTCAGACGATGAGTATTTATAAGAAAACACTTGAAAAAGTAATGGCATTGCGACCGGAGCATATTTCTGCATACAGTCTTATTTTAGAAGAAGGAACCCCTTTTTACGAATCAGAAGAGATTCATAAAAAGATTCCGAATGAAGAAGCAGACCGCGAAATGTATCAGTTTACAAAGGAGATTCTTGCAGAAAACGGATATGACAGATATGAAATTTCTAATTATGCATTAAAAGGAAAGGAATGTATTCATAATCTTGGATATTGGAGCGGGGTTCCATATATTGGCTTTGGGCTTGGCGCATCTTCTTATTTTGAAGGAATTCGTTTTTCAAATGAGAGAAACTTGGAACATTATAAAAAAGAGCCGTATGTTCCTTTTATGATGAGGGAAGATTATACTGTATTAAGCCAAAAAGATAAAATAGAAGAATTTATGTTTTTAGGGCTGCGCAAACGAGCTGGCATTTCTAAAAAAGAGTTCAGGGAGTGTTTTCATAAAAATATCATGGACGTGTACGGAGAAGTGATATCTAAATATGAAAAGATTGATCTGCTTGAATGGATAAAAAATGGGGAAATGCTTCGTCTTACAGATGCAGGAATCGATGTGAGCGATTATATTTTCTGTGATTTTATGTTGTAAAAAGATTTTAAGAAAAAAATCGAAAATATACTTGACAAGGATTGCAGATAGTGATAACTTAATGAATGTAGATATTAGCACTCGATAATGATGAGTGCTAATAACTAAGAAGGAAGGGAGTAAGAGATGGAACTGGATGAACGTAAGATGAAAATTTTAAAAGCAATTATTTCTACTTACTTAGAGACCGGAGATCCGGTAGGAAGCAGAACGATTGCCAAAGATTCTGATTTACATTTGAGTTCAGCAACGATTCGTAATGAGATGGCGGATCTCGAAGAACTTGGATATATCCTCCAGCCACATACTTCTGCCGGAAGGATTCCTTCAGATTTAGGATATCGTTATTATGTGAACTGTCTGATGGAAGAGAATGATGAGATTCGAATCAGGGAAACCGAGAGGGAGAAGGAACATCAGGATCTGATTAATAAGATGGATCGCATGGAAGAGGTTCTGAAGAACGTTGCAGATTTACTTGCAGCGAACACGAACTACGCTACATTGATTTCCACACCACAGATTAAGGAATCGAAGCTTAAGTTTATTCAGCTTTCTATGGTGGATACACAGAGGCTTTTGATAGTGATCGTAGTTGGGAATGATACGGTAAAGAACGTACTCATGAATATGGATGAACCACTTGGGAATGACGAGATTTTAAAACTTAATATTTTGTTGAACTCTTTTCTTCAAGGACTGACACTGAATGATATTAATATCGAGTTAGTTCATACGATGAAGGTGCAGGCAGGGATGCATGCAGATATTTTAGAAGGAGTTTTCAGTGGAATTGTAGAGGCAATTCACGAAGCAGACAACATGGAGATTTATACCAGCGGAGCAACGAATATGCTTAAGTATCCTGAGCTTGTTAATCCTGAGCATACAACAGCACTTCTTGATACATTAGTGGAGAAGAAGCAACTTGTAAAGCTTGTGGATGATACAGTGAATCAGGAAGAAAAACATGGCATACAGGTTTATATCGGTAACGAGACGCAGGTACAGTCTTTAAGGGATTGCAGTATCGTAACTGCCACTTATGAATTGAAGGAAGGCGGAACAGGAACGGTCGGAATTATCGGACCGAAACGAATGGATTACCGAAAGGTTGTAAATACTCTCAGAAATCTAACCGATGATTTAGATGAGATTTTTAATAATAAATCATAGAAAGGTGGTACTTAAGTGGAAGAAGAAAAAAAAGTATCCGACGAAAGTATCGTAGAAGAGGCGAAGGGAGAGACTCCAGAAGAAACAACGACGGAGGACGGAACGGAAGCCAAAGAGACAAAAGAAACAAAGACGAAAAAGAAAAAGAAGTCTGCAGCCGCTCTTGAAATTGAATTAAAAAAGAGTGAAGAAAAGGCAGCAGAGATGACAGATAAATATCAACGTCTGATGGCAGAATTTGAGAATGCCAGAAAGAGAAATGCAAAAGAGCAGAGCCATATGTATGATGTAGGAGCGAAAGAGGTTCTTGCAAAGTTACTTCCGGTTGTTGATAATTTTGAAAGAGGTTTGGATGCTCTTTCAGAAGAAGAGAAGGAAGGGGCATTTGCTCAGGGATTTATCAAAATTTATCAGCAGATGATTACCGTACTTGAAGAAATCGGTGTAAAACCGATGGATGCTGTAGGAAAGGAATTTAATCCAGATTTTCATAATGCAGTCATGCATGAAGAGAATGAAGAGATGGGTGAGAACCTTGTATCTGAAGAGTTCCAGAAAGGATATATGTATAAAGATGGAGTTCTTCGTCACAGCATGGTAAAAGTAGTTAATTAGTCATATTTTAGATATACGAATTTGACAGAATACAGGAGGAAATAATTATGGGTAAAATAATCGGTATTGATTTAGGTACAACAAACTCATGTGTAGCAGTAATGGAAGGTGGAAAACCTGTTGTTATCACAAATGCAGAAGGAATGAGAACAACTCCTTCCGTAGTAGCTTTCACAAAAACTGGTGAAAGAGTTGTCGGTGAGCCGGCAAAGCGTCAGGCAGTAACAAATGCTGACAAGACTATTTCATCAATCAAACGTGAAATGGGTACAGATTATAAAGTAACAATTGATGATAAAAAGTATTCTCCACAGGAGATTTCCGCAATGATTTTACAGAAGTTAAAATCTGATGCAGAGAATTACTTAGGAGAAAAGGTAACAGAAGCAGTTATCACTGTTCCTGCATACTTCAACGATGCTCAGAGACAGGCAACAAAAGATGCAGGTAAGATTGCAGGCCTTGATGTAAAGCGTATCATTAACGAGCCTACAGCAGCAGCTCTTTCTTATGGCCTTGATAACGAGAATGAGCAGAAGATCATGGTATATGACTTAGGTGGTGGTACATTTGATGTATCTATCATTGAGATCGGTGATGGTGTTATCGAAGTATTATCTACAGCCGGAGATAACCGTTTAGGTGGAGATGATTTTGATAATGTAATCACACAGTATATGTTAGAGGATTTCAAGACAAAAGAAGGTGTAGATTTATCTACAGATAAGATGGCAATGCAGAGATTAAAAGAAGCTGCTGAAAAAGCGAAAAAAGAGCTTTCTTCTTCTACAACAACAAACATCAACCTTCCTTTCATTACAGCAACTGCTGAGGGTCCAAAGCATTTTGAGATGAACTTAACAAGAGCGAAATTCAATGAATTAACAGCTCACTTAGTAGAAAGAACAGCAACACCTGTTTCTAAAGCATTAAACGATGCAGGTCTTAACGCTTCTGAATTAAGTAAGGTATTATTAGTTGGTGGTTCTACAAGAATTCCAGCTGTACAGGATAAAGTAAAGCAGTTAACAGGTCACGAACCTAACAAGTCACTTAACCCAGATGAATGTGTTGCTATCGGTGCTTCTATTCAGGGTGGTAAGCTTGCTGGTGATGCCGGTGCTGGTGATATCCTTCTTCTTGATGTAACACCACTTTCACTTTCAATTGAGACAATGGGTGGTATTGCTACAAGACTTATCGAGAGAAATACAACTATTCCTACAAAGAAGAGCCAGATATTCTCCACAGCTGCTGATAACCAGACAGCCGTTGATATCAACGTAGTACAGGGTGAAAGACAGTTTGCCAAGGATAACAAGTCACTTGGACAGTTCAGACTTGATGGTATACCTCCAGCAAGAAGAGGTGTTCCACAGATTGAAGTTACATTTGATATCGATGCTAATGGTATCGTAAATGTATCTGCTAAGGATCTTGGAACAGGCAAGGAGCAGCATATTACAATAACAGCTGGTTCTAATATGTCTGATGAAGATATCGATAAGGCTGTTAAGGAAGCTGCTGAGTTCGAAGCTCAGGATAAGAAGCGTAAGGAAGCTATCGAAGTTCGTAACGAAGCTGACTCTATGGTATTCCAGACACAGAAGGCTCTTGATGAAGCTGGCGACAAGCTTGATGCTAACGACAAGGCAAATGTTGAGGCAGACCTTAACGCACTTAAGTCACTTGTTGAATCAACAGATGCTGAGAATATGACAGATGCTCAGGTTGATGAGATTAAGGCAGCTAAAGAAAAGCTTATGACATCAGCACAGAACCTCTTTGCTAAGATGTATGAAGCAACTCAGGGTGCAGGCACAGCCGGTGCTGGTCCTGATATGGGAGCTGGCGCAGGTGCTGATAATGCACAGGGAAGCGCACCTTATGGTGATGATGTTGTAGATGGTGACTACAAGGAAGTATAATTAAGTAATATATATGATGTGGTCTATGATTATTGAAGGTTATAATATCAGAGTTAATGCAATTAACAATGATTAATTATGGAGTTATATAAAGACTTCTTAAGACTTGACAATTATAGATGAAATCAGAAAGGAAGTCAGGACTCATATCAGGGTACCTGACTCCTTTCGGGTATAGAAAGGCGGAACCTATATGGCAGAAAAGAGAGATTATTACGAGGTCCTTGGTGTGCCTAAGGACGCAGATGATGCAGCAATTAAAAGAGCATATAGACAGTTAGCTAAGAAGTATCACCCTGATATGAATCCGGGAGATAAAGAGGCTGAGGCTAAGTTTAAGGAAGCATCAGAAGCATATGCAGTTCTTAGTGATGCAGATAAGAGAAGACAGTATGACCAGTTCGGACACGCAGCATTTGAAGGCGGTGCAGGTGGAGCTGGCGGTGGCGGCTTTGATTTTGACTTCGGTGATATGGGCGATATATTTGGTGATATATTCGGTGGCATGTTCGGAGGAGGTTCAAGCAGCAGACGTAACAGCAACGGACCAAGACGTGGTGCAGATATAAGGGTTAATGTAAGAATTACATTTGCAGAGTCAGTTACAGGAACTAAGAAGAAGATAGATGTAACACTTAAGGACGAATGTTCTAAGTGTCACGGAACAGGTGCAAAGCCGGGAACAAGTCCTGAAACTTGTAAGAAATGTGGCGGACGTGGACAGGTAACAGTAACACAGCAGTCATTCCTTGGAATGATGAGAAGTGTACAGCCTTGCCCAGACTGTCACGGAACAGGTAAGATTGTTAAAGAAAAGTGTCCAGACTGCTATGGAACAGGTTATATAAGCAGCAAGAAGACAATTGAAGTTAATATACCTGCTGGTATTGATAATGGACAGTGTGTCCGTATTCAGGGCAAGGGCGAGCCAGGTACTAATGGCGGTCCAAGAGGCGATTTATTAGTAGCTGTAATGATATCAGCAGATCCAGCATTTGAGAGAGATGGCTATAACATTTTCTCAGATGTTGTAATAAGCTATCCTACAGCAGTTCTTGGCGGAGAAGTCAAGGTAAAGACTGTTGATGGTGAAGTTATATATGAAGTTAAGCCGGGAACAGCTTCAGGTACAAGAGTAAGGCTCAGAGGCAAAGGTATGCCAACATTAAGAAATCCTCAGACAAGAGGAGATCATTACATTACACTTATTGTTGATATTCCTACAAAGCTTAATAATGAACAGAAAGAAGCACTTATGGAATATGATAAGACACTTACAGGAGAGGAACACAAACATCCAAAGAAGAAGGGCTTCTTTAAATAAATGCATAAAGTTCTTATAAAAATACAAACGAAATATATCATTTCATTGTCGTATTTAAAGAATTATGATATAATCAAAGACACTGAGAAGTATCAGTCGAATAATTAAAAGAAAGGGGCTATTATTATAATGAGTAATATAGCAGATAAGTTTGAAGAACTTGGAGTAATTCCAGTAGTAGTATTAAATGATTCAAAGGATGCTCTTCCATTAGCAAAGGCTTTAGTTGAAGGTGGTCTTCCATGTGCAGAAGTTACATTCCGTACAGAAGCTGCTGAGGAATCTATCCGTCTTATGCACGAAGCATATCCTGATATGGTACTCGCTGCTGGTACTGTACTTACAACAGAACAGGTTGACAGAGCTGTAGCAGCTGGTGCTTCAGTTATCGTAAGCCCAGGTTTCGATCCTGAAGTTGTAGATTACTGTATCTCAAAGAATATTCCTGTTATGCCTGGTATCGTAACACCTTCTGAGCTTGCTCAGGCTGTTAAGAGAGGTCTTACAAGAGTTAAATTCTTCCCTGCAACAGCAGCTGGCGGAATCAAGATGATCAAAGCTATGTGTGCAGCTTACACAACAGTAAGAATTATGCCTACAGGCGGTATCAACACATCTAACCTTGAAGAATTCTTATCATGTGACAAGATTTTCTGCTGCGGCGGTTCTTGGATGGTTAAAGGTGATATGATTAAAGCTGGTGAATTCGATAAGATTCAGAAGATGACAGAAGAAGCTGTTGCTTTAGTTAAGGAAATCCGTTCTAAGTAATTCAGACTTGTTCCTGAATTATTCATCCCGGTCTTGTCCCATTACTTACATATGTTTTGTATGTAATGTGGACAGACCGGGATTTTTTATGATTCTTTGTCAAGAGTAGTGATACAATCCTTTTTTATAATATTTATTTCAAATATTGGCCATCATAAAACGGTTCGTTCAAGTGCTCTATCATCTCGCTTAAAAGATTATATTCAAACCAACCTCTTTCTTATA
>OCPU01002559.1_pt1 | contig 11258 bp, 11 predicted proteins | sample 1538661 | NCBI WGS metagenome assembly OCPU01 (sample SAMN04571716, study PRJEB22368) | human gut metagenome | biome: human gut; material: stool | host: Homo sapiens | place: Luxembourg | collected 2012-10-19
GGATAAGTGTAGCTAACGCACATGCGATGCGACTGATAGATTGGCAATAAATGGATATTCGTATACTTATTCGTATACTTTTTTATGCGTTTTCAAATCTCGCAGAGGAGAAACATGTCAGCCGCATCGATCCTTGACAGCATGGTCTCCGTCACCAGCCTTAACCACGGCGGAGCAAGCAAAGCATTAAGTCAGGTGGGCGACAACCATCCAGTCGTCGTACTCAAAAACAATCAGCCCAGCGCGGTCATAATCACGCCCGCCGACTATCGCCGGCTCACTCAGGCTGAAGAAAATTTCGCGCTATACCGCAAAGCCGTGGAACGCCTACGCAACGATGACAGCACACTGCTAACCGATGCAGACGTATTCGGCGAAGATTATAAGCCGATTGATGACGGTTTTGAACCAGAATTCGAATAAGGTCCATCAACAACCGGCAAGTGGACAATTTTGTATATTTTGATATGGCGATGCAGGTTGTATGAAATCAAGAAATCGACGTCTTGCACAGCCGGATTGAATATAGTGGATGGCATTGCGATACGTACAGGTTTCACTTTTGGTCGGAGCAGTATCCATGTACAAAGGCGATTTATCAATCACACGAGGAGCTGACTGAAATGGCAGCGTTCGGCAGGCCGGAATATGACCGTTATGTACGTCTTGCGGAAATGATGATTTCATTTCTAAGAGACCATGGATACAACTACGACGCCAATCTCGATCAAGACATCCTTGACCATGATGGACCGGGAGTGCCAGTCGAAAATGGCGTTGACGCCATCATCGAGTTCAACCTCACTCCTCCGAAGGATATGATCACCTTGTTTGGACAAGTTCATGATGAAAATCCTTGGTGCGACGAGGAATACGAACAATTTCGCGATTACCTGCGAGAACGCGAAGATGAGCACCAATCGGGTAAATCGATTCCGCCATCCGCAGATTAGAACGCCCCCACACACAAGTAATAATCGTTTGCACTGTTCATCGTAGCGGGCGCGGAACTCATTCTCACTTCCCGCAGTGACACCGTATGCCAGATAAAAAACCGGGAACGGACGCGACGTTTGAATTACGACGAACCCGACTCCCGGCATCGCGACTGCTTCTCAAAAGATGTGTGCTTGACTCACATGGATGGTACTGAGAACCATTCGCTTGCGATCTGCTTCCGCACACATGCTGGCGCGATGTAAATACAACGCAGGCACACGGCAGATACAAATCAAGTCTGTGCAAAACTTCCAGCCAGCAAAGAAGCCGACCGGAAAGCCACAGGCCACTCTAGTCGTATGGTCGAATATTCACAAATTAACTGACCAAACCGACATATGTCATGTGAAGTGAGCGATAAATCAAAAAACGGCAGTTCAAAAGCGGACCATCTCAATACACGTATCCCATATGGGATACGACCGGTAGTGAAGGTCCGGTCGTACACGCTTATCGTATTTCAATCCACGCATCCCGTATGGGATGCGACGCACCGCGTCTACGAATTTCCGTGATCGTAGAAATTTCAATCCACGCATCCCGTATGGGATGCGACTTGCCACGATTAAACATACATCCTCCTTTCGTGTTTTGCTTCAATTTTTCTTAAGCAATTTCTGCACTATTTTTCCGCAGTATGGGCCGCTGGTTTCCATCAGGAACTGCACCATATGACCGCCCAGACGAGAACAGGCACCAGCCCGCCGTGCCTGTATATTCCCGAGACGCAGCCCAAAAACGAATCCGCCGGCTGCAGCCGGCGGCGCTCGGGAAGGAAAGGACGATGGCGATACCGATGCCCAAACAGCAAGATATCAGGAGACTGGACCGTCAGGGAGTGTCCAGGTCGGAGATCGCGAGAAGGCTGAACGTGGACCGCGCCACGGTCGCGAAATACGCCGACATGGACGACATGACCCCGAAACCGCCCACGGACAGGCGCCGGGGCTCCAAGATCGGCCCGTACGCGGCGTTGGTCGACGGATGGCTCGAGGCCGACCGCATGCTGCCCCGCAAGCAGCGCCACACCGCCAAACGCGTGCATGACAGGCTCCGCGCGGAGACCGGCTACGACGGCGAGTACACGACGACGCTGAGGTACGTGAGACGCTGGCGCGAGGCGAACCGGAGCAGTTCCGACGGGTACGGGCGAGCTCGTCTGGGCGCCCGGCGTCGCGCAGATCGATTTCGGTGTGGCGAAGGCCCGCATCGCCGGCGAGCTCGTGGACGACCACTGCCTGGTCGTCACGTTCCCCCATTCGAACATGCGGTACGTGACGAGCCTGCCCGGGGAGAACGCGGAATGTCTGTGCCACGGGCTGGTCGAGGTGTTCGAACACATCGGTGGAGTCCCTCCCGTGATCGTCATGGACAACGCCACCGGCGCGGGACGCAGGAACGCGAGGGGCGAGGTGACGCCCGCCGCGGTGCTCGACGTGTTCGACATCAAAAAATCGCTGTCACACAAGGGCAACCCCTACGACAACGCCGTGGTCGAATCGACGAACAGGCCGCTGAAGAAGGAGCTCGTGTACCGGAACCACTACACCACGATCGAGCAGCTGAGGCATGACCTCAACGACTACGTGTGTTGGTCCGACAACCGGCGGCTCCACTCCACCCTCGGATACCGGAGCCCGAAGGAATTCACCGAACAGGGACTCGTCCTCTAAGAAACTGTCCAACACGCTGTTGCCAATCCACTCGTGCTCTACGAGCCCGTCGGCACCGGCAAGACGCATCTCGCGGTCGCGTTGGGCAGGCTCGCGTGCATGCGCGCGATACCTGTCAGGTTCTTCACCGCGACCGGGCTGCTTATGATGCTGCGCCGCGCGAAACGGGAAGACCGGCTCGACACGGAGCTCCGGCAGATCGCCAGGGCGAGGCTCCTGATCATCGACGAGTTCGGCTACATGCCGATCGACAAGGAGGGCTCCAGGTTCCTGTTCCAGGTCATATCGGATTCCTACGAGACCCGGAGCATGGTCCATATCATGAACATCGAGTTCTCCGGCTGGGGGCGCGTGCTCGGCGACAAGAACATGACCGCCGCGTTGATCGACCGCACCGTGCACCACGGAAGGCTCGTCAGATTCGAGGGAGGCTCCTACCGTAGCGAGCACGCCCTCATGACCAGATAGCCAGGAAGAAAAGGGCGGCGGATTCCGACGTCGCAGTTTCTGTTGGAGACCAGCCGCCTATGCTGCTGAAAAATAGTGCCTATACTGTGGATGCCAACTTGCAGAAACACACCAGAGCGCCGCCGCGCACCCGCTCCGGTCGATTTCAATCCATGCTCTCCGTAAGGAGAGCGACGTAATATGCATTCGTCCGCGCGATATAATTTACCATTTCAATCCACGCTCTCCGTAAGGAGAGCGACTTTTCATTCTTTCATACAGCGCAGTGTGCTGGATTATTTCAATCCACGCTCTCCGTAAGGAGAGCGACTCCCCGCCATCACGCTCAGCGTCAGACTTGCCATTTCAATCCACGCTCTCCGTAAGGAGAGCGACCTTTCTGCGATTCGAGAGGGATGAATCCGACCGAATTTCAATCCACGCTCTCCGTAAGGAGAGCGACGCGCATGGCTGCGCCCCGCCCCATCGCTGGGGTGTGAAAGGTAAAAGAAAAGCCATCACGTTTCGACGTGATGGCTTTCTGGGATTCAGAGATTTCCCAGCGCTTTTCTTCGCGCGTATTCGGACCGCAGCTCGTCGGTCGACACATAGTCGCCGACGGACCAGCGCTTCTTTCCTTCGTTCCTGACCCATTCATATTCGTCCTGCGGCATGGAGATATCGCCATACTTGCGTTTGATTTCCGCAAGATGGCGCTCATCGGTGACTTCCTTCAAATCACCGGGCATAAACGTGAAACGGTCGGAACGATCCATAGGCTCAATCATAGCAGTCTCAGATAAACGATCGGTCTGCCGTCGGATGCTCCAAGCCCTTCGAAATGAAGAGCCCTTCCTCTCGGCAGAAGAATTTCGTATTCTCCCGGATGCTGAGTGATCGGCTCCACATACACGCCGGCGCTTCCCGGCGGTACCAGGATTCTTGTGGCGATGCGGTCTTCCCCATCAACGTCAATGCCTCCCTCCTTGATGCTGGTGGCCATGTAGCCGATGTGTTCGAAGGTGCGACCGGTATTCAAATCGAAAAGCGACTCCATGTCGTTGACGTGGAACGTCGACAACCGCATCTGCCTGTCGACCGTGAAACGTTCTCGGGTGATATGGTCGGATATCGCTTCGTCGATGCATTCGACCTGATGGATGACGTCTTTCGACGGGTTTCGTCCGCCGAACAGGTAGCCGTTGATACTTTTATAGCTGTCTCCGGTCCAATCCATCAAAGCCGCGATCTTCTCGTCGTTGGAATTTCAATCCACGCTCTCCGTAAGGAGAGCGACCAAGGGCGCGGCGTTGCGCACACTGACTGACGAGTTATTTCAATCCACGCTCTCCGTAAGGAGAGCGACTTTTCTCAATTTGCTTGCACCCAATTGGGTGCTATACTATTTCAATCCACGCTCTCCGTAAGGAGAGCGACCCGGACAACACGCTGAACGACGGGTTCACGCGGCGTATTTCAATCCACGCTCTCCGTAAGGAGAGCGACATTTGACAATATCCCTGTACCCCATGTCCCACGATTTCAATCCACGCTCTCCGTAAGGAGAGCGACATCGAGGATTGAACCATCTCTGCACGAGGTGCTATTTCAATCCACGCTCTCCGTAAGGAGAGCGACTCAGCTCGCGCTTCTCAGCTTCCGCGCCCTTAAATTTCAATCCACGCTCTCCGTAAGGAGAGCGACAGGAAGTGGAGAATGATCAGCGAGTGAGGATGCTATTTCAATCCACGCTCTCCGTAAGGAGAGCGACTCCTGACCGGCGTGCAGCTGCTGCGAATCGAAAAATTTCAATCCACGCTCTCCGTAAGGAGAGCGACGGGAGCTGACACCGCTGACTGTGACCGACAATCCATTTCAATCCACGCTCTCCGTAAGGAGAGCGACCACCGTGGCAATGAAATGCTCATGGACGCCAAAATTTCAATCCACGCTCTCCGTAAGGAGAGCGACTACTTTCCACCGCTCTACGAACGCCTTGCCATAATTTCAATCCACGCTCTCCGTAAGGAGAGCGACTTGTCTGGCGCTTTGAATCTGGCCGCGTCCGATGATTTCAATCCACGCTCTCCGTAAGGAGAGCGACACCAGTCCGACGTAATCGGCTGGGATGTATTTCTTATTTCAATCCACGCTCTCCGTAAGGAGAGCGACTTCCGTCCACACCGGAAGCAGAAAAAGGAAACCAATTTCAATCCACGCTCTCCGTAAGGAGAGCGACAAGCCTCCAGGAAAGGCTCCAACACCCTCATCTCATTTCAATCCACGCTCTCTGTAAGGAGAGCGACTGGTTTTTCCGTTGACTGAGTTAATCCACTCTTATTTCAATCCACGCTCTCCGTAAGGAGAGCGACGTGCGAAACTCCGCGAATGCACCAAAGTAGGCTACATTTCAATCCACGCTCTCCGTAAGGAGAGCGACGTTCGAGCGCATCAACAAAACCTTGGATGACCTTATTTCAATCCACGCTCTCCGTAAGGAGAGCGACACTCTAGTGGCCTAGATTGTAGGCGAGACTCGTGATTTCAATCCACGCTCTCCGTAAGGAGAGCGACAATATCGACATAATGGTAATAAACTCTCTCGAAATTTCAATCCACGCTCTCCGTAAGGAGAGCGACGCCAGGCGATGGCGTTGACGTACATGTCGCCATGATTTCAATCCACGCTCTCCGTAAGGAGAGCGACGGCCCGCTGCACGCAAGGCCTCAAGCAAGGCGTTATTTCAATCCACGCTCTCCGTAAGGAGAGCGACTGCTGGCGTCCGCCTCTTCCCAGTTCGTGCTAGCTATTTCAATCCACGCTCTCCGTAAGGAGAGCGACCTCGCAACGCCACGCAATCGAGGAAACCGAGGCATTTCAATCCACGCTCTCCGTAAGGAGAGCGACTCCCACCTGAATTGGAACGGTTCACTGTCATCGTATTTCAATCCACGCTCTCCGTAAGGAGAGCGACTGGCTTGGTGCTGTTCTGTGCGAAAATCTGCATATTTCAATCCACGCTCTCCGTAAGGAGAGCGACGCACGGTCAATGTGTCGCGGTACGAAAAAGGCTATTTCAATCCACGCTCTCCGTAAGGAGAGCGACCTTTTTCGACACTATCGCGTCCCAGCTCAAGCTAATTTCAATCCACGCTCTCCGTAAGGAGAGCGACTTGTGTAAGATCACGGCGGGCGGTGCAAGCATGATTTCAATCCACGCTCTCCGTAAGGAGAGCGACCTAAGCACGCCGGTGAATTCGTCGCGCAAGTATGATTTCAATCCACGCTCTCCGTAAGGAGAGCGACCCACGGTGGCCTTGATGCCGCGCAGTTCCTCACTATTTCAATCCACGCTCTCCGTAAGGAGAGCGACCCGAGCTAATTTAGATGTCAAATCGGGAATGTTATTTCAATCCACGCTCTCCGTAAGGAGAGCGACCATAGTCGACGTAGTCGCCGTCGTACCGCTCCAAATTTCAATCCACGCTCTCCGTAAGGAGAGCGACGCCATACACATCATCGCCCAAATATTCTTTATTATTTCAATCCACGCTCTCCGTAAGGAGAGCGACCCGCTTTCGCGTAGTTTTTCCAAGTCAGTAGCGGATTTCAATCCACGCTCTCCGTAAGGAGAGCGACCCAGCCCCTTCGGGCATGGTGCAAGTTCTTTTACAATTTCAATCCACGCTCTCCGTAAGGAGAGCGACGCCACCGTTTCGCGTCGGTGTTCCGAGATAATGGTATTTCAATCCACGCTCTCCGTAAGGAGAGCGACCCGCACCCTCGGTGCCGGCCACGCCCTGGTTGACATTTCAATCCACGATCTCCGTAAGGAGAGCGACGGTGCGTCGGAGGTTTCCGCCGCGTCATCGGACTATTTCAATCCACGCTCTCCGTAAGGAGAGCGACTGCGGGACGCCGTATTTGACGCTGATGTCCAGGCCATTTCAATCCACGCTCTCCGTAAGGAGAGCGACACCATTTCGGCAACCAGGACACCACCAGCGAGTGATTTCAATCCACGCTCTCCGTAAGGAGAGCGACCCGCCAGAAGATTTGTTCAAACACGACAATTGAAAGATTTCAATCCACGCTCTCCGTAAGGAGAGCGACCCTCGAATCGAAACTCTCCAAGGCGCTCGAGGAATTTCAATCCACGCTCTCCGTAAGGAGAGCGACACGCCGGAATCTTCTGCGGCAATCCAAGCATGGCATTTCAATCCACGCTCTCCGTAAGGAGAGCGACCGTGCAGCTGGACATTTTTGTCCACTTTCTGAGACGCAAGCCAGCTGCTTGGCTTTAAGCATATCAAACAACACCACCGGTACGACGAACAACATGCCTAAAACGAGCAGCTGTCTTTCTGTCTCATTTTAATGTCCACTATTTAGTTTTCAAACGCCCACGAAAATCACAATTCGGATTTCGACAGTTTTTCAGGTGCGAAAGGCGCCCCTCATCATGAGCGCTTCCACTTCGCACAAACACTATTTCAAGACCGGCCACCTTGCCGAAACCACAATACCGCCGGCTAGAGAACACGCTCCAGATGCCGGACGTCACGCTCAAACACTCAACCCGGCATACCCCACACCATATCGTTATGGCACCATGCCATTTTACCCTGTGCTATATCATCATCACATCATTAACCGGCAAACTCCGTTCATGCCCATAACGCTCAATCCTATCCGCATATCGAGCGCCAAGTTTATAAAAGCGCAGACTGTCCTCATCAATATTGGCAATCTTCAACAAATCGTGCACCAACACCAGATAATCGGAAGGACTCACCGAGCATTCGAAAACACTGTTCTGTACACGCTGTCCGTATTTCATGCATGTCTTCGCCACCAAACGAAGACGACGCTTCCCCTCAGGGGTTTCCGTACTCACATCGTACGCAACCACAACCATCATGGTTTTTCACCTCCAATAACACATCACCACGAATCATCGCATACCGCCACACACAGCTACGCACCTTTTACTTCCACATAAATGGCGGGTAATCATCAAGATCACCCCGCAACGATCGAGCTAGCAGCAGCGCTTGCACATACGGAACCAATCCCCACGAAATTTTTTCTTGCAGGAACGGATGAAGAATCTGATCACTCTTCTTTTTCTGCCACGCCGTAAGCACTTTCTTCCGCCCGAAATCAGACAGCAGCACCCCGCCATTCTCCCGTATTTCAAAATCCCCCGGCTTAACAGCGCCTGTATTAACCAATGTCAGCACGAAGCGGTCAGCTAACACCGGGCGAAACTCTTCAACCAGATCCAATGCCAGAGAGGCTCTCCCCGGCCGATCCGTATGCATAAAACCAACATACGGATCCAACCCCACACCTTGCAAAGCCGCAATGCAATCATTCGTCAATATGGAGTAGCAAAAAGACAATAATGCATTCAGCCTGTCCAGCGGAGGCCTCCTCGACCTACTGGTGAAAAAGAAATCATCTTTATTCTTCAGAACCAAATCGTCAAAAGCGTAGAAATAATCTTTGGCAGCAAGCCCTTCGACACCCCTCAACTCATCAACCGTCAAGCTTTTTCGAGCTTTTGACAATGCTGCCGACAATTTGCCGCTCTGCTCGGCAAGTCGGTCGATGTTCACCCGCAAAGCATGATCACGTTTCGTGCGTTCGAGCACCCATTTCGCATTGTAAAGCTTGCCAACAATGAAAGATTTCGCATAACGCAAAGATTTTTGTTCGTCATCCGCGACTCGAAATTGTTCACGGCGAAGTAGCACATTACGATTCTCCTCCCCTAACACGGAACAGTAATAATGACCTCTCGGTGAATAGAATGCCATAGAAACGCCCAGTTTGCCGCAGCGCCCCATAAGAGCAGGCGAAGCACCCTTATACGAGAAACACATGATTCCTTCAATTGACCGTAATGGCACTTTCGCCAAGGTTTGGTCATTCTGATAAATCACAACATTATCGTTCTCCAAGGCAAGATAGGCATCTTCTGTCATCACAAACAACGTGTTTAACAGCTGCTTCATCACTCCCCGCTTTCCTTGAGCCGTTCTTCGATATATGCTTTTGCCGATTTCATCTTCCGTAATTCAGGCAGGCACAAATCCCGTAGAGAACATGACGAACACGATCTGGTCTGTTTCACTTTGGGAGTCCATCCACGGGAGAAAAGATCATGCATTTGCAAGAAGTCAGCTTCGACCATGTTGCGAAGATCTTCGTCAAATTTTACCCGCTCACGACGTTTTGTCTGCTGATAGAACAAAGCACCTTCAGGAATATCACACGCGAGCATTTCTTCCAAGCACATCGCTTCCGCGCATAGCTGTAAACGATCAGCATCAATCGTTTTGGATTTGCCGTGTTTGTATTCAATCGGATATGGCAACCACAATCCATCTCTTCCGTGAAGCGGAACACCATCATTAGACTTATGGAATTCCACAACATCACAGGCTCCAGTTATGCCGAGCGCTCGCGAATAGACTCTCGAATCCCGCATGATCAGCATATCGCCGCGAGATTCAGAAGCCGCATAATCGTGGGCGCGTTCATGTTCCAGATGCCCCGCTGTGGTCAGATAATTTTCTGACCACAGCTGCTCGATATGAATAAGCGCCCATTGACGCTTGCAGAATGAGAAATGCTGAATACCCGAAAGGGCCAGCCAATCTGCTTCTGAATAACCATCTGGCCCTTTCATATAAGCACCTCTCATCTAGGCTTGGACGCTGTAATCAGCGGCCTTCGATTACTTCGTAGCGAAGGCCTGGAATGGAAGCGTCATCTACATTCACGGTTCCATCCGCGTCAACGGAAACGGAACGATGAACTTTGGCCGAAGAATACTGGCCCCCCTTGCAGTTATGTGCAAACCAGACGACATCCAGCACTTCCATCGATCCTGACGGACGTGCCGAACTCTCATCATTCTCGAACAGCGTGACCAGAGCTTCCTTGATTTTCTCTGCATCCTCTGCGCTGAAACCTGTTCTTTCCGCCAGCTGGGGGCTAATGCTTCCATAAGTTACATATACGGCACGTCCAGAGACACGATACTTCATGCCCATGGTGTCGGATGATTTTTTACCGGAATCCGTAGTCTCGCTGTTGACCGATTTAGTGATTTGCACATCGTCAATTGCGATGGGATTAATGGAGAATGCCGGCTGAATCGAGACCGGTCCGCGTACGCCAATCGAAACCTCATCGGTATCCTTGGCCTTCTTAAAGGCGAAAACCTGACCAAAGGACCGCACATCAAGCCAACGCTCGCACACCTTACCGAAGACTACATTCTTCTGCTTCTGCTCATCCTTCGGCAAGGTCTTCAGATATGTATTGAACCTGTCCGACAGCGATTTGGCACCATCATCGGAACGATCATCAGACTGCACAAAGACTGATTCTCCTGCATCCTGCAGACGGTTGCGGATCTTCCTCTTCAAGGCGACGTCGGAAACCTCACCCAGCCCTTCTGACGTCGTTCTCGGACGATTACCATTCAACGGATCACCATTGGGATTTGCGTTATTCACCGCAAAGGCAATCGCAAAATCAATCTTATTTTCCAAAGCTGCCATAATCACATACTCCTTACTTATAGGCGATGAATCGACTCTGATAATTACAAAAGTCAGTTGTTGCTATTATTTTTTTGAGAAATCTCTTGCGCTTTACGCTTAGATGCTCTCCGCTGACATGAATATCCCAGAAGAAACATTGGCGAAAGCGCCTTATTATCTTCAAAATCCCCTTCCTTAAACAAAGCCATAACATCGTCGACTTCATTACGGAACCAGGACCCACCGTTTGCCGATTTAAGGTATGGCGTAAGCTGCTTCCACAATGTGCCCCACGTCGTATAGGGCTTCGCCGTGAAATTGCTCATCAATTTGATTGCATTGGTTGGACGGTCCTTGACTCCCTGCTTACGCAAGACGCTTTCCTCGAAATTGTCGGCAAGCGCCAACAACCTTCCATACAGGTAATCACGATCATCTCGATTCGGTTCAAGATACATGGTTATTACGTCCTCCTGTCTATGCTGTTTTCTTGTTTCATCGATATAGTGTTTTTTCCATAGGCTGCAAGCGATTTCAAAATCACGACGCCAGACCCTGATATTGTCGTATCCCATAGGC
>OCPU01002562.1_pt1 | contig 11247 bp, 10 predicted proteins | sample 1538661 | NCBI WGS metagenome assembly OCPU01 (sample SAMN04571716, study PRJEB22368) | human gut metagenome | biome: human gut; material: stool | host: Homo sapiens | place: Luxembourg | collected 2012-10-19
CTTTGGGGGGACATGTCGGAAGTTCTATTTGTGAAGCCGATAAGCTTGATCTGGCGCTCGATATCATGCGTATTGCCAAAGAAAAAGGGGTTAATCTGGTATTGTCCGATCAGGCTGTCATCGCCGATGGTTTCAGCAATGATGCGAATACCAAATTGGCTGATCCCATGAATATTCCGGATGGCTGGGAAGGATTGGATATCGGTCCGGAGACTCGCGAACGTTTTGCTAAAGTAATCGAAGAATCCAAAACGATTCTTTGGAACGGTCCGGTCGGGGTATTCGAAATGCCCAAATTCGCCGAAGGTACCAGGGCTATTGCCGAGGCTATTGTGAAAGCTACTGAAAAAGGTGCTTTCTCTCTGATCGGTGGTGGTGACTCTGTCGCTGCTATCAACCAGTTCGGACTGGCCGACAAGGTCAGCTACGTATCTACCGGTGGAGGTGCCCTTCTCGAATACATCGAAGGAAAAGAATTACCCGGAATCACTGCTATCCGCGGAGAATAATCGTGACTTCGATAAAATAAATGAGCGTCCGTTGAAGTGCGGACGCTTTTTTTTATGTCATTAAGGTCGGATTTTTCAATTATATATTTTTACTTTTGTAGGAGTAAAACTAGTTTGTTATGAGCACGATGATTCAGGTAACAGAGCCGACGATGGTCCTCAATGAGGAAGTGTGTAAAAGTAATATTGCCCGGATGGCGGCCAAAGCGAAAGCAGCCAATGTGGTATTCCGGCCACATTTTAAAACTCATCAGTCCCGGGAAATCGGTGAGTGGTTCAGAGCGAGCGGAGTGGATAAGATTACCGTTTCTTCATTGAACATGGCTATGAAATTCGCCGAATGGGGATGGAACGATATTACGGTCGCTTTTCCGGTAAATTGTCTGGAACACGAGAAAATCAACGCTTTAGCAGCTAAGATTCGTTTGAATTTGTTATTGGTCCATTCCGAAGGAGCCCGGCAATTGTCCGAATGCCTGAAATATCCGGTAGGCGTATATCTGGGAGTAGATACCGGATACCATCGGGATGGGGTAGACGCCGGTAACTATGAAAAAATCGAACGGATCATGAATATTGTTGCTCCCGATGTGAATATCAAATTCGAGGGTTTCCTTACCCATGCCGGACATACGTATAACGCCCGTTCTAAAGAAGAAATTTTGCAGATTCATAAAGACAATCTGCGCATGCTTAAAAATATCAAAGAAAGATATATTGATCGCTATCCTCAGCTCAAGATTTCTTTAGGGGATACGCCTTCCTGTTCATTGGCCGATCGTTTTGGTGTGGCCGATGAAATTCGCCCCGGAAACTTTGTTTTTTATGATGTAACACAATTGAAAATCGGTTCTTGCGACTGGTATAATATCGCTTTGGCAGTGAAATCAACCGGCACCGGAATGAGGCGGTGATTTATGGGGGGGGAGTACATTTTTCTAAGGATAGGATCGATCGTCCCGGTAATCGTCCGCTTTATGGGATGGTTGCTGAAAACCATAACGATTATTGGGGAAATATTATTTCGGGTGTGGAATTGGTGTCCTTGTCCCAGGAACATGGCGTAATGCATTGTACGGACGATTTTCTCGATCGGCTTCATGTCGGGGATGTTGTCACCGTATTGCCTGTGCATTCCTGTATGACGGCCGATCTGATGAAAATTTACCACATGAACGACGGGAAAACTGCCGCCCATATTTAAAGCATCATGGAGGATAAAATTAAAGTTGCCGGTGAAATAGCAGCTCATACTTATCCTTTGAGTGAAAAAAGCCTTTGCCGTTTGGCTGCTATCTTAGAACCACGGAAATTATTGAAGAATGAATTATTTTTGAAAGAAGGCGATGTCGCACGTTCGATGGGAGTCGTCGAACAAGGGATGGTGAGGCAGTTTTACCGGAAAAAAAATCTGGAGATTACGGAGCATTTTACATACGAAGGCCATCTTTTCGTATGTCTGGAAAGTTTTATTCGTCAGATCCCGGGACAATTTTATGTTGAGGCACTCGAGCCTACTCTGATCTATGAAATACCTTACGGACCTTTTCATGAACTCATGCAACAGGATCCCGAAATTTTGCGGGTATATTGTACCATCCTCGAAAGTTCGTTAATCATTTCCCAACATAAAGCGGATGCCCGCAACCGGCATTCTGCTTTCGAACGTTATCGGCGTCTGGAGTTCGAACACCCTCAGATCGTCCGGAGGGCTCCTCAGATTCATGTGGCTTCTTTTTTGGGGATGAGTCCTGAAACCTTAAGCCGGATACGGGCTGGTAAGATTTCTTGATACAGATCAAGAAATGTCCTGCCGGAAAGTATTTCAGTATCGAAAACGTTGTAAATCGGATCGAAATACAGAATTTTGCACTGTTTTTAAATCTTGTGCTATGATAAAATACTGTATTTTTTCTATTTTTTGTTTTCTTCCCTTTTTGATTTGGGCGGATGAGTTACCCCAACTGGGTAAGGCTCCTTTGGAAAAAGTGATTCAGGCCATGACGGTCGACGAAAAGATCCGGTTGTTGACCGGAACGGGTGAGGTGGCCGAAGATATTTTGGTTGCCGTGGGCGAAACCGATAAAATTGTGCCCGGTGCTGCCGGTACCACCTATCCCATTCCCCGGCTGGGTATTCCGGCGATGGTAATGGCCGACGGTCCTGCCGGACTTCGGATTTCTGCCCGGCGTGATAGTTGTCCGCGAACATTTTATTGTACTGCTTTCCCTGTAGCTACTTTGCTGGCTTCGACCTGGAATACGGATTTGGTACAACAGGTCGGGCAGGCCATGGGTAACGAAGTGCTCGAATATGGTTGTGATATTTTATTGGCACCTGCTCTTAATATCCACCGGAATCCTCTGTGTGGCCGGAATTTCGAGTATTATTCCGAAGATCCTTTCCTGACAGGTAAAATCGCAGTAGCTATGGTAAAAGGTATTCAACAAAACGGCGTAGGCACGTCTGTGAAACATTTTGCCGTCAATAATCAGGAGACGAACCGGATTGCTAATGATGCGATTCTCTCTCCCCGTGCGATGAGGGAGATTTATCTCAAAGGCTTTGAAATGGTGGTGAAGGAAGCGAATCCCTGGACGGTAATGTCGTCGTATAATAAGATCAACGGCGTTTATACCTCCGAGAGTTATGATTTACTGACGACGATTTTGCGTAAAGAGTGGGGATATCAGGGGATGGTGGTCACCGACTGGTTCGGTGGACGCGATGCCGTCGGGCAGGTCCAGGCTGGAAACGACCTGCTGATGCCCGGGAAAATTCGCCAGCAAGATAGTATCCGCCAGGCATTGAAGACAGGAAAACTATCTATGGCCGACGTCGACCGGAATGTACGCCGGGTGTTGGAGTTGATCCTGAAAACGCCCCGTTTTAAAGGATATCCCTATTCCGAACAGCCTGATCTGAAAGCACATGCTTCGGTTACCCGTGAAGCTGCTGCCGAAGGAATGATTTTGTTGAAAAATGATGGAAAAACGTTACCGTTGGCCGCTGATGTGCGTGATATTGCCGTTTTTGGAAATACTTCTTACCAGTTTATTGCCGGAGGTACCGGTAGCGGTGATGTCGAAGAAGCTTATTCTGTCTCTTTGGAAGAAGGATTGACCGGAGCCGGTTTTATCCTCGATAAGGGCTTGAAACAGCATTATTTGGATTATATCCGGGCTGAAGAGGCTAAAATCGATTGGAAGAAATACAACCACGTCACTCCTCCCCGTATCGTGGAATGTACTTTAGACGAAGGGTTGATCCGGCGAAAAGCCGAAGAAACGGATATGGCTATGATTACCATCGGCCGGAATGCCGGAGAATACAGTGACCGGAAAGTGAAAGACGATTTCGAGCTTTGTGCCGACGAACGGGAAATGCTGGAAAAGGTAACCCGAATCTTTCATCAGGAGGGTAAAAAGGTAGTCGTCATCCTGAATATCGGGGGAGTGATCGAAACGGCTTCCTGGAAAGACCGGCCCGATGCAATCCTGTTGGCTTGGCAGGGGGGACAGGAAGGTGGAAACTCGGTGGCCGATATTTTATCGGGCAAGGTGAATCCCTCCGGTAAGTTACCGATGACTTTCCCTGTCCGTTATGAAGATGCCGCTTCCTCTGAAAATTTTCCCCTAATCGGCGATGAGGAAGCTCTCGATATTTACCGGGAGTTTTATACCGGGCCTAAAGGTACCGACCGGCCGAATATCGACTTTACCCGATATGAAGAGGGGATCTATGTCGGTTACCGTTATTTCGATAAATATCGGGTAGATGTTTCCTATCCCTTCGGTTTCGGCTTGTCGTATACCGGATTTACTTATAGCAAACCTCGGTATTTGCGTACAGAACAAGGATATGAATTTTCCTGTACAGTGACCAATACCGGAAAGATACCGGGAAAAGAAGTGGTACAGTTATATATCGCCGCTCCCGGAAAAACAATGGTTAAACCACAGAAAGAACTGAAAGCCTTTGCCAAAACGAAAATATTGGCTCCCGGAGAGAGTGAGGTCGTTCGGTTGGTTGTCGGTTTGTCCGAACTGGCGTCCTTCGACGAGCAAGCTTCCTGTTGGGCAGTTGAATCCGGTCGCTATCTGGCTATTTGGGGGAGTTCTTCCCGGGATTGCCGTTTAAAACAATCTTTTACGCTTCGGCAAGCCGTGACGGGTGAAGAGGTGCATCGGGTTTTATTACCCGTACGACAACTCGAAGAGTTGTATTGAGTTCGACGGAGAAACGGGCCTGCCGTTTTTGGTTTTTCGTTTACTTTATTACCTTTGCTGTGATAATGAACGTTTTATTAGTTGAATAACATAATTTTATAACATTCCCGAATCGGAAAATTATTCTGTTTCTTTATCGGATTATTCCTTGGGTTTTCATCGTTTATTCTAATAAACCGTCTGATTATCAGTTTCCTTTCAGGGCTTCACAATAACGATGAATTCCGTGTATTACGATTTCAATTTCCTCGTCATCCAATACCTCCAGTATTTTGGATATCGTTTCATTAATCGAATCTGTTGCTTCTGCAAGCCGGGACTCCCCTGCTGCCGAGAGGGTGATCACTTTCCTCCGTTTGTCCTTTTCATCCTGATAGATATCCACCAAGCCGGCTTGGACTAACTTTTTTATATTTCTACTCATCGTAGAATGTTCGACATGAAGAAAATCTGCTAATTCCTGAATAGAAAGACTTATATTGTTCTTTATATGATAGAGGATATGCCGCTGACTGAATGATAAGCCCGCACGATGTTTGAATAAACCCAATTCCTTGACCAGTTCATAGTTCAGTTGGCGGAGTATATCGATATAGTTTTGCATCATGTCGTTAATAAAGGTATTTTTATATATGTATCAAACATGGATCTTCTCTCTGCAAATATATGTATTATGCATATAAATCCAAATAAAGTTTGAAAATTTAACACAAATAATTTAAAAAATCCAAATTTTCCGGCTCAATTGCGCGAAAGTACCCGGAATCGGTTGCGTTTACCGAAAAGAATAAACACATCGTTGGCGTTGACCACAAAGTCATCGGATACTTCTTCGAGAAGTTCCATGCGTAAATACCCCTTTTCTTCATCCCGGTCATAATGTTTTATAGCGATTAATTTGAGCGAGAAATCTTTTTCCAGTTTGATGTCTCCCAGTCGTCGTCCGACAAAAGCAGGGGGAAGCTTCATTTCATAAATATAATAATCCGGTGATACCTGATAAGAATAGATTAATGTAGTTAATTCGGTTTTTGTTGCGAAAAAATCGGCATATTCTTTTTCGAGTTGAATGATTTCCGTTATACCCATTGCTTCCAGAACCGTTTTATGTAAGGTAGAAATAGCCCGGACAATAATACGTTTAGCTCCGTTTTGTTTAAGAATAGCCACGGTCAGTATAGAAGCTCCTGCATCCTTACCTAACGAAACGATATTCAGGTCTGCATCTTTCAACGGTAAATTGCGGGCAGCCTGTTCGTTGTTGAGGTTCAGGCAGATCGTATTTTTAATACTATCTTTATATGCATTCACTTTATCTATATCTTTATCGACCCCGATAACTTCATATCCCATGGCCGTCAACCGTTGAGCCAGCGCCATCCCGAAATTCCCTAAACCGATGATAATACATTTCATAACAAAAAACAAAAAACAATAAGCAATAGGCTAAAGGCTATAAGCTATAAGCTAAAGGCTATAAGCAATAGGCTAAAAGTAAAAATGAATAACAATAACGTCTACGTATATTTTAAAAATGAGTTCCTTTTCTTTTCCCCCTTTTAGCTTCCTCCTTTTCTTCTCCTTGTCCCTCGTTTCTTGCCTTTTTCTTTTCGCTTTTCGCCTATAGCTTTTCGCCTATAGCCTTTGGCCTTTCGCTTATAGCCTTTCGCCTTTTTAAACAATCACATTCTCCTCCGCATAAGTATAACTTTGTGAACTTTGCCGGGGAATAAGTCCTGAAAGTAAAGTGATCAATCCCACTCTACCTACGAACATCGTCAGGCTGATGATGATTTTTCCGGCCGTATTCAACTGGGAGGTAAAGTCGAGGCTAAGGCCTACGGTACTTATCGCCGACGTTACTTCGAATAAAATTTGGGTGACCGATCCCTCCGGTACCCAAAAAGCCACCAGGCAGGTGGCGGTTCCGATCCACAGGATAGATAATAATATGATTGCATGAGCCCGTCGCACGTTTTCCGATGGGAGTTGACGTTTAAAAATTTCGATTTTTTCTTTGCCTCTCAGCGTATTGATGATATTCTTCAACGCAATAGTAATCGTTGTTGTTTTTATCCCCCCGCCGGTAGATAAGGGCGAAGCGCCGATCCACATCAATAGGAGAGTCAGGAACAAAGTCGACGGCAGGAGAGAAGTCAGATCGACTGTATTAAAACCCGCAGTGCGGGGAGTCACTGCACTGAAGAAAGACACCGCCAGCTTTCCTCTTAATGGAAGCCCTCTCAGGCAATTGTTGTTTTCAGACAACCAGAAGAGTAAAGTTCCTCCCACAAGGAGCAGTAAAGTTGCCGTAATGACAATACGGGTAGTGGTATTCACAATTCTTACATGCGACGGCATACGCTTCGAAGAGCCGGTAAGCCGGTAAAAAAGGTTTCTGACTTTATGATTTACCAGTTTACCGTAATTGAACAGGATGGGAAACCCGATCCCTCCCAATATAATCAGGGTGGCTATCCAGCACTGTAAGCCGTATAAATCCCGGATACCCGGATGGTACAAATTGCCCGTTAAAGTTGAAAAGCCGGCATTGCAAAAGGCCGATACGGCATGGAAAATAGCAAAAAATATCTTATTCGGTATAAGGGAGGGGGAGAGATCCCGGATCTCCCACCACAAGATCCAGGCTCCGATAGCTTCCACGATAATCGTCGTGAAAAGTGTGTAGAAAAGAGTTCGGAAAATATTGTTCATCGATTCCTCGCTCAGGATATTTTTTAAAGCCATTTGATCGTTAAAAGAGGTTTGGGTGAAAAAAGACAAAGCGATAAAACTGGTGAAAGTCATGACCCCGATCCCTCCGATTTGGATCAGCAAAAGGAGAACCACCTGACCTGTTGTAGTAAAAGTGGTGGCCGTATTGACAACCGTCAGGCCCGTAATACACACGGCACTCGTAGAAGTGAACAGGGCATCGATAAAACTCAGCGATCCATGATGCGCTTTCGGTAACATAAGCAGGAAAGTACCTGTCAGGATGATGGCCAGGAAACTGTAGACAAACGTCATTTCAGGTCTTATATGCCGTTGTAATCCCGTAACTACCACTTTCGAGAGATGGATGATGCTTATAAACAACAAGAGAATATGGGTCAGGATATGATCTGTTTTTTGTAACCAGTTGTCGGTGGGAAAATGAGCCGGTGTTTGGGTCAGGATAACGAATAACAAAAGTGCTAATACGATAATCTCTATCCAATATCCTTTCTCTTGCCAGATCTCTTTGGGATCCAGAAAGATCGTTGCGATACTGCCGAAAAAGAAAATCCGGATGATGATATTGAATCCCTCTGTAACGTATCTTTTCCCTGCCTCACTGATCGCATAACCGTATTCGTAGGCCATCAGTACGATCGTTGCCACTGAAGCGAGGATAAATAAAATACGGATCAGCTGGACGGTCGCTTTTTTCAGGATACGTCGGAGATTGTTGAGTTTATATCTGAATTCGGTAGAAAACATATATACTGGGATTTAATATAAAATGAACGGGATTATATCAGAAAGGTTTTCTTCCGGAATTGTTTTTCTTTGTCAAAATTTGAATGAGTATATATTATTACGTCATTCTTTCTGCTTTTAATCTATAGCTCTGTTTTTTTTGTTCTTACGGTATGGGGGAAAAACAGATCGTTTTATTGAATTCTGTTGCATTTAATTACCGGGTGCGTTTTTCAAGATCCTGATCAACTTTTTGAATAATGCCATAAAATTTACTGAACAGGAAAGTATCTCGATGGGATACTGCCTGTCCGATAACCGGGAACTTTATTTTTAGGTCAAAAACCGGTATTCGGCCGTTTGGTCAGACTCGATCCTTTTGTTCAGGGGATAGGTTTGGGATTGGCCATCTGTGAAATGATCGTCCGGAAAATGAAGGCCGGATCGGTGATGACTCCCAACCCGGCGAAGATGTCGAATTTTGGTTTACCTTACCGTATAAACCTGTCCAACCCTCCTGAAAATAGGCTTATTTCATAAATACAAAATATACGGCCATTACCAGACATACTCCCGCTGCCAGGTGATTCCATTTTAATGTTTCTCCCTGAAAAAAGATCATCGTGAAAATGGCAAAAATGATAAGGGTAATCACTTCCTGGATCACTTTCAGCTGAACAAGTGTAAACGGTCCACCATTGCCTTGAAAACCGATACGGTTGCCTGGGATTTGGAGCGAATACTCGAAAAAAGCCATTCCCCACGATATCAGGATAACACCGATGAGCGGCCAGTTGTTGATCACTTTCATCTCTTGCAACTTTAAATGTCCGTACCACGCAAAAGTCATAAAGATGTTCGAACAAACCAGTAATAAGACGGTATATAACCCTTTCATAGATTCAGGTAAAAATTAAAACTAAAAGATAATGAATTGAAATCGTTTCAAGCGCCGCAAAATTATATCTTTTCTGATTTACTTATTCTTTTTTCTCATCTGTTTTTCATTTTTGTTTTCTATCTTTGTTGAAGGGTCGATTGTTGCGGCTTGCTCTTTCCACCCTTTTACATTTTTACCTTTTACTTTAAAGTTATGTCGAATACGGTTCATAGTATCGAAATCCGGAATCTCTGGAAGAAATACGATTTTTTTTGGGAGAATCTCAATCCCGATGTGAATATATTGATTGGAATCAATGGAAGCGGTAAGACGACCTTATTCAATATCATCGATTCCATCATGATGGCTGATGTAAAACGATTGAGAATTTACGGTGTCGGGGTAAAGATTACCATCGACGATTATACCGTCGATTTCCAACAGAAAATGACTGCAGGAGAGTTGAAAACTGCATTGAGAAACGTAAAATATCAAAAAATCAGTACTTTCGACGTTCCGTTCCGGGACCGGCCGAAAGCCGGTAAAGAGTATAGCCAGTTATATAACGAGCTGCATACTATTGTATACGATATCGGCGGGTCCAATCCTTCTTTCTCGGATTATCGGTTGAAAGCGACTAATTTCCCTGAAGAAGCCGGCCGGATTAATCAACGCATCAAAACACTTTTTGAGACGGTCGACCGGCTTTTTGCCAAAACACAGAAGACCATTCAAATCGATCCGCATACCAATCATCTGATCTTTATCGACGATGGAGAAGTGATACCGCTTTACAAACTATCATCCGGGGAAAAGCAGTTGTTGCTGATTCTGATGCGTGTATTCCTGATGGAAGAACAGCCTTACATCCTCTTGATGGACGAACCTGAAATATCTTTACACATTGAATGGCAATATAAATTATTCGAAGAAATCCGCCATCTGAATCCCAATTGTCAGATCATCACTTCCACCCATTCTCCCAGCCTGTCGGCGATGGTTGGGGAGATAAGCTGGTATTTGTGGAAGACTTGATAAAGGTAAAAAGCTAAAAGCCAGAGGCTATAAGCGATAAGCTAAAGGGTGGAAAGTTAAAGTAGAGAAGATATGATACCGTTATTAAAAGATAAAAGTTATTCTTTTGCTGTTGAAATTGTACGCCTGGTTCAGTACTTACAGCAGGAAAAGAAGGAGTATGTGCTAAGTAAACAAATTTTGAAAAGTGGTACGTCTATCGGGGCATTGATTCATGAAGCCGTTTTTGCTCAAAGTGATTCGGATTATTTAAATAAGTTGGCAGTGAGCTTAAAAGAAGCGAATGAAACGTTGTATTGGTTGAATTTATTACGGGATACCGATTATATTCATATTGATTTATATGAAAAATTAGCTGAAATTGTTAAAGAATTAATAGCACTTTTAGCTTCGTGTGTAAAAACTTTGAATAACAGACTAAAGTCAAAAAATAGTTAATAGTACTCAGCCTATAGCTCTTTGCTTTTAGCTTTTAGCCTATAGCTTTTTGCTTATTTTTTAACTTTTTACTTTATATTTTATGTTTGGTGCTCGTGCTGAGAATCCCTCTCGTGCTTCGCATTTTGCTAATGCGGCACGGCGTTTTGCTCTGGATGCGAAAATGTTTCGCTGTAGGGCGGCTGTACATGTTGAAAACAAAGACGATATTGCTTTCTGGGGAGCTGTACTGAAACATTTCCGGCCGGACGATAAGTTTCACTTCATTTCCGGTTCACGGAACGAATATGGACGGGAGACTTGTGGAGTTACCCAATGTTTGAAATATTTTGATTTCCTGAGTCCCGATTTCTTCATTTGTATCGACAGCGACTATCGTTATTTGTTGAGGGAAAGAAAGATTGATGTCAAACATTTCGTGCTTCAAACTTACACCTACTCTTTTGAAAACCACCACTGCTTTGCCGATGGCCTTGACGATGTGTGCAGCAGAGTCACCCACTTAAAAAATACGGTATTCGATTTCCGTCGGTTTCTGAGTGACTTTTCAGCCATCCTGTACGATCTTTTCATATGGCATCTTTACTTTCAGAATGCCGATCCCGTGCTTTTCAGCCAGTTCGAATTCGATGCTTACATCAGCTTGTCCAATTCCAAAGCTTTTCCTTTGGTATACGACAACGGGGCCCGGGCG
>OCPU01002567.1_pt1 | contig 11231 bp, 9 predicted proteins | sample 1538661 | NCBI WGS metagenome assembly OCPU01 (sample SAMN04571716, study PRJEB22368) | human gut metagenome | biome: human gut; material: stool | host: Homo sapiens | place: Luxembourg | collected 2012-10-19
GGCAGGACGATCATCAGCACGAAATACATCGGCTGACGGGTTATCCGGCCCGTCTCGCGGCGCATCACGGCGCAGGTGTTGTGCAGGAATCCGGGCATCGCTTACTTTCCGATTTGGTCCCAGTCGACGAGCACGCTCATGCCCGGGCGCATGTTCGCGGCCTCGGTGACGGCCTTGGCCTTGATGGCGAAGGTGCGGATGTCGAACCCGCCCTGCGTGCGGGTCGCCGACCACGTTGCGAAATCGGCCTGCGGGGAGATGTAGGTCACCTCGAACTCCACGTCGCTGTCCAGCGCCGGGACATAGCCGTTCATGCGGGTCCCGATCCGAAGGCCCGGAAGCAGCGTCTCCTTCACGTTGAAGGTCACCCACAGGTCGCTCATGTCGAGGATGGCCACCACCGGATAGCCGCTGCCGACCAGTTCGCCCTCCTCGGCGATGATCGTCGAGATCTCGCCCGTGACGGGCGAATAGACCATCGCGTCGCTGATGTACGACTCCACCTCGCTGACAGCCCCTTCGGCCTGGCGGACGCGGGCCGCGGCGGCCTCCTTGTCCTCCTTGCGGGCGCCGTCCGTCGCCATGTCGTACTGCGCCTTGGCGGCCAGCGCCGTGGCCTCCATGGCCTTGTAGTTGGCCGTGGCCTCGTCGAGCTTCTGCGCCGGAACCACTCCGTCGTTGTAGAGGTTCTGCACGCGCTCGTAGGTCTTGCGGGCCAGTTCCAGCCCGGCCTGCGCCTTCTGCCACATGTTCATCGCGGCCTCGATCTGCTGCACGCGGGCGCCGGCCAGCGCCATGGCGTCCAGCGCGGCGGCGGCGCTCTTCACGGCCTCGGCCTGCCGGAGCTTGGCCTCCAGTTCGGGCGTCGAGAGCGTGTAGAGGAGCTGTCCCTTCTCCACGCGGTCGCCCTGGGCCACTTTCATGTCGTCGATGCGGCCCGGAACCTTCGACGAGGCTTTGTAGGTGGTGCACTCCACCGTGCCCTGAATCAGCGTCGGGGTCCGTTTGGTGAGGTACCAGCTGATCAGTACGACCGAGAGGACGATGACCGCTGCGGCCGCCAGAATTCCGATTACGTTGCTTCGTTTCATATCGTTTGCTTGTTATCTATTTCGTATTGTTTGCGGGGGCCGGCGACGGGCCAACGTGAAGCCCGCCCTTTCCCGATCTAATTTCCGCTTCTTGAGCCGTCGAAGAGAACCGCCTGCGCGTCGTTGCGGCGCGCGTAGGACGGATATTCGTCGCTGATGCCCGCGGCCTCGAGCAGCCGGGCCAGCAGCAGGTCGTAGTTGTAGGCCGCCTGCAGCCGCTCGGTGCGCACTCCCGCGAGGTTCAGCTCGGCGTCGATCAGGTCCGACGAGGAACTCATCCCTTCGAGGAACGCGGCGTTCTTCATCCGGAGATACTCCTCGGCGAATTTCAGCGACGCGTCGATCGAGGTCATCTGGTTGCGGTAGTTCATCATCTGGTTGTAGAGTTTCTCCACCAGCACCGCGATGTCCTTTCCGGCCTTGTTCTGCAACTCGCCCACGCGGCGCACGGTCTGTTTGGCGGCCGAGTACTTGTATTCGCGGTTGAGACCGTCGAAAATCTTGATGTTGACCCCCACGCCCACGGCCCAGCGCGGCACGAGTCCCGCCACCTGGTAGTTGTAGAACGAACCGCCGCCGATGGCCGCCACCTGCGGCAGGAAATCGGCACGCTGGGCGCGCACGCCCTCCTGGGCCAGTTCGCGCTTGAGCGACACCTGGCTGAGCAGCGGGTTGCGCGCCTGCGCGAGGTCCTGATAATAGGCCAGATCCTCGACCTTCGCGAGCAGGAACATCGCCGTCACCGGACGCCAGTCGCTCTCGCGCCCCAGGGTGTTCGACAGCGCGCTGGCGATGGTCTCGGCCTGCAATTTGGCGTTTGCCAGCTCCCGTTCGGCCTCGGCCATCTTGAACTCCACGTAGAGGCGTTCGGTCTGGGCGATCATGCCGTTGCGTTCGAGCGCCCGGGCGTCTTCGAGATGCCTGCGCACGCCGTCCACCACCTGCTGACGCACGGCGACGACCTGCGTGGCGAGGGCCAGTCCGAAATAACGCTCCACGAGTTCCGAGATCAGCGCGTTGCGGGTCTGGTTGCCCTGCGCGACGGCCGTCTTCTCGTTGATCCGCGCGGCGCGGTTCGCGGCGTTGATCTTGCCGCCCATCCAGATCGGGACGGTCACCTCGCCTCCCACGAATCCGAGGCTCTGATCCTGCACCTTGAGGAACCAGTCGGCATCCATCATCGGGTTCAGAAGCCCCTGGAGCGTCGGAATCTTGTCGGCGGGGATCAGTCCGTTCTGCACGAGCGCCGTCAGTCCGCCCGCCACGCCCTCTTTGACCGGGCCTTTCAGGTCGTTGAAGTCGAATCCGATGTCCTTGGCCATGTAGGCGTATGCGCCCGTGACGTTGATCTGGGGCATGCGGAGACCGATGGCCGCGCGGCGCTGCTGCTGTGCGGCGCGCTCCTCGTAGGCCGCGGCTTTCAGCGCAGGGTTCTCCGTGAGGGTGACGGCGACCGCCTCGTCGAGCGAGAGCATCCGCCCGGCCTCCTGCGCGGACGCCGCCGCCGGGATCGTCGTCGCCGCCATGAAGGCGATCTTGACAGCTATTTTCATAGTATTCATGCGTTTATTCGACAAAGATAGATTTTCTTGCAATATCTTCTTCAGCCCGGAGGGCGTTTAGGCCATTTTTAGGCCCTTATGGACACAAATCACGCCCGTTTCACCTCCCGAGGTGGGCGTTGGCCCGGCGCACGCCTTCGGCCAGTTCGGGATAAACCCGCACGTCGATACCCGCTTCGCGCAGCGTCTGCGCCCCGCGGCAGCGGACGAACCGGTCGGGTTCGTACAGCGCAAAGACCACGCGTGCGAATCCGTGGCGCAGGATCAGCTGCGTGCAGCTCTCCGGCTCGCTCTTCCGCTGCGAGCACGGCTCCATCGAGGAGTAGATCGCCGCCCCGCGCAATTCGGCGCCCGCGTCGAGCGCCTTGCGGATCGCCTCCTGCTCGGCATGGTGCGTGGGCGAAGTCTCGTGGGTGTAGCCCGTGAAGCTCCTCCCGTCGGGAAGCGCCACCACGGCCCCGACGCAATAGGAGGTCCGGCTGGGCACGCACCGCAGTCCTTCGGCCACGGCCTGCGTCAGGTAGCGGAGGTCTTCGTCCCGGGTGTCGGGACGAAGCGTGCAGGTCGCAACCTCCATGCCGCCCAGATTCTCCCGCCGGCATACGGCCCCCTCCGGGACCTCGAACCGGAACTGCGCGCCGCCCCGCTCCGGTCCCAGCGTCAGCTGCGGATTGACCGCCCGGCGCACCGTGTCGGCCATCCCTTCGGCGAGGAACATGCGCAGGACGGAGGCTCCCCCCTCGACCAGCAGACGCTCCACGCCGCGCTTTTCGAGTTCGGTGACGATCGCTGAAGCCGTAATTGAACTGTCGCTTGAAATAACCTCTGCAACGCCTTTCAATTCCGGAAGTTCCTTTTCTGAAAACACGTAGCGGTCTGCGTCGCCCTCCGTGAAGAAGCGCATCGACGGCGAGAGCCGTCCCGAGTGTGTGAGGGTGACTTTCGTCAGGTCGGGCCGCATGCCCCGGGCACGGCGCAGTTCCCGCGCCGCGGCATCGCGCAGGAGCAGGGCGGGATCGTCGCGCCGCAGCGTTTCGGCTCCCGCGAGGATCGCGTCGTGCGAGGCCCGAAGGCGCAGGACCGCCTCCCAGTCTTCGGGCGTCGAGATCATCAGCCGCCGGGGGCTGTTGTCGTCCAGGTAGCCGTCGGCCGTCGTGGCGAAAGATAGTGTTATCTGCATCGTTTCAAGGTAAACAGGGTGACTTCGGGCCATGCGCCCAGCCGCATGGGATATGCAACATATCCCGTGCCGTCGTTGACATAAAGTGTGTGGCGGCCCGTGTCGTAGCGTCCGCTCCAGTGTTTGTAGATCCATTTCGCGGGCGACCATCCGCGACCCCAGGGCCTGATTTTCAGCTGCATCGAATGCACGTGCCCCGAGAGCGTCAGATCGCCGTAGCCGGCCTCGACGATCTGTTCCCAGAGCTGCGGGATATGTACGAGGGCGATGTTGTAGAGCGAATCCGGAACTCCGGCGTAAGCCTTGGGAATGGCCGTTCCCGGCAGGTCGCGGTCGTGGCGGCGTTCGCGCAGCGCGGGGTCGAACGACAACCCCGTGAGCGAGATGCTGTCCGCGCCGCGCCGCAGGTAGACGGTCGTGTCCTCCAGGACGGTCCACCCCATCGCCCGCTGGCGCGCGACCACTTCGCGGGCCTCCCCGGCCGCCGGGAAACGCAGCGAATCCTTGATGTAGGTTCCCACGTCGTGGTTGCCCGTGACCGACCAGACCGGGCCTGCGATCCGCCGCAGGAGCGCCGTGGTGCGTTCGTCCAGCTCTCCGGCGCGGATGTTCACCAGATCGCCCGTGAAGAACACCGCCTCGGGGCGCTGCGCGTTCACGCTGTCGGCCAGCCGCGTCAGTTCGCGTTCGGGACGGACGAGGGTCCCGACGTGCATGTCGGTGATCTGCACGAACCGGAAGCCGTCGAAGGCCTCGGGAATGCGGTCGGAGCAGATCTCCACCCGGTTGACGCGGATGGAGGTGCGTCCCCGGGTCGTGCCCCAGAGGGCGAACAGCACGAACGCGCAGGCCGCGACGTAGCCCGTGCGGCGCAGGTTCACGAAGTTGAACGCATAGAACGCCAGACGCGGCGGAACAGTGACGATCCACGCCCAGAACAGCCACATATAGAGGTACATCAGCTCCGGACCGTTGTCGCGGCTCAAGGCGCCTATGAGCGACGAGAGAATCGGCAGAGCGTCGGTCGCGGCGACCCACGCCACGAGTGCGCGGCGCACGGGCAGCTTCCGGCGGCGGCGACGGCGGAAATGGATGAAATCGGCGGCGATGGCCGTCAGGGAGAGTATCGACGTCAGAAAAAAGAGCATATACCTTTTATTTATATTCGGCAAAGATACGAAAAATTGCTTTTCCCGCGGTTTTCTTTGGCATACAACTTGCTGATTTGTCCGATGAGTTACAACTCTTTGAGAACGAGCAAGAACATTAATAAAACCAAATTTATTCGGCTTATGAAAACATTTCGACTTTTAATCGTGGCTCTGCTGCTTGCAGGTTCCGCGTCGGCGCAGCGTTACGAGCGCAGGGCCATGCGCGGCGAATATTCGCCTACGGTCTACCTGATCTCGGTGCAGGAGGTGGACACCATCTACAACTACGGGCCTTATGCGATGCAGCAGGCGGCGGCGCTCAACCGCATGGCCATGGACAACGCCACGCAGGACTACATCGAGACCCACCGTCCGGGCTTCCAGCAGGTCGAGAAACCGCAGTTCGTCTTCGCCACGAAGAACAACCGTTTCTCCTTCTCGCTGGGCGGTTTCGTCAGCCTCCGCGCCGGGTATGACTTCGACGGCATCGTCGACAACATCGACTTCGTGACCTACGACATTCCCGTTCACGGCAATTACGATACCAGGCAGAAGCTGATGATGGACGCTTCGACCTCGCGTCTGTTTATGAAGGCCATCACCAACACCCGTGCGCTGGGCCGCGTGGTCGTGTTCATGGACGCCGACTTCCGCGGAGGCGCCGAGGGCAGCTACACGCCCCGCCTGCGTTCGGCCTACGTGTCGTTCCTGGGCTTTACGCTGGGTCGCGACGTGACGACCTTCTGCGACCTTTCGGCAGCCCCGACGACCATCGACTTCCAGGGTCCCAACGCCTATAACTTCAACTTCGCCACGATGGTCCGCTACGAATACGCCTTCGCCGACAACCACCTCAAGTTCGGCGTTGCGGCCGAGATGCCCTCGGTCAGCGGCACCTACAACGACAATTTCGCGACGCTGAAACAGCGCGTTCCCGATTTCCCGGCCTACTTCCAGTATGCCTGGGGCGCCAACCGCGACAGTCACATCCGGGCTTCGGGCGTCGTGCGCAACATGTACCTCCACAACCTCCGCACGGGCAACAACACCTCGCTGCTGGGATGGGGCGTGCAGTTCAGCGGCACGATCAAGGTGGCGCAGCCCCTGCGGCTCTTCATGAACGGCGTCTACGGCAAGGGCGTCACCCCGTATATCCAGGACCTGACCGGCTCGGGGCTCGACTTCACGCCCAATCCGGAGAACGCCGACCAGATTCAGACCATGCCCATGTGGGGATGGCAGGCCGCGGCCCAGATCAACCTGACCCCGCGTCTGTTCATCTCGGGCGGCTATTCGACCGTCCGCGTGCAGCGCAGCCACGGTTTCTATTCCGACGACCAGTACAAGCAGGGCCAGTATATCTTCGGCAACATTTTCTATTCGATCACCCCGCGCTGCAAGGTGGCCGGCGAGTACCTCTACGGTTCGCGCAAGGACATGTCGAACGACAAGGGACACGCCAACCGCGTGAACGTGATGCTGCAATACAGTTTCTGACGACACCGTATATTAAATAGTATTGAGTATTTTCGGGCGGCTTCTTCGGGAGCCGCCTTTTTTGCGGACCCTGACGTGCGGTTTCGTTCGCCCGGTCCCATCCCGGCGATCCGGGATTATTGCCGCTTTTCGGTCGGCGGTTAACCGCGGTCTTCGCCCGCGGGGTACTTTGTACTTTTTGGCCGCAAAAAGTAGTAAAGCCGCGGTCTTCGCCCGCGGGGTGTAGCTACCTTTTGATGGCAAAAGGTAGCACCAAAACCATCCGCATGTCGTTCTCCGCGGGAGTCTTCTCCGGCCCGCGTTGAGCGGGCGCAGTAAGATCAAGCCTTTACAGCCTCCCGCTCCGGGCACGCGGGCCGGAGAATGCTCTTTTTTTCCGCTCCGAACGATAATGCGGCGGTTTAAAACCGCTTCCAGGGGCGATCGTAGGCTTCTGTGCTTCTTGCTTGTTCCGGACGCATCCTTCCCGCCGCTGTGGCGGCGAATGAATCCCGCTTGGCGAAAAAGGCGTCAAGAAAGAGGCGGACTAAAAGCGCGAGCGGAGGGGACGGTTTGTTTACAAACCCGCGAATAGTCGCCCGGAGCCAGCGTTAGGCCGCGTCTTTCAGCCTTTTTTGTCGGCGGGTCGGTTTTTGCGCCGCTTTTTGCCGACCAAAAAGCGGCAAAGAACAGCAGTCGAAGACTGTGTTTGCTACCTTTTGCCACCAAAAGGCAGCGATACCCCGCGTGAGAAAACCGTAATTCTGCCTTTTGCCGTTGGCATCCGCAAACGAAGCCGTTCCGCCAGAATAAACGGCCCGACTGTTGCACGGAACGTTTTTTTTGCTACCTTTGTCTTGACGATTCGCCTGCGTGCGGATTGTTTGCTTTGCTTCACGTGAAAACTGCAACTTTCAAATGTCGAGGCGAAGGTGCAAGGATGCTCCGCGAGTTGTCGGCCCACGGCCCGGCAACGAGAGGTTCTGACTTGCTTATTATCGAAACTGCGCGTTACGGGCGTGGGTTCCTTGTATCTGTATTCGGCATGGGTTGTTGCAGACCTTCACGTGAGTATGGGTATCTTGGGGCCTGCGCCTTTCTTTTTCGAAAGCGCCGGCCCGGCCATACGGACCGGCGGCTGAACGTTGCGTCACTGCTTTTTGATTCTTCATGGAGTATGTAACCGCCGGTCCTTTTTTACCTTCCGGGGTTTTGCCGAATCGCATGCGGTTCGGTTTTGCAACGCTCCGACTTTTTCGTATCTTTGTCATCGGACCAATCGACATCGTAAACATATGGAAGAGACGAACCACGCGATAGCCCGCTGGCTGACCGAAGCCGGATGGAGCGAGACGTATGTCAATCTGGCTGTCAAGGCAGTCATTATCCTGGGCATACTCGTCGTCGCCTATGCGGCGGCGGTTCTGTTCCGCCGCCTGGTCGTTCCGCTTCTGCAAAAAATCAGCGCCCGGACGAAAGCCGTGTGGGACGACCACCTTTTCAGCGACAAGGTGATGCACCGCGCGGCGCGCCTGATTCCGCCCCTGATCTGGTACGTCCTGCTCCGGGTGGCTTTCTACGACACGCCCGTTTTGCTGAACGTGCTGCACAAGGCCTGCCTGATCTACCTGATCGTCGCCGTCCTGCAACTCGTCGCGGCGTTCCTCGATACGCTCTACGAGATCTCCAGCCGCCACGAGACGCTGCGCAACCGTCCGTTGAAAGGCGTTTACCAGATGATCAAGCTGCTGGCGGTATGCGTCGGGGCGATTCTCATTGTCAGCATCCTCATCGGGCAGGACGCCACGGCCGTACTCGCGGGACTGGGCGCTTCGGCGGCCATCATCATGCTGATTTTCCGGGACAGCATCCTGGGGCTGGTCGCCGGCGTGCAGCTCTCGGCCAACGACATGCTGCGCCCCGGGGACTGGATCACGATGGCCAAATACGGCGCCGACGGCTATGTGACGGAGGTGACGCTGACGACGGTCAAGGTGCAGAATTTCGACAAGACCATCACCACCATCCCGCCCTATGCGCTGGTCAGCGATTCGTTCCAGAACTGGCGCGGCATGTGGGACAGCGGCGGACGGCGCATCAAGCGGTCGCTGCTGATCGACGCCAGCTCGGTGCACAACTGCACGGCCGCGGAGCTGGCCGCACTCCGCGAAAAAGGGCTGGCCGGCGCGGAACCCGTCGTCAACCTCTACGCCCTGCGGGAGTACGCCGCGCGTTACCTGAAGGGCCACCCGGGCATCCACCCCGACCTGATGCAGATGGTCCGGATGCTCCAGCCCACCCCGGAAGGCATCCCGGTCGAGGTCTACTGCTTCACCCGGGAGACCGACTGGGTGGCCTACGAGGCCGTGCAGGGGGCTGTTTTCGACCACCTGTTCGCCGTCCTTCCCGACTTCGGCCTGCGGGCCTACCAACGCTCCTCGGACCGCGAGCCTCAATCCTCCGAATCTTGATTTAACGGATAAGAACCATGGAATTTTTAGCGCAATACAACCTCACCGGAATCGTCATCGGCATCGCCACCTTTCTGATCATCGGCATTTTTCATCCGATGGTCACCAAGGGCGAATACTATTTCGGGGTGAAAATCTGGTGGCTGTTCCTCGTGATGGGAATCGCCGCCGTCGCCGGTTCGATCGCCGTGCGGCACATCCTCTGGTCGACGCTGCTGGCCGTGTGGGGCGCCTCGTCGCTGTGGTCGATCGGCGAACTGTTCGAACAGCGCGAGCGCGTGGCCAAAGGCTGGTTTCCGAAGAACCCCAAGCGGAAATAGCATGCGCGCACGCCGGATATGCCTGCTGACGGCGCTGACCTTTGCCGCCGTGTGCTGCACGCCCGCGGGAGGCCCTGCGCCCGTCGCGCCTCCGCCTCCGGCCGGCTGGTCGGGACCGGGGCCCGTGCCGCCGCCCCGGCGGATGCGGTTGTTTTTCGGCGGCGACGTGATGCAGCACATGCCGCAGGTCGATGCCGTGCGCCGCGGCGACGGCTTCGACTACGAACCCGTTTTCCGGACGCTCGCGCCCCGCATCAGGGCCGCCGACCTGGCCGTGGTGAACCTCGAAACCACCCTCACGCGCCGCAGCCGCTATACGGGCTATCCGCTTTTCCGGTCGCCCGCGGCGCTGGCCGACGCCCTGCGCGACGCAGGCGTGGATGTCGCCGTGCTGGCCAACAACCACTGCTGCGACAACGGCGCCGAAGGCATCCGCACGAGCGTCGAGGAGCTGGACCGCTGCGGAATACGCCACACGGGCGCGTTCTCGGACAGCGCTGATTACAAGAAAAATAACCCGCTTTACCTCACGCATTGCGGCATACGGCTGGCGATCGTCAATTACACCTACGGAACCAACGGCATGCCCGTTCCCGAGGGTACGGTGGTGAACCTGATCGACACGGTGCGCATGGCCGCGGACCTGGTGGCGGCACGCGCCTCGGGGGTCGATTTCATCGTCGCGTGCGTCCATTGGGGCGACGAATACCAGCGGCGCGAGAACGCCGCGCAGCGGAGTTTGGCCGCGTTTTTGCGCCGTCACGGAACCGATGTGGTGGTCGGGAGCCATCCGCACGTGATTCAGCCCTGGGTGGCCGATTCGTCGCACGTGGTGCTCTACTCGCTGGGCAACCTCGTCTCGGGTCAGCGCCGCCGCTACACCGACGGCGGTCTGGCGGCCACGGTGGAGGCCGTCCGGCATCCCGAGGGGCGGATGACCTACCGGCTCGAAACGACGCCCGTGTGGGTCAGTGTGCCGGGCTACCGCATCCTGACGCCCGAGGCCGCCGACACGATGACGCTGCCCGCGGCCTACGGGATTTTCCGCGCCGACCTCGACGCACTGCCGGGAAACGGCCTATAGGTAAACCGAATGGCTCCATAGGAAGAAACGATGGCGTTTTTTTGGAGATTGTTTCCGGAAATCGTTATCTTTGTAACAGTAAGAATGCACACACATTAAACAATACGACATTATGGAAAAGAGCATCAAAGGTACACGTACCGAGCAGAATCTGCTGAAGGCATTCGCCGGCGAGAGCCAGGCCCGCAGCCGCTATGTATTCTTCGCCAGCAAGGCCAAGAAGGAGGGTTACGAACAGATCGCAGGCGTTTTCGCCGAGACCGCGGAGCAGGAGAAGGAGCACGCCGAGCGTTTCTTCAAGTTCCTCGAGGGCGGCGACGTGGAGATCACGGCCAGCTACCCCACCGGACCCATCGGCACGACGGCCGAGAACCTGCTGGCTGCCGCCAAGGGCGAGAACGAGGAGTGGGACGTGCTGTACCGCGAATTCGGCAAGGTCGCCGAGGAGGAGGGATTCGCAGAGATCGCCACGGCGTTCAAGATGATCGCGACGGTGGAGGCCGAGCACGAACGCCGCTACCTGAAGTTGTTGAGCCGCCTCACGGACGGCAACTTCTTCAAGCGCGACGGCAAGATCTGGTGGCAGTGCCGCAACTGCGGCTTCGTCATCGAGGCCGAGCAGGCTCCGCTGCTGTGCCCCGCCTGCAAGCATCCCCAGGCCTATTTCGAGCCGAAGAAGGAGAACTATTAGTCCGCCTTGCGGCCCGCATGCGAGTCCCGTCTCTTCGGAGACGGGGCTTTTTTATTTCCGCTGCATGTGCTGACGTGCAAATATTCGGCCCCCGGAGACTTAAAATTCCGGATTTTCTCCGTATCTTTGCAAGAATCCTTATTTCGGACAATTCAAACACAAGATATGGCAGACGAAAAAATCATCTTTTCGATGGTCGGCGTAA
>OCPU01002581.1_pt1 | contig 11173 bp, 8 predicted proteins | sample 1538661 | NCBI WGS metagenome assembly OCPU01 (sample SAMN04571716, study PRJEB22368) | human gut metagenome | biome: human gut; material: stool | host: Homo sapiens | place: Luxembourg | collected 2012-10-19
ACAGAACCCTCAGGTGGATGTCATAGGTCACTGCACCACCGCACCTTTTATGTTCGATTATGAAAAGGGCGTAAAGGCGTTCAAGGAGTACGGCAAGCTTGTGGAGATAAACGAAAGCTCATTTGTGTGCAAAAGGTCGCCCAGAAGAAACGTGGTGGAGCTTTTGAAACTTTGCAAAAAGTATGAAGTGCCTGTGGTCTTTGACTCTGATTGTCATTTCTGTCAGCTTATCGGTCAAACACCGAAAGTGGCAAAGATAGCGGAAGAACTTGATTTTCCTGAGAAGCTTATCATGAACAGTGATTGGGAAAAGATAAGGGAATATGTTCTTGCGAAAAGACCAAACCTCGATATTTAAAACGATGAAAGGAGAAGCCCTCACAAGGGCGTTTTACAGATATATATGAATACACAAAAGCTGCTTGATCTTGCCTCAGAGCTTGAATGTAATGTTGTCTACAACGAGCCGCTTTCAAAGCATACCACATTCCGCACCGGTGGAGCGTGTACTGCAATGGTGGATATAAGCTCAGAGGAAAGCCTTGCAAAACTTGTTAGAGCCGCACACGAATGGAACGTAAGATATATTGTTGTTGGAAATGGCTCAAATCTTTTATTTGACGATAAGGGCTATGAGGGCGTGGTGTTCCTCATGGGTCAGTCAGTGGACGAGATAAAAATGATGAACGAAAACACCATATACGCCGAGGCTGGGTGCAGCCTTATAAAGCTGTGCAGATTCGCTCTTGAGCATAACCTCACAGGACTTGAGTTTGCCTATGGCATACCGGGAACTGTGGGCGGTGCTATATATATGAACGCAGGTGCTTATGACGGTGAGATTAAAAACGTTATAACCTCTGCGAACTCCGTGAGGGCAGATGGTACTGTACATACTATAGAGGCAAATAAAATGGCTCTTGCTTATCGCAGCAGCTGTTATCAGAAAAACGGCGAAGTCATAACCTCAGGAGTGTTCAGACTTGAGGCAGGAGCGTATGACGATATTCAGGACAAAATGGTGGAGCTTATGGGCAGACGCCGTTCAAAACAGCCACTTGAATATCCAAGTGCAGGCTCGACCTTTAAAAGACCTGAGGGACAGTTTGCAGGAAAGCTCATTGAGGATTGTGGTCTGAGGGGATACACAGTTGGAGGAGCACAGGTGTCTGAAAAGCACTGCGGTTTTGTGGTGAACAAGGGTGGTGCAACAACTGAGGATATTATGTCGGTGATAAGACACGTTCAGCACATTGTCAAAGAGCAGACAGGCTATCTTCTTGAATGTGAGGTAAAGATAATACCTTACAAGGAATAATTTAAATAGGGATCAATAAGTGATGATTTTTTTCAGCTTTGTAAGAAAGGAATGAACGTTATGCAGTTTGTGATAATTACTGGTATGTCAGGATCGGGAAAATCAAGTGCCGTGAATGTGCTTGAAGATATAGGATATTACTGCGTTGATAATATGCCGCCTGAGCTTATCCCAAAGTTTGCAAACATATGCAGTCAGTCTGACGGAAAAATAGACAAGGTAGCGTTTGTTGTTGATATAAGAGGCGGCGACCTTTTTCTGAAGCTTCAAGACACAGTAAAGCAGCTTCAGGGCGAGGGCGTGAGTCTTAAAATACTTTTCCTTGACAGCTCAGATGACGTTATCGTGAGAAGATACAAGGAAACAAGAAGAAAGCACCCTCTTGACGAGGTGTCATATGGAAACATAAGAAAAGCTATTGAAACTGAGCGTGAGATATTAAGACCTATAAAAGCACAGGCTGATTTTTATATAGACACGTCCAGAAGCTCAACAGCTCAATTTAAGGAAAGGCTTTATTCCATATTCCTTGGAAACAACGAGTTTATGCATATTGACGTTCAGTCGTTCGGGTTCAAGTTCGGTGCAATGAGCGAGGGCGACCTTGTATTTGACGTAAGGTGTCTGCCTAATCCGTTTTATGTACCTGAGCTTAAGAACAAAACAGGTCTTGACAAGGACGTTTATGATTATGTTTTGAGCTTTGACGAAGCCAAAGTGCTTCTAGGCAAGCTAACAGATCTTATCGACTATCTCATACCTCTTTACGAAAAAGAGGGCAAGTCACAGCTTGTTATAGCGTTCGGCTGTACGGGCGGAAAGCATAGGAGCGTTACCTTTGCAGAAGCAGTTGCGGAGCATCTGAGAAAGCAAGGTCACAGGATAAGAATAACACACAGAGATATAAATAATCAGTAAGGCGGTTTGAAAGTTGGAGGACGTATCCTTTTCATACAGAGCAAAAGAAGAAATAATCAGCAAGATAAATTCAAAGCCAAAGGCTGACGTGTGCATGATGGGTATGCTCACGTACTGTAACTGCCTGTCAGATGATGAGATATCTTTTCTCACTGAAAACAAAGCGGTAGCAGACTTTTTCGTGTTGAACACCGGCAGGATAACCGGTAATGAAAACGCAGTGTTGGTCACAGAGCAGAAAAAGCGAAACGGCGTTGTGCTTTATGCTTTGGATATTCCTGAGCGTGAGGACAGGCTCACACTTCTTGACTATTTCAGAATGGATAAGAGCAGGCGTTTGGAAGAAGCTGACTTGCCTAAAGAGAAGTTTTATCCACAGCTCGTGGCTGGTATATTTCTTGCCTGCGGTTCGGTGAACAATCCTGAGAAAAAATATCATATGGAGTTCGTTATGCCAACGATAGAGCTTTGCAATGATTTTGGTATGCTGCTTATAGATAATTACGATATCACTCCAAAGCACGTTGAACGTAAGAACGCACAGATAGTTTACATAAAAGAGTCTGAGAATATCATAGATATGCTTACTCTTATGGGTGCGCCTATGTGTTCGCTTGAACTTATGAACGTAAAAATGATGAAAGATATGCGCAACAAGATAAACCGAGCGGTGAACTGCGATAACGCCAATATAGAGAAGTCGCTGAAAGCAGCGGAAAAGCAGATAAGCGATATCGAGCTTATAGACGAGACAGTGGGGCTTTATTCTCTTCCTGATAATTTGCAGGAGATAGCTGAGCTTAGATATAATAATCCTGACTTCAATCTTAAAGATCTTGGTGCAGCCATAGATCCTCCTATCTCACGTTCGGGGGCAAACCACAGATTGCAGAAGATAGCAGAGATAGCTGACAGGATAAGAGTTGAAAAAGGTCTTGCACTGAAAGAGGAATAAAAATGCCTGAGTTTGTACATCTACATCTTCATAGTGAATATTCGCTCCTTGACGGCGCCTGCCGTATCAAGGAGCTTGTTTTGCGTGTAAAGGAGCTTGGACAGAAAGCAGTTGCGGTCACAGACCATGGAAATATGTTTGCGGCAGTGGAGTTTTACAACGAGTGTCTTGCTCAGGGCATAAAACCTATAATAGGCTGTGAGGTGTATGTCGCACCAAGAACACGATTTGACAAGCTAGCGAAGATAGACAGTTCGCCTTACCATCTTGTGCTTCTGTGCGAAAACAATGAGGGTTATCAAAATCTTATAAAGCTTGTGTCGGCGGCATATACAGAGGGCTTTTACAGCAAACCGAGAGTAGATGTTGAATTGCTTGAAAAATATCATAATGGGCTTATCTGCTTGTCGGCTTGTCTTGCGGGTGAGATACCCAGAAAGCTTACCAATGGCGATTATGAGGCTGCAAAGCAGACTGCTCTTAAATATCGTGATATATTTGGCAGGGATAATTACTTTATAGAGCTTCAAAATCATAAGTTTGCAGACCAGCAGAGAATATTGCCTATGCTTATAAAGCTTTCACGAGAAACAGGAATACCGATGGTCTGCACCAATGACGCACACTATCTCAGACGTTCAGACGCTAATGCGCAACGTGTACTAATGTGTATCTCAACAGGCACGACATTAGACGACCCAAGCAGGCTTGAATTTCCGACAAACGAGTTTTATGTAAAGTCAGCAGAAGAAATGGCGGAGCTTTTTCCCTCTCAGCCTGAGTCGCTGGAGAATACAGTAAAGATAGCTGACAGATGTAATGTAAGCTTTGAGTTTGGCAAAACAAAGCTTCCGTATTTCCATATAGACGGTGTTTCAGATAACGAAAAGTTTCTTCGCGATATGTGCATAAAAGGGCTTTATAAACGTTATAAAAATCCTACAAAAGAGGCTTTGAAACGTGTTGACTATGAGCTTGACGTTATAACGAGAATGGGATATACTGACTATTATCTCATCGTGTGGGATTTCGTGCATTATGCAAAGACCCACGGTATACCTGTGGGCTGCGGACGTGGCTCAGGCGCAGGAAGCCTTTGCGCTTATTGCATAGGCATAACGGGTATAGACCCGCTAAAATATGATCTGCTCTTTGAGCGTTTTCTCAATCCCGAAAGAGTTTCCATGCCTGACTTTGATATAGATTTCTGCATGGAAGGCAGACAGCGTGTTATTGATTACGTCGTGGAGAAATACGGCTCTGACCATGTGGCGCAGATTGCGACCTTTGGCACGCTTGCGGCAAAGCAGGCAGTGAGAGATGTGGCAAGAGCAATGGGTCTGCCTTATCAGACAGGAGATATGCTTGCAAAGAAAATACCAAGAGGTCAGCCACTTAAATATTCCATAGAGAATATACCTGAGCTTAGTTCCCTTTATAAGACTGATATGAAGATACGACAACTTCTTGATATTGCCATGAGCGTCGAGGGTATGCCACGAAATGTATCTACCCACGCAGCAGGCGTTGTTATCACAAAAGAGCCGGTTGACTTTTACGTTCCTCTCTATTCTCGTGACGGACAAGTTTCCACACAGTATACAATGACAGTGCTTGAACGATTGGGGCTTCTTAAAATTGATTTTCTCGGACTTCGCAACCTTACCATTATAGACCACTGCCGAAAGCAGGTGATAGAAACTCACCCTGATTTTGACTTGGAGAAGATACCTCTTGATGACAAGAAGGTATATGAAATGCTGTCACAGGGCAAAACGGAGGGCGTTTTCCAGTTTGAAAGTGCAGGAATGACTGCGACTGTCATGAAGCTTCGCCCTGAAAGATTAGAGGACCTTATCGCTGTTATCTCTCTTTACCGCCCGGGACCTATGGACTCGATACCAACATATATCCGAAACCGCCATGAACCTGACAGGATAGTGTATAAGCACCCATTGCTCAAAGGCATACTTGAAGTGACATACGGCTGTATAGTTTATCAGGAGCAGGTAATGCAGATATTCCGCACGCTCGCAGGATATTCATACGGCAGAGCGGATATCGTAAGGCGAGCAATGGCTAAAAAGAAAGCGGCTGTTTTGGAAAACGAGCGAAAAGCGTTTATCTACGGTGAGAAAGGGCAGTGCTGTGGTGCAGTGGCAAACGGTGTGCCAGCTAATGTTGCCAATGAGATATTTGACGAAATGACCTCTTTTGCAAGTTATGCCTTTAACAAATCCCATGCGGCGGCTTATGCAACTATCGCATATCAGACAGCGTATTTAAAATGTCATTTCTATAAAGAATACATGGCGGCACTTATGACTATCACGCTTCTTGACAGCACCGATAAGCTTTACGGATATATCGCAGATGTTGGCAAAAGCGGCGTTAAAATTTTGCCGCTGGATATAAATAAGAGCGAAAGCGGTTTTGTGGCAGAGCCTGAGGGAATACGCTTTGCACTTCTTGCGGTTAAGTCGCTTGGTGAGGGGGCTATCGACAGGATAGTTTCTGAACGTAAATCAGGTGGAGCGTTTCGTTCGCTTCAAGACTTTTGTACACGAGTTTCGGGCAGAGATATCCACCTGAGAACAGTGGAAGCACTTATAAAGAGTGGAGCTTTTGACGGTTTTGGATACACCAGACGTGAACATCTCAATGCTTGCGAGGACATAATGAAAAGCGTAACCCGGTCAGACGGAAGTGTGATTGAGGGTCAACTTGACTTGTTTGGCATGGGTGCTGCTTTGCCAATGGAAAAGAAGATAGAACGCTGCGGCGAGTTTGACGAACAGCAGCTTCTTGAATTTGAGCATGAAGCTCTTGGTATGTATATATCCGCCCACCCTATAGACCGCTTTGAGTGTGTGATTTCAGCCGCAAGGTGCGTCACCTCTGCACAGCTCATAAAAGCCTGTACAGACGAGGGCGGAATGGCTGATAAACGTTTCGCTGATGGGGCGGAAGTAGACTATGCAGGAATGGTCAGGGGCAGAAAAATGCTAAAGACCAAAAAAGGCGATATGATGTGTTTTGTGGAGCTTGAAGACAAGTTCGGAACATTAGAGATAGTGGTTTTTCCGTCAGTTTTTCAAACTATGGGAGGCCTTATAAAAGACAGAGCGCTTCTGCACGTCAAAGGCAAGATATCATGTAAAGAGGAAGAAGAACCTAAGATACTTGCGGATATGCTCGAGCCTGTCGATAGATTTTGCTCATTACAGCTTCAAAGGGATATTTGCGTAAGGCTTGTTTCAAGAGATGCAGAGGGCATAAAGGCTGTTAGAACTATAGCCGAGAAATACAGAGCACAGACTGGTTCAAAGTTTGCGGTATTTTTCAGCGATATACGCAAAATGACAGGCATAAAGTCTGTTCATGCTGTGAAAATGTGTCCTGAACTGCTCGTCGAACTTGAAAACAGACTGGGTGCTGAAAACGTGGTATTTATGGACAGAAAAGGAGAATAAAAATGGAGCCAAGAACATATAGGGTAACAAAAATTGACGGCGATTATGCACATCTTCTCAATGTGGACACAGGCGAAGATCTTCTTATGGCAAGAGCGCTTTTGCCTGACGAAACAGACGAGGGAACAATGCTTCACTGGGAAAATTTCATTTATACGGTAATAGAATAAGTGTATTTATGAAATTCTTGTGAAAAGTATGGAAATCTGCACAGGAATGTGATATACTATATTATTATCGTGTTATCACGAAAAATTTTAGCGTGAAAACGCTTGAAGGAGTAATCAAATGGCTGTATCTTATAGTAGGGAAGAACTCGGCAGAGGGATATCTCTTACAAGAATATATGACAAGAAATTCAAGTCAAACTGCGTGAAGATAGCATTTATATCACCGCTGGACGAAAAAACAGCCTGCGTCAATGCAATGCTACAAACAGTGCTTGTGACATCGAATGCGGAGATACCTTCACGAACAAAGCTTACATCTACACTCACCGGGCTGTATGGTTCAAGCATAGGTACTAACTGCGGCACTATAGGCGATTACCAGTCTGTCGGTCTGTCTGCGAGCTTTATCGGCGACGATTATACTATAGACGGCGAAGTAATAGGTGGTAAGACAGCTTTTGAACTGTCTGCTCAGACCTCACCTTGTTGACGGAAAGTTCTGTGAGAAGTATTTCACTTTGAGAAAGCAGGAGCTTATCGACGCTATTGTTGCCACTGTCAATGACAAGCGTGGCTATGCACTTTTGCAGGCGAAAAAGGTCATATTTGAGGGCGAGCCTGCGGCTGTGTCTGCAATTGGAACTGTGGAGCTTGCGGAGAACATAACTCAGGAGGATTTGTTAAGACAACACAAAAAGCTTCTTGAAAGTGCAAAGATAGAGATAACCATATCAGGCGGTGGAAACACGGCTGCTGCGGAAAAGCTTATAAGAGATGAAATGGCTGCTCTTATAAGAGTTTCACCCGTGGAGAAGATAGACTACAGACACAATTCATCTGCAAAGGCAGAGCCTGTTTATAGAGAACTTAAAATGCAGGTAAGCCAAAGCAAAATGGTCATGGCATTCAAGTCTGATTATGAGGATATCTACACCGCAAAGCTTTTCTGTATGCTTCTCGGAGCAACGCCTTTTTCAAAGCTTTTTGCAAACGTAAGAGAAAAGATGAGCCTTTGCTATTATTGTTCTTCCGCATATGTCGACAGAAAGGGCACGCTTTTTATCGACAGCGGAGTTGAAAGCTGTAACATAGAAAAGGCAAAAAAAGCTATTGAAGAACAGCTCGAAGCCATATGTAATGGTGACTTTACAGATGAGGAGCTTGAAAACACAAAGAAATCTCTTTGCGGAGGCTTTAAGTCAAATTATGACAGCATATATGATATCATGGGTTGGTATGCTGCACAGAACACACGAAACACAGCTTTCGCCCCTGAGGAGATAAACGAGCGGATAGCAAAGCTTACCCGTGAGGACATAATAAGCTGCGCAAAGACTTTTAAGCCTGATACTGTTTTCGTGATCAGGGGCGAGGAAGAGGAGGACTGTGATGAATAAGGAGATCGTAAAAAGCGAGCGGTTGGGCGAGAGCTACAGCGTTTTTCATCACCCGTCAGGACTTGACGTGCTTGTGTGGAAAATGGAGGGCTTCACAACTACAGAAGCCATATTTGCCACAAAGTACGGCTCAATTTACAACTGTTTCAAGACCAAGGACAGCAAAGACTTCATCACTGTGCCTGAGGGCATAGCACATTTTCTTGAGCATAAGCTTTTTGAAAACGAGGACACAGATGTTTTTGACTTATATGCAAAAACTGGTGCCAATGCAAACGCTTTCACGTCTTTTGATGAAACGGCATATACGTTCAGTTGCTCGGAAAACTGGGAGGATTCTCTTGAAATACTTCTTGACTTTGTTCAGAAGCCATATTTTACAGCGCAATCTGTGGCTAAGGAGCAGGGAATAATCGGTCAGGAAATAAAAATGTGTGCAGATTCTCCTGAAAGACAGTGCTTTTATAATCTGCTGAAAGCTCTGTATGTAAACCACCCTATAAAGATAGATATTGCAGGAACTGTTGATACTATTGCTGAGATAACACCTGAGCTTCTTTATAAGTGTTACTACACTTTCTATAATCTTCACAACATGGTCCTTGCCATTGCAGGAAATGTTGACGAGGATAAGGTCATGGAAATATGCGATAAAATGTTGAAGCCATGCGAGAATATGGAGCTTGAAACAAAGCTCCCTGATGAGCCTGAGAATGTAGCGCAGAAAAAGATATTTCAGAGCTTCCCTGTGGGTCTGCCACTTTTCAATATCGGCTTCAAGTGCAAGCCTTATGAGGGCAGAGAACTTTTTAAAAAGGCTGGAACAGCGTCAGTTGCGCTTCATCTGCTCATTGGCTCTTCGTCACCTCTTTATAAACAGCTTTTTGACGACGGACTGATAAATTCGCAGTTCGGCGTGGAAGTTTTCACAAGCGGTGGAGTATTCTCTCCAATAATATCAGGTGAATCCCATGACCCTGAAGAGCTTTATCGCCGTTATCTAGCGGAGATAGAGCGTGTAAAGAAAGAGGGCTTTGACAAGTCGCAGTTTGATATGATAAAGCGTTCTATGTACGGCGAAATAGTAAGAGGAATGAATAATCCTGAAAGAGCAGCAGATTATCTTGCAGAAAGCTATTTTGAAAACTCTGACGCTTTCTTTGAAGCACAGGTTCTTGCAGAAATGACTGTGGAGGATTGCGAAAACGCCGTAAGAGAAATGTTCGACCCTGAAAAGTCGTCTATCTCCGTGGTAGATAATAAGTAGGTACTTTGAGCCACAGACTCAGTGAAAGGAATGATAAATTTATGACAGCATTGCAGTTTCTTGCCGATTCTTCGGCAAATGACGCAATAAGGGAAAAGCTTAGGGAGTTTCCGAACAGAGTTTATTTCCCCAATTTCGGAAAGGGTGACAATATCTTCAAAGAGGGTATTGATATCGACAGAGTGCTTTTTACAGTGCCAGGCACGAATTTCAAGATATATTGGTATGGTTTTTTAATAACCATCGGTATTCTTCTTGCGATGATATACGGCTTCAGAAGAATGAAGACTGTAGGCATCGACCCTGACAGAGCGACAGATGCCGTTATCGGCGGACTTATTGGAGCTATCTTTGGCGCAAGATTTTATTATATCATCTTTAATACAGAGGGCATGAAATTCTCAGAGTTTTTCGATATTCGTGACGGAGGTCTTGCTATCTACGGCGGACTTATCGGTGCGATAATCGTGGGCGGAATTATAGCAAAAGTAAGAAAGCTGAAGCTTACTGCGCTTCTTGACGTGGTCGCACCATGTTTTCTTATCGGTCAGTGTATCGGACGTTGGGGCAACTTCTTCAATCAGGAGGCCTTCGGTGCAAACACCAAGCTTCCTTGGGGCATGATAAGCAACACCACAATGGAATATATCTCAAACCATTATGACGAGCTTGGCGGCAAAGTGTCGGCTCTTGACCCTATCCACCCATGCTTCCTTTATGAATCTATTTGGTGTCTTATTGGATTTATAATCCTGCATTTCTATCTTAAACACCGCAAGTTTGACGGCGAAGTATTCCTTATGTACACAGGCTGGTACGGTCTGGGAAGATTTTTCATCGAGGGTCTGAGAACAGATTCGCTCTATCTTGGAAACATAAGAGTATCACAGCTTGTTGCAGGCACTTGTGTTCTTGCTTCACTTGTACTTATAATCGTGTTCAGAGGTATCACAAAGAGAAACAGCGACTATAAACTGTTCGTTGACACTGAGCTTTCAAAGGCACAGCTTGAGCAGTATAACAGCTATAATGATATGCAGCAGGAAAAGAAAGAGCTTAAACATAAGATAAAAGAGGCTAAGGATAAGGGCGAAAGCTTTATCGAGCTGCAAAAAGAATATGACGAAAAGTTCGGCAAGCAGGCTCAAAAAGACAAGCTTAAAGAAGCCGAGGAAAAGGACAAGGAGTCACACACCAAAGCCGAGACAGAGTATAAGTCTATCCTTGGTGACGATAACGACGAGGACAGCGAAGTAAAAGATACAGATGAAAAGGATACGGAGGAAGAATAAATGGGACAGATAATTGACGGCAAGGCAGTATCAGCCAAGGTCAAGGAAGAAATAAGACTTGAAACAGAGAAGCTTAAAGAGCAGGGCATAGAGATAGGTCTTGCAGTGGTCATCGTCGGTGATGACCCTGCTTCTCAGGTTTATGTAAGAAACAAGGAAAAGGCTTGCGAAACTGTGGGCTTTAATTCATTCAAGTATGCTCTCCCTGCGGAAACAACAGAAGAAGAGCTTCTCGACCTTGTCAAAAAGCTCAATGATGATGACAGAGTGGACGGAATACTCGTTCAGCTCCCACTGCCAAAGCACCTTGACGATAAAGTGATAATAAATAACATCAGACCTGACAAGGACGTTGACGCTTTCCACCCTGTAAATGTGGGCAA
>OCPU01002600.1_pt1 | contig 11125 bp, 8 predicted proteins | sample 1538661 | NCBI WGS metagenome assembly OCPU01 (sample SAMN04571716, study PRJEB22368) | human gut metagenome | biome: human gut; material: stool | host: Homo sapiens | place: Luxembourg | collected 2012-10-19
ATCACCGTCAGCACGCGCTGCCACATTTTTCGGATTGTGTTATTTGCATTGAACACATCTATGACCGCTGCCTGCCCATTACCGCAGTGCGGGATTATGACAATCTGGAATTCAAATCCATCTTAGATGTCATTGCCCTGTACTGCATGAAAGACGACACCGGAGCGCTGTGCGATCTCTACCATACCACGCGGTTCTCGTATGCGTCCTGCACAATGATTTCTGTCATGCCCAAGAAGAGTTTTCCTGCATGGCTAAGTACTCAAATGCGGTTCACAGACGACTCTCCACAATTTGCAGAAAAGTCATAAAAAGTGTCTACGGCTGCATCTACTCTGAATTTCTGCGGTGTTATCAGCTTTTCCAACGATGTTGATTGGCGAAACAGCATCAGAGTAGAGGCGCGTATGGTAAAAGAAAGAAGGTATTTTTATTTCCTTGCCAAAACCTGTATTGCCATCCCATGACAGTGCAAGTTATGAATTGCTGTCACTCACGGCCCTGTGCGGGGAGTTTCCCTGCGACAGTGCCGCACGCCTTATTAGCAGCGAAAGCTACCGTAAGAAGATCGTTACCGGTCTGACACACAACCGCCTGCTTCGCATCTTTTCCCGCAATCACCTTCGCGGTTACCGGCTCGGCATCCGCGGCAAGCGTCTGTTACAAGATCAGGAGCCGGAGCGGTTTCTCTTTTATCTGTCCGGCTGTGGCGACACAAATGCCATCAAATCGGAGCCGTCTCGCCGCCTGCGGCTGCACCGTATCGCACGGACATACATCACGATGAAAAATGCGGGCATCACAATTTTTCGTGATAAAAAGCCGCCGCTTTTCTCCCCCGACACAGCGGGTGCTATTCCTATTGAGGATGTCTACTTTTACGATTCTCGTGAAATGAAAGAACTTCGCTCCGAAATGCTGAAAATCTACGGTTCTCGGATGACCGGCGCGTTGTTCACTCCGAAACAAGCCTTTGCAGTGTTCAACGCGATGGATTCCATTCCGACCTTTGACCCCCAAATTGAACGCCGGGCCAAGGTCATGCTGCAAAGAGTTTGTCAGATTCGCACAGTGGCGACTCGAAAAGTAGATGGCATTTTATTGGCTGACCACTGGCAGACGCTATACATCCTGCTGGAGAATACCAAAAGCTCCGAGAAAGAATATTTCTTGTTCGGTGAGGGCTACGAGCATTTCTATTTTATTACCAATGACTACTACGGCGAAGCACTGCTCTGGATGCTCTGTAACCCGGATGCGACTAAGCAGTTTCATGCGCTTCTTTTGCAGTCTTTCTGCCCATCCCCAAAAGATTCTGCCATTGAAAATGATGCCGTAACCGAAGACGGAACGCCGATCCTTTTCGCGTATCAGCCGGACTTGCCCAAACTCTATCGTTTCTATGCGGCCTTGGAGCTGCACAAGCGCAGCGGCATCATAGTTTGCTTTGATTTTCAGGAAGATGCTCTACGACCGTTCTGCGGCAGCAGAATTAAATTGCAAACAATCGACTTCTCTGACTTTGAGAGGAGGTTTCTGAACTCACCATGAAACGCCCCTCTAAAAGATTGCAAACCATTTTAGCCGTCGCCCTACTACTCTATGCCTGCGGCTACTTGACGCAGTTCATCGGCAATTATGCCGTCTGGCAGAAAAACGGCGGTATGCTGGGCAGTACTTCCCCGCCGTTCCCCTCTTTATCACTATTGGTCTGTCTCAAAGGTATTTTGTGGTTTCCCTACAACCTGTACTGCATGGCGGGCTGCGCAGCGGTAGTTGCAGCGCTTGTCTTATACCGAAAGCTATTCAGCCAGGATTCCTTAACTGATTCCGAGCGCAATTTCGATTTCTCCGCGAAAGGCACTTACGGCACCTCTGGCTGGATGCAGCCGCAAGAGATTCCCGCTGTGCTGGATATGGTTTCCGACCTATCCCTGCATACAGGCACTGTGTTGGGGATGCTGAATGGCAAATATCTCTGCATCCCGGAGAAAACGCGCATGAACGGCAACCTTGCCGTCTACGGTGCCAGCGGCTCGATGAAAACCCGCTCATTCTGTATGAACCGTATTCTGCAAAGCGCCGCCCGTGGAGAGTCGCTGGTTATCTGTGATCCAAAATCCGAGCTCTACGAAAAATCCAGCGAATATATGCGGGATTTGGGTTATACCGTGCGCGTGTTCAACCTCGTTAGCCCCGAAAATTCAGACTCTTGGAACTGCTTGAAAGAAATCGAGGGGCAGGAGTTGATGGCGCAGCTTTTCGTAGACGTTATCATCAAAAACACCAACGGCACTGGCAAGAGCGACCGTTTCTGGGATTCCGGCGAGATGAACCTGCTGAAAGCACTGGTTCTGTATGTTGATCTCACATACCCGCCGGAGCAGCGGAATATTGGCGAGGTGTACAACCTCATCACCCAATGCAGCGAAAGTCAGTTGGACAGCCTGTTTGATGTTCTGCCACTGACACATCCTGCCAAAGCACCGTACAGTCTGTATCAACGGGCATCGGACTCTGTGCGCAGCGGTGTCATCAGCGGGTTGGGCAGCCGGTTGCAAGTGTTTCAGTCTGAACTGATTAAGAGAATTACAGCTTACGATGAAATTAGCCTTGAACTGCCGGGGCAGCAGCCTTGTGCGTACTATCTCGTCACCAGCGACCAAGACAGCACCTTTGACTTTCTCGCATCGCTGTTTCTGTCTTTCGCCTTTATCAAACTCGTCCGCTATGCCGATGCAACCTGCCCCGGTGGGCGGCTGCCTGTGCCGGTCCATATACTTGGTGAAGAGTTGACAGCCTGCGGTACGATTTCCGAGTTGTCGCGGCGCATCAGCGTCATCCGCTCCCGCAATATCTCTATGTCCTGTGTATTCCAGAATCTTGCCGGACTACAAAACCGCTATCCGCAGAACCAGTGGCAGGAAATTCTCGGCAACTGCGATGTACAGCTTTTTCTCGGCTGCACAGACCAGTTGACCGCCGAGTACGTCTCCCAGCGCACCGGCATTGCCAGTGTGATGGTGTCCAGCACGTCTAAAGCGCTAAATACATTGCGGGTTTCCGATTATACTCCACAATATCGTGAAAGCAATGGTATCGGCAAACGGCCATTATTGACTCCGGACGAAGTGCTGCGCCTACCCGTGGATGAGGCGCTGGTTATCCTGCGAGGTCATAAGGTACTAAAGGTACACAAAATGGATTACTCACTGCATCCCGCTTACAAACATCTGCGGGAATGCAAAGCATCCGCGCACATCCCGGAGTGGCAAACCGCTGTGCCGGAAACCCCATCAGCTATTACGCCGTCAACAGCACCAATTGCTAAAACACCGCCCAAGTGGCGCGGCCGCAAGGCTAAAACAGTGGTCGCCGCTGATAAAACCTCTATTATGACAAAACCCGAAAACGAAAAGGAGCTTTCCCATGGAAATGAACAATGATATTTTTACCCCTGACCCGCACATTCCCGAACCTGTGGATTCGGAGGATATCCCCATTTCTGCCCCTGCCAAAGATGAAACTCCCGCCGAGACTCCCCCACCCCGCCGCAGACGCAAAGCGGATGCCCCTGTACTGACCATTGAAAGCGGAGACGAAATTGAAACCGAGGACGCCCGCGAAGCCGCCGCGTGGCACGAGATTCACAACGCCTACCGCACGCGGCGCATCCTTTCCGCGCCGCTGGGCGGCATCGAGCAGACCGACAGCGGCAAGACGATTGCCGTTGTGGATTACAACGGTTTTCGTATCGTCATCCCGCTCAAAGAAATGATGGTTGCCCCCAGCGCTGCCAGTAGCACCGACAGTATGGCTGTCCGCCAGATGAAGCTGCTGGGCAATATGCTGGGCGCGGAAATTGATTTTGTCATCCTCGGCATTGACTCCAAGAGCCGCAGTGTGGTCGCCAGCCGCCGTGAAGCCATGATGCGCAAGCGTCAGCTTTTCTATTTCAGCCCCGATGCCAATGGCGAGTACCGCGTCCGGGAGGGGCGCGTGGTGCAGGCCCGCGTCATTGCCGTTGCCGACAAGTCCATACGCGTCGAGATTTTCGGCGTGGAGTGCTCCATCATGGCGCGAGACCTGAAAGACGGTTACGATGTGCTGGACAAGCTGTACGATGACAACGATCTGAACTGCGATAACTTCGCCCAGGCTGTTCGGGAGTACCATTGCAGCCGCGAGGTCATCACAGCAGTGGCAAACCTTTACCTGCGGCAGCAGATTATGATTGATACATACTAACGCCTTATTCGCATTGATATACAGTAATATGTTCATCGTTTAGGCACACAAAAGGCACAGCCGACGAGTCTATCGGCTGTGCCATACTATGTGTGGTATAGAGGTCATTCCTGCAATAACCAATCGGCAACATCGTAAATGTCGATTCCCTCGTAACTGTACTTGGGGTGTCTGGTTCTGGCCAGAATCATTTTGGGATATGCATCCCGGATTTGCAAAAGGGGACGGCATTCGCGCTCGAAAGTGTCCGGCGCTGCAATATTGTCGCTTACCTGAATATAGACTTTTTCGTCACCCTTTTGTACAACGAAGTCGATTTCTTTCTGGTACAGCTTTCCGACATACACATCATACCCACGGCGCAAAAGTTCAATGCAGACCATGTTTTCATACATCCTGCCGTAATCCATATTTCGGCTTCCCAGAATGGCATAACGGATACCTGTATCACACAGATAAAACTTTTCCGAGCTTTCCAAATATTTTCTACCCCGGATGTCATAGCGCTTAACGTCGTAAAAGACAAAGGCATTGCACAAATATCTGATATACTTTCCAACTGTTACATGATTAGTTTGAGTGTTACTGGCTGTCAATAGCTGGCTGACCTTGTTGGGCGAAGTAAGGTTGCTGACATTGTCCATAAGGAACTCACTCAGCCGCTGCAGCACTAAGGTGTCTGGCAGCGCGTATTTCTGCACGAGGTCTCTTGTAACGATTGTTTCGTAAACTTCCTTGATGTAATTGATTCGGTCTTTCTCCGTTTTGTACGCATAGGACCCGGCCAGACCGCCCTTTATGGTGTAATCCTCAAACAGTTGGTCTATATCCTTTGTTTCTTCGTAATATCGGCAGTACTCCGAAAAGCTGAACGGGAAAACATGGATTTCAATATAGCGCCCTGTAAAAAGCGTAGCCAAATCCGCACTCAGCAAAAAAGCATTGGATCCAGTCAGGTAGATATCGTATTTTTCCTTGGCATAGAGGCTGTTGATAGCCAACTCAAATTGCGGACACATCTGCACCTCGTCCACGAAAAGATAGTTCGTCTTATTTGCCTGATACTGTGCTTCCACATAGGCGTGCAGTGCATGGTACTCCTTGATTTCCTCAAAGGCCAAATCCATAAAGTCGATATAAATGATATTGCAGTTATCGACATGGCTTTTCAGGTATTCAATATAGGCCTGCATCAATTTGGACTTGCCGGATCGGCGTATCCCGGTGATGATTTTGATGTCCGGTGTGCCGTTCAATTCGATGATTCGCTGTAAATATTTGTCTCTCGGAATGATTTTCATAGTGTACCGCTTTCAAAAAATGAAAAATATTTGAGTTCTGAAACCATCTTGCTGCTTCTATTATAATAGGTACGTATAGTATTTGCAAGCAGTCGTTTTCAAAAACGTAGATTTTTTTCATTTTCGTAAGTGGTTATAGTTAATCTTTCCCGCAGTGGCAGATAGTACCGGGCATCATTGGAGCTCACAAAGAGCCTTGCCGGAATATACTATATTCAAAGCGTGATATTGTTCCGATGCGATTTGACATTATTCCGGCTGAATGGTATAATAAATTCAATAAAGGCGAGGAGGCGTTAGTTTATGGTTATGATGTCCGCAAAAGAGGCTTCTACCTTGTGGGGAATCAGTACAAGGAGAGTTACTACGCTCTGCTCGGCAGGCAAGATTCCCGGAGCAAGCAAGGAAAATGGCAGTTGGCAGATTCCTGCCAATGCAGAAAAGCCCGCCGATGCTCGTGTGCGTACAGGGGCTTACAAAAAATCCACTATGCCAGCACATCTTCCCCTCCCTGTCGGCATTTCCGATTATCGCCTTGCATCGACGGAATACTACTATGTCGATAAAACGCTGATGATCAAAGACTTTTTGGAGCAGCGTCCCATGGTCTCGCTGTTTACGCGCCCCAGACGATTCGGCAAAACGCTTAACATGGATATGCTCCGTGTTTTCTTTGAAAAGACCGAGGAAGACACCTCTAAATACTTTACCAACAAAGCCATCTGGGCTTGCGGGCAGAAATATCGGGATTACCAAGGAAAGTATCCTGTCATCTTCCTGACGTTCAAAGACGTCAAGCGGAATACATGGGAAGAAACATACGCCCACCTTACCCGATTGATTGGTGAAGAGTATTTGCGCCACGCCGACCTTGCCGATAGCCCCGCTTGCAATGACTTCGAGAAAGCCGTTTATCAGCGTATTGTTTCCAGCACTGCTGACAGCACCGACTATATCTCTTCTCTCAAGACGCTTTCTTCCATGCTGCACAAGCACTATAATTGCCCTGCCGTCATTATCATAGATGAGTACGACACTCCCATTCAGCAGGGGCACCTGATGGGATTTTACGATGATGCCGTTTCTTTCATGCGGGGGCTTTTCTCCGGCGGTCTCAAAGATAATCGCAGCTTGGCCTTTGGTTTCTTGACCGGCATCCTGCGCGTAGCAAAAGAAAGTATCTTCAGCGGGCTGAATAATCTGGTTGTCAATTCTGTGCTGGACAAGAAGTACAGCACCTATTTCGGCTTCACCGCAGACGAAGTTGCCAAGATGGCCGCCTATTACGGCGCTTCCGATAAGCTCAACGAACTGCGCGATTGGTACGATGGTTACCGCTTCGGCGATGCCGAAATTTATAACCCTTGGTCGGTTATCAACTATTTCAGCGCCGGATGTGAGGCACGCCCTTACTGGCTCTCCACCAGCAACAATGATGTCATTTCCGAAGTTCTGGAGCAGGCTGACAAAGATATCTATACACAGCTGACAGATCTTTTGCAAGGTAAAACTGTTGCAACTTATGTGGATACCAGCGTCATTTATCCCCAGCTGCAAAATAATCCATCGTCTATTTACAGTTTCCTGCTTGTATCCGGCTATCTCAAGGTCGTAAAAGCGGAAACTTCTATCAGCGGGGATTACCTCTGCCATGTCGCTCTTCCCAACCGAGAAATCACCTATGTATACAATAAGGAGATTTTGAGTCATCTGAATGTCATGATGCCGCAGACTACGGTTGTTGCCATTCAGGAAGCACTCTATTCCGGCGACGAAAGCAAGTTGCAGCAGCAGATTCAAACATTGCTGACCCAGAGCGTCAGCAGCTTTGATACTGCCGGGGAGAACTTCTATCACGGCTTTGTCCTCGGTCTGTGCGCACTACTTGGCAACGCCTACGCCACCTCGAACCGGGAATCCGGTGATGGCCGCTATGACATCCAGCTTGCTCCCAAAACGCCTACCATGCCCGGCATCATCATCGAGCTTAAAGCTGAGAAACATTGCGATACCGAACAGTTGCAGAAGCTGTCACAGACCGCGCTCAACCAGATTGAAGATAAAAAATATGACACCGAAATGCTGACGCATGGTGTAAAGAGCATTTATAAGTATGGTGTCGCATTCAGCGGCAAAAATGTGGAAGTGGCGTTTAAGAAATAGGAAGTAATCTTTCCTACTGTGTAATTGTCTGAATAAAGCGGAGAATTTTTGCTGTTACAAGCAGGAATTCTCCGCTTTTTCTAACTTAGATGGAGGGAATTTATTGCTATGGTATCTTTTCCATCAGTTCATCTATTAAATTTGTGCTAATTATTCGTGCAAAGCATTGCATTTCTCGTGCAGACAGCATATACTGTAATTGGAAAGGTGAAAGGAGTTGAGACTTATGGCTACTACTAATATCAGTATTCGCATGGATTCGGACTTGAAGGCACAGGCTGACGCCCTATTTGGAGAGCTTGGAATGAATCTGTCCACAGCGTTCAATATCTTCGTCCGCCAGTCTCTCCGGGACGGTGGCATTCCTTTTGAAATTTCGCTGAACCAGCCCAATAAGGAAACGATTGCCGCCATGCTGGAGGCAGAAAGGATTGCAAAAGACCCTTCTGTAAAAGGATACACCAATACGGATGAGTTGTTTGCAGACTTGAAAGCATGAGCGAGACGAAATACGTTGTCAAGTTTACGACACAGTTCAAGAAGGACTTCAAACTTGCAATGAAGCGTGGCTTCAAAATGGATTTGCTGGAAGATGTAATTACTCTGCTGGCAATGGGTGAAGTTCTTCCCGATAAGAACAAAGACCATGCTTTGACCGGGAATTGGGTTGGGCACCGTGAGTGCCATATTCTCCCGGATTGGTTGCTCGTCTACCGTCTGGAAGATGACATTCTGGTACTGACTCTAACACGCACAGGAACTCATAGTGATTTGTTCGGAAAATAGTGTCCTATATTGACAGCCACAAGATATAGTATTATAATAACCTCGTAAATGATTTTTGTGCTATATAAGCATACGTTGTTATTTTTGTAATCGGTGCCGGTAGTAGATGGCATTGCGCTGAATTGGGCGCGATGTCTTCCCTGCCAGCACTTTTTATATAGATATTTCCTGCCATTGGCAGAAAGGAGTGAACCAAGAATCAATCCGCATCCCTTATGGCCGCCGAACGGTGGCCGCACCTTGGGCTGCATCAAGTGTTCAGAATGGACACCTGATGCAGCCCTTTTTGTTTTTGTGAAAGGACGGTAATCGACAATGAAATCTGACAATACCATCCGGAATGGCACAAGCATCTTCGTGGGCATCATTGTAGCCATCGCCGCGTTCGTGCACGGTGCGTTACTGCTGCCGCTTCTGCTTGTTGCCTGCTCCGTCTGGGGGCTGTATGTGCTGCACCATCTGCGCGGCAGCCTCCCGGAGATCCCCAAGAAGAAAGAAAAGGCTCCCCGCCGCGCCAAGTTTGTGGTGCCGGACATCGAGGACGAACCGCTCAGCGACATTCTACTGCTTCATGTGAACCAACGCGTCACCGCTGCACTTCGTACGGCGGGCAGCAACATCACATGGGAATGGGCCACGAAAGATCCACTTGCCATCGTCAAGGAGGGTGGGCGCTGCCTGATCCGTGTTCACGGACTGGACGGCTTTGAGAGTGCCGAAGTCGTACTGGACAAGCAGGCGCATCTGCGGTGCGAGCTTATCAACACCGTGCCGCTGCGCCCGAACCCCACGGCAGACGCAACCGAAAAGCCGCGTATACCCGCCGAGACTCCCCCGCTGCCCGACCCGCGCATCTGGTATGAAACCGAGGGCCGCGCAACGCTTGAGGGCATCGTGGCTGATCTCAGTTCCCGCGGGCATCACTCGATGACCGTGCAGGAAGACGGTCACATCAAGCTTTCGGACGGCAGCACATCGGCGCTCCCGGAGCTGCACGGCTTCCCACCTGTTGGCTGCTGGGAAAAGCTGAAGCAGGTCTTTGCAGGAGATGGACTGGCCGCCGAGGAAATTTCCGGCAAGCTGGTTCTCTCGTGGTAAAGGGAGGTTTCGCGTATGAAATCCGGTGTATCTTTACAGCAGATGCTGACCGAAGTGAAGCGGCAGAGCGAGTCCAAAGAGGACTACCTCATTGCCCCCAACCGCCTGCGGATGGAATCCTACGGCAAAGAAATGTTTCTGCACCTGTCGGATGACAGCGGTACCGAACTGATCGAGCCCATGACCATCACCGGCATCGCCCATCGGCAGATCGGTACACACCTGCGCATCCCCGCCGCCTACTATGACCGTATGCGGGAAGAACGCCCCGACTTGCTGGCCTATAATGCCAACACATGGTTCAAGCAGGAAAGTTCGCAGAGAATGCTACGCACACTAGACGGCTCTGCCCGCGCGTACTTGAGCAATCGCTATCGCCGCATCGACAATATCGACATTGCCGGTGTGACGCTGCCGATTCTCGGCGGGCTGCCCGACATCCGCTTTGAAAGCTGCCAAATCACCGAAAGCCGTATGTACATCAAGGCCGTGAACCCCCGCTTGCAAGCAGAAGTATCCCCCGGCGACATTGTGCAGGCCGGGGTTATCATCAGCAACAGCGAGGTCGGGCTTGGATCCGTCAGCATCCAGCCGCTGATTTATCGGCTGGTGTGCAGCAACGGTATGGTCGTGAATGAGGCCGCAGCCCGCCGCAACCATGTGGGCCGTGTTACCGACAGCGGCGAAAATTTCAGCGTCTACTCGCAAGCAACCTTGGACGCTGAGGACAAAGCCTTTGTCATGAAAATTCAGGACACCGTGCGCGCCGCCGTGGAAGAAGCGCGGTTTTCGCAGGTCGTCGACAAAATGCGGGAGGCAAAAGCCGCGCAGATGGACACTCATGATGTGCCGGCCGTCGTCAAACTTGCCAGCAAGGAGTTCCACATTACTGACAGCGAAAGTACCGGCGTATTGCAGCGGCTGATCGAGTCCAACGATCTGACGCTGTACGGTTTATCCAACGCCGTGACCCGTCACAGTCAGGACGTGGAGAGTTATGACCGCGCCAGTGAACTGGAAAGCATCGGTTATAGTATTTTGACCATGCCGCCTCGGCAGTGGTCGAGAATCAACAGGGCAGCCGCCTAACACTGCCCCACACACAGGAGGATTTTTTATGTCTATGATGAACGCTAATGCCGCAGCCACCACCGCCATGACCGCCAACGAACCGCTGGACTTTGAACTGCCCGAAATGGGCGATTCCGATTTCAGCAATGAGGAACTCGCTGAGGACATGGACGGCCTGACGATGTCTTTTCCCCGCATCAAGATTCCCGCTGGCGGCGTGTTGCAGTTTGAGATTCCCAACGGCGACCCGCAGCATCCGGATTACAGCCCCACGCTCACTGGCGTGATTTTGTTCAGCCATGCAAGCTGTGTTTACTGGCCGGAGGGCGACGAGTACAGCGATGATGTACCGCCGCTTTGCTCCTCGGTGGATGGCAAGCAGGGCTACGGCGAGCCCGGTGGTGTTTATCAAATCCTTCACGCTCCTTGTGTGGTTTCCCAAGACAAGAGCGGCTTCA
>OCPU01002624.1_pt1 | contig 11058 bp, 8 predicted proteins | sample 1538661 | NCBI WGS metagenome assembly OCPU01 (sample SAMN04571716, study PRJEB22368) | human gut metagenome | biome: human gut; material: stool | host: Homo sapiens | place: Luxembourg | collected 2012-10-19
CCCGCGAGCGGGGACTACCCGTGGTGCTCCACTGCGTCAGGGCCTTCGAGCCGCTGATGCGCGAACTGGCGGCCTCGGAACCCCGGGCCGTGATTTTCCACGGCTTCATCGGCTCGCCCGAGCAGGCGCGGCAGGCCCTGGCGAAAGGTTACTGCCTCTCGTTCGGCGAACGCACGTTCGCATCGCCCAAGACCCTTGCGGCGCTGCGCGGGACGCCGCTTTCGCAGCTCTTTCTGGAGACCGACGACAGCCCCGTGCCCATCGCGGAAATTTACGCCCGGGCGGCGGAGGCGAAAGGGGTGCCGGAGGAGGAGCTGCAACGGGCAATTTTAGATAATTACAAACGAATATTCACAGGCGGCGAGTACGAAGGACCGGGCCGGACGAAGGGCGACAAATGACAATGACAAATGGAAACGCATACGCATAACTGGCTGGAAAGAACCGAATTGCTGCTCGGCAGCGAAAAACTGGAGTTGCTGCGCAACGCCCACGTGCTCGTGGTCGGGCTGGGCGGCGTGGGGGCCTATGCCGCGGAGATGATCGCCCGGGCGGGCGTGGGACGCATGACCGTCGCCGACGCCGACACGGTGAACGCGACCAACATCAACCGCCAGCTGGTGGCCCTCCATTCGACCGTCGGCCGCCCGAAGGCCGAGGTGCTGGCCGAACGCCTGCGCGACATCAACCCCGGAATCGGACTCACGGTGGTCGACAAATATATCAAGGACGAGGAGACCTATATCTTATTGGACGCCGCGCGCTACGACTACGTGGTGGACGCCATCGACACCCTCTCGCCGAAACTGGCGCTGATCGCCGCCTCGCTGGAGCGCGGGCTGCCGCTCGTCAGCTCGATGGGCGCCGGAGCCAAAACCGACCCCACCAAACTCGAAATCGCCGACATCTCGAAAACCCACCACTGCCCGCTGGCCCACATGCTGCGCAAGCGGCTCCACAAGATCGGCATCCACCGGGGGTTCCGGGCCGTATTCTCTCCCGAGCCGATGCGCGAAGGGGCCATGATCCTCTGCGAGGAGCAGAACAAGAAGTCGAACGTCGGGACGATCTCCTACATCCCCGCGCTGTTCGGAATCGGATGCGCTTCCGTGGTGATCAGGGATTTAATCGGCGAACTGGAGGGCTGAAAGCCCTCTTCAAAGGGCGGCGGACCGAATCCGCATCCGGGAACCGAGTCCGCGCCGCCGAACGCAATTTACAAAAACACAAAGGATATGCAACCGAACATCGTATTTCTGGACGAATACTCACTCGGCGACGCCGACCTCGGGTCCATCCGCGCGCTGGGCAACTACACGGGTTATCGGACCACGGCCCGCGAAGAGGTCGCCGACCGCTGCCGCGAAGCCGACGTGGTGATCACCAACAAGGTGGTTTTCCGCCGCGAAACCCTCCGGCAGCTCCCCCGCCTGCGGCTGATCTGCGTGGCGGCGACCGGCATGAACCACATCGACCTCGAGGCCGCGGCCGAACTGGGCATTGCGGTGAAAAACGCCGTGGGCTACTCGACCCACGCCGTGACGGAGACCACCATCGGCGCGGCCATCGGCCTGCTGCGACAGACGGTCTATTACGACCGCTACGTCAAGACCGCATATGCAGGATCGCCCCTGCAATACCACTTCGGGCGCACCACACACCAGCTTTACGGCTCGAAATGGGGCATCGTCGGGCTGGGCAACATCGGCCGCAGCGTCGCCCGCGTCGCCGAAGCGCTGGGATGCCGCATCGCCTATACCTCGACCTCGGGCGTCGTGCGCGAGGAACCCTATCCCGAAAAGCCGCTCGACGAACTGCTCCGATGGGCCGACGTGGTGTCGGTCCACGCCCCGCTGAACGACCGCACGCGCAATCTGATCGGCGCGCGCGAACTGGCGCTGATGAAGCCTTCGGCCATCCTGATCAACGTGGCGCGCGGCGGCATCGTGGACGAAGCGGCGCTGGCCGCGGCCCTCGACGCCGGACGGCTCGCCGGGGCGGGGCTCGATGTTTTCACGCACGAACCGCTCGAAGCGGGCAATCCCCTGCTCTCGGTCCGTGAACCGGACCACCTGCTGCTCTCGCCCCACAACGCCTGGTCGCCCGTCGAGGCGATCGAAATACTCGTGGAGTGCATCGCACGGAATATCCGGGATTTCTATACTCCTCAAAACCAATAGCCGATGTCCCAGCCCGAACCCAACCTCACGGTCGTAATCCCGGTCCACAATGCAGCGCCCCACCTCGGCGCATGCGTGGAGAGCCTGCTGGCCCAGAGCTACACCGATTTCGAACTCATCCTGGTCGAAAACGGCTCGTCGGACGATTCGCGGGAACGCTGCGCCCGCTACGCCGCGGAACACCCCGGGCGCATCCGCACCCTGACGCTCGACGAAGCGTCGGTCTCGGCGGCCCGCAATGCGGGCATCGACAACGCCCGCGGGCGTTTCATCACCTTCATGGACGCCGACGACTGGGCCGAAAAGGAGTTTCTGGCCGAATTTTTCCGCGATCCCGCCCCGGGTCCCGGAACGATCGTCATACAAGGCATACTGCTCGACTTTTCGGAGGCCGAGCCGCCGGGGCCGAACGAGGCGTTTTTCAGCTACGACGACGGGGCGCTCGCCATCGGCGACGATCCTTCGGCAGCCGTGGGACAGCGGTTTCTGCAGGACGGATGCAGCGTCTGCAAACTCTACCACACGGAGACGCTCCGCCGCCTCGGAATCCGCTTCATCGAACACCTCTGCTCCCGCGAAGACCACCTTTTCTTCTTCACCTGCATCAGCCGGATGCAGTCGGTCGTCTGGCGCAGCGGCCTCTACATGCACTACATGCGCCGCGGACGGAACACGCTCAGCACACGCCCCATGCCGGCCTGCGAACTCGTCGAGGCCGCCGAGCGGCTCGACCGCTTCATCCCGCAGCTGGCCGAACGCTTCGGCATCACGGACAAGGCCTATCTCTTCGCCCTGCGGCAGAATCTGGTCCGCGACACGCTGCTACGGGCCGCAAACAACATCCGTTTCGGCGACCGCCGGAGCGTCCTCGGAGCCATTGCCGCCCGCCCGGAGCTGTTCGGCGCAGAGACCTACGCGCCCCGCTGGCATCCGCTGCTGAAACGCCCGCTGCTCGACCGCATTCTGAAGGGAAGGGAGTGTCGCACGCTCCTCTATCTCCGAATCGCGCTGCGCAGGTCGTCGCTGCGCCTGCGCGGACGTTTTAACGCCTGAATCATGGACCGCAAACAACCTGTTTTCGACTTTCTCGACGCCCGCGGCATCCGCTACGAATGGTATGAACACCCCGAGGCCCCGACCATCGAAATCGCCCGCCAGTGGTGGCGCGACGACGGTTCGAAACACTGCAAGAACCTCTTCTTCCGCAACCACAAGGGCGACCGCCACTACCTCGTGTGTTTCGATTCGGAGCGGTCGCTGGCCATCCGCGACCTCGAAGCCCGCCTGCGCCAGGGCAAACTGACGTTCGCCTCGCCCGAGCGCATGGAACGCTGGCTGGGACTGCGGCCCGGCTCGGTCTCGCCCTTCGGGCTGATCAACGACCCGGAGAACCACGTCCACCTGTTCCTCGACGTCAACCTGCGCGACTGCCCCGCCTACTCGTTCCACCCCAACGACAACCGCGCGACGGTGGTCATCCCGCAGGAGGAGTTTCTGAAATACCTCGCCGCCGTCGGCAACTCCTACGAATTCATCGAACTCTACTGAAACTAAAAACCCCGGCCTTCCGGCCGGGGTTTTTCGCAATGCAGGGAGCGGTTATTTCATCTCCACCAGCGCTTTGCCCGTCATTTCGGCAGGCTGCTTCAGCCCCATCAGCTTCAGCACCGTGGGAGCCACGTCGGCCAGAATACCGCTGCGGACGGACTTCACGCGGTCCGACACCACCACGATGGGAACCGGATTGAGCGAGTGCGCCGTGTTGGGCGTACCGTCGGCATTGACGGCGTTGTCGGCGTTGCCGTGGTCGGCGATCATCACCACCTCGTAGCCGTTGGCCCTGGCGGCCTCCACGACCTCGGAGACACACTTGTCGACAGCCTTCACGGCCTTCACGATCGCCTCATAGACGCCCGTATGGCCCACCATGTCGCCGTTGGCGAAGTTCAGGCAGATGAAGTCGAATTTCTTTTCACCCAGCGCAGCGACCAGTTTTTCAGCCACTTCCGGGGCCGACATTTCGGGCTGAAGGTCATAGGTCGCCACCTTGGGCGAGGCGACGAGGATACGCTCCTCGCCGTCGAATTTCTCCTCGCGGCCGCCGTTCAGGAAGAACGTCACGTGGGCGTATTTCTCGGTCTCGGCGATACGCAGCTGTTTGAGACCCTGCTTCGAAACCCACTCGCCGATGGTGTCGGGCACGTTCTCCTTGTCGAAAAGGATGTGCAGACCCGTGAACTTGGCGTCGTAGGGGGTCATGCAGCAGTAGTAGAGCGGCATGGTATGCATTCCCTCGGCGGGCATATCCTCCTGCGTCAGCACGATGGTAAGCTCCTTGGCGCGGTCGTTGCGGTAGTTGAAGAAGATCACCAGGTCGTTCGGACGGATCATGCCGACGGGCTGTCCGGCAGCGTCGACGCGCACGACGGGCTTGATGAACTCGTCCGTAACGCCCTCGTCGTAGGATTTCTGCACGGCCTCGACCATGTCCGACGCCTTCTCGCCGACGCCGTCGACCAGCGCGTCGTAAGCGATTTTCACCCGCTCCCAGCGTTTGTCGCGGTCCATGGCGTAATAACGGCCGATGACCGTGGCCACCTTGCCCGTCGATGCGGCCATGTGCTTTTCGAGGTCGGCGACGAAGCCCTTGCCGCTGCGCGGGTCGGTGTCGCGGCCGTCCATGAAGCAGTGCACGAACGTATTTTCGATCTTATATTCGGCGGCGATGTCGCAGAGTTTGAAAAGATGCTCCAGCGACGAGTGCACGCCGCCGTCCGACACGAGGCCCATGAAATGCACGTTCACGCCGTTTTTCTTGGCGTATTCGAACGCGGCTTTCACCTCCGGGTTCTGCATGATCGAGTTGTCGCGGCAGGCGCGGTTGATCTTCACGAGGTCCTGATAAACGACGCGGCCGGCGCCGATATTGAGGTGTCCCACCTCCGAGTTGCCCATCTGTCCGTCGGGCAGGCCGACGTTCTCGCCGTCGGTGCGCAGTTCGGCATGGGGGTATTTTTCGGTCATGGCCGAAATGTATTCGGGATGCACGGTCGAAATGACATCCGCCTTATCGTGACGGCCGTTTCCCCAGCCGTCGAGGATCATAAGTAATACCTTGTTATTCATATCTTACTCTGTTTTAATTACTACCGTTTTATTGCCTCCGGAGGCTGCATTCGTCGCCTGTGGCGCCGTTTACAAGTCTGACCCCATCCCAAACCCTTCCCCCGGGAAGGGCTTATCGCATCGCGACCAAGATTTCAACCAAAGTTTCACCCGGGGTTTTGCCCCAAACTTCAGCAGGAACTACGACCGGGATGTCGACCAGAGTGCGACTGAAAATACAGAATTTTTAATTCTTAATTTTTCATTTTTAATTGAGCTGATTGCAAATCAACTCCACAGCCTTGTCGATGGCGGCCTGCAAACCGTCGGGATTCTTGCCGCCGGCCGTCGCGAAGAAGGCCTGTCCGCCTCCGCCGCCCTGCATCAGCTTCGCGGCCTCGCGCACGACGGCTCCGGCATTCACGCCGCAGGCCGTGATCTCGTCGCCCAGCATCACCGTCAGCGTCGGCTTCCCGTCCCAGACGGAACCCACGACGAAAACCAGCCTGGGCGAACGCTGGCGCAGGTTGTAGGCCAGGTCCTTCACGAAGTCGGGACGGCGGTCGGTCTGCGTGGCGAAAAGCTGCATGCCGTGACGCTCGGGCGTCGATGCGGCGATCTTGTCGGCCCACTGGGCCACCTGCTCGCGGCGCATCGACTCGACCTCCTTCGAGAGGGTCTCGTTGCTTTCGAGCATCTTCTTCACGGCCTGCACGACCTGCGGGTTATTGAGGTATTCGGCGATGTTGCGCATCGTGTCCTCGGCGGCATAGAGCACCTTCTCGGCCTGCTCGCCCGTGACGGCCTCGATACGGCGCACGCCGGCCGAAATGGCGCTCTCCGAGAGAATCTTGAAGAAGCCGATATTGCCCGTGGCGCCGGTGTGCGTACCGCCGCACAGTTCGACCGACGACCCGAAGCGGACCATGCGGACCTTGTCGCCGTATTTCTCGCCGAAGAGCATCATCGCACCGCACTTCTCGGCCTCCTCCTTCGTAGCCTCGCGGTTCTCCACGAGCGGATAGTTGGCGCGGATGGCCCGGTTGACGAGTTGCTCCACCTTGCGCAGCTCCTCGGGCGTCACCTTCTGGAAATGCGAGAAGTCGAAACGCAGAATTTCGGGCGTCACCAGCGAACCCTTCTGCTCGACATGCGCGCCGAGCACCTTGCGCAGCGCCTCGTGCATGAGGTGCGTGGCGGTGTGGTTGTTGGCTGCGGCCTGCCGTTTTTCAGGGTCCACCCGGGCCGTAAATTCGGCCGCGGGGTTCTCCGGGAGCTGGTTCACGATATGGATGATCAGGCCGTTCTCCTTCTCGGTGGCCACAACCGGAATGCGCTCGTTGGCGCTCTCGATCATACCGATGTCGCCGACCTGGCCGCCCGAGTTGCCGTAGAACGGCGTGCGGTCGAAAACCAGCTGGTACGACGTCTTGCCCTTCGACGTGACGCGGCGGTAGCGTGCGATGCGGACCTTCTCGGTCAGCGTGTCGTAGCCCGTGAAGACGCTCTCGCGGATGGGGAACAGCTCCACCCAGTCGTCGGTGTCGATGGCGGCAGCGTTGCGCGAACGCTCCTTCTGGGCCTGCAACTCCTTTTCGAAGGCGGCGAGGTCCACGCCGACGCCCTGTTCGCGGGCGATCAGCTCCGTGAGGTCGATCGGGAAACCGAACGTATCGTAGAGTTCGAAGGCGTCCTTGCCCGAAATAAGCTCCTTGCCTTCGCCTTTGGTTCTGGAGATCACGCCGTCCAGCAGGTTGATGCCCGTGGCGAGCGTGCGCAGGAACGAGGACTCCTCCTCCTCGATCACTTTTTCGATCAGTCCCTGCTGGGCCTTCAGCTCGGGGAACTGGCCGCCCATCTGCCCGACCAGTCCGGGAACCAGGCGGCAGAGCGTCGGCTCGGTGAAGCCGAGGTAGGTGTAGCCGTAGCGCACGGCGCGGCGCAGGATGCGGCGGATGACATAGCCCGCCTTGACGTTCGACGGCAGCTGGCCGTCGGCGATCGAGAAAGCGATGGCGCGCAGGTGGTCAGCTATGACGCGCATGGCCACGTCGGCCTTCCGGTCCTCGCCGTATTTCTTGCCTGACATCTCCGCGATGCGGCCGATCGTGGGCTGGAAAACGTCGGTGTCGTAGTTCGACTTCTTACCCTGGAGGATCATGCAGAGGCGCTCGAAGCCCATGCCCGTGTCGACGTTGCGCGCGGGGAGTTCCTCCAGCGAGCCGTTTGCCTTGCGGTTGAACTGCATGAAGACGAGGTTCCAGATCTCGATCACCTGCGGATGGCTCGCGTTGACCATCTCGCGGCCCGGTTTGGCGGCGATCTCCGCCTCGTCGCGCAGGTCGAAGTGGATTTCCGAGCAGGGTCCGCAGGGTCCCGTCTCGCCCATCTCCCAGAAATTATCGTGCTTGTTGCCGCGGATGATATGGTCCGCGGGCAGGTACCGGAGCCAGTAGTCGTAAGCCTCCTGGTCGAACGGCACGCCGTCCTCCTCCGAACCTTCGAACACCGTGGCATACATCCGCTCGGCGGGCAGTCCGTAGACGCCGTGGAGCAGTTCCCAGGCCCACTCGATCGCCTCCTTCTTGAAGTAATCGCCGTAGGACCAGTTGCCCAGCATCTCGAACATCGTATGGTGGTAGGTGTCGTGGCCGACCTCCTCCAGGTCGTTGTGCTTGCCTGAAACGCGCAGACATTTCTGCGTATCGGCCGCACGCGGATACTTGCGGGGGGCGTTGCCCAGGAAGATGTCCTTGAACTGGTTCATGCCCGCGTTGGTGAACATCAGCGTGGGGTCGCCCTTGACGACCATCGGGGCCGAAGGCACGATAGCATGCCCTTTCGACTCGAAGAAGTCGAGAAAGGCCTGACGAATTTTATTTGACTCCATGATATATTGATTTATCCTATTTTCACGTTCTTGATTTCGGGTTGCAAAATTACACATTTTAAACTAAATTTGCATCCTATTAAAGGAGATTTTTCCGCGATGGGCGAAAAAGGACACAGATTCGGAACCGAAACGCTTCGGACAGGCGCAGAGGAGCTGACACACGAGGCGCAGGTTCTCACGCACGGCGTGATGACGGCCCCGTTCCGGCTCCGCACCTACCGTCTGATCCGCAAGATCCTGATCGGATTCATCCTCGTGTCGATCGCCAACGTCCTCTTCTCCTACTTCTTCTACACGCCCAAGATGTACCGCATCCTGCGCGACAACCGCGAGACGGTGATCAAATACCGCATTCTCCAGGACCGCATCCGCACCGCCCAGCAGCGCGTCGACGAAATACGCCACCGCGACAACTACGTCTACCGCTCGCTCTTCTCGACCGACACGCTCTCGATCCCGGGCGTGTGGCAACCCTACCCCGATTCGAAATACGCCCCGCTCGCCGACGACGACTACGCCCCGCTGATGGTCGGGACATGGCGGCAGCTGGACGCGCTGGCCCGGACGATCTACCTCGAATCGGTGTCGTTCGACGAATTGCAGCAGTTCTCGAAGAACAAGGAGCAGCTCTCGGCAGCCGTCCCGGCCATCTGGCCCATCGACCGCTCGGCGCTGCACAACAACCACATCGGCGCCTTCAGCGCGCGCCGCATGCACCCCGTGCTGGGCTACATCCGCCCCCACACGGGCATCGACTTCGGCTGCGACCGCGGCACTCCGGTCTACGCCACGGGCGACGCCGTGGTCGAAACAGCCTCGGCCAGCGGCTTCAACGGCGGCTACGGCAAGCAGGTGCTGCTCAACCACGAATTCGGTTACAAGACGCGCTACGCCCACCTGAACGAGGTGCTCGTGAAACCCGGCGAGCGCGTCACGCGCGGCCAGATCATCGCCCGGACGGGCAACACGGGGCGTTCGACGGGCCCCCACCTCCACTACGAGGTGATCCACAAGGGCGTGCCCGTCAACCCGATCAACTATTTCAACCGCAACATGACCCCCGAGGAGTACGAACGCCTGATGGAGAACATGCGCGAGACCAACTTCGAAAAGCTCTGACATGGCAGGTAAAAAGGATTTAGAGCGTCTGCGCAGGCGCAGGCGGCGCAAGCAGCGGATCATCCGCGCCACGGTCCACCTTTTCGTGTGGCTGGGGATGGCGGTGCTCTACTACGTGGGCTTCTCGGTCTTCTTCGACACGCCGTTCGAATACCAGATGAAGCACTCGACCGACCGCCTGCGCCGCGAATACGAGGCGCTGTCCGCCCGGTACGACTCGCTCTCGACCGTTCTGGGAAACCTTTCGGAACGCGACCGCAACGTTTTCCGCATCCTCTTCGAGTCGGAGCCGTACGATTTCGACTCGGAGCACGAACAGCGGCAGAGTTCGACCTACGAAAAGATCGTGGGCCGCTCGACGCGTCAGCTCAAACGCGAACTGCGCGAGAGGGTGAGCGAGATGGAACGACAGCTCGAAACGCTCAACGCCTCGTACCTCGAACTGCAGGCGCGCATCGACACGGCGGGCCGCAGGTGTGACAACATCCCCTCGATCCAACCCGTGATCAACAAGCAGCTGACGCTGCTCACAGCCTCCTACGGCATGCGTATCCACCCCTTCTACAAGACGCTGCAATCGCATCAGGGCGTGGATTACACCATCCCCGAGGGTTCGCGCGTCTTCGCCACGGCCGACGGCGTGGTGCGCGACGCGGCGCAGCGCAACTCGACGCAGGGCCAGACCGTAGTGATCGACCACGGCAACGGCTACGAAACCTCGTACAGCCACCTCTCGAAGATCAACGTCCGCAAGGGCCAGACCGTGCGGCGGGGCGACATCATCGCCCTCTCGGGCGACACGGGCCTTTCGCTGGCCCCGCACCTCCACTACGAAGTGCGGCTCGACGGCATGCGCGATCCACTATTTCTTCATGGAGCTGACCCCCACCGAGTACCAACGCCTGATGCGCATCGCCCAGACCGGCATGCAGTCGTTCGACTGACCCGGCCAAGAGCCGGGATTCAGGCGGCAACAAGCCTTTGGAACGAGTCATAGCCGATACACGCCTTCGACCGAATAGCAAACCGAAAAATGGAAAATTCTGAAATCCGCCTTCTTCTGCTCGATTTCGACGGCACGCTGGCCGACACCCGGCGGGCCAACACGCTCTCCTACGTCGCGGCCCTCGGCGAGGCGGGCTACACGCTCACCGAGGAGGAGTATGCGGCCCGTTATTTCGGAATGCGGTGCAACGAGTTTCTCACACGCTTCGGAATCGCCGACCCCGCCGAACGCGAGCGGCTGCGGCTTCGCAAGATCGCCCTCTACCCCACGTTTTTCGACACCGTGCGGCTCAACGAACCCCTGTGGACGTTCTGCCGGCAGTTCCACGCCGGCGGCGGCCGCGTGTGGGTGGTCTCGACGGGCAGCCGGGCCAACATCGACAACGTGATGCGCCACCTGGGAATCGGCGGCCCCACGGCAGAGGGCGGGGTCTCCGGAACGGGCTTCCACTCCGGCGGAACGGACCCCGCAGCGCCGCTGGGCCGTGTCGACGGCATTCTCTCGGGCGCCGACGTGGAGCGTCCGAAACCCGCTCCGGACTGTTTTCTGGAGGCCATGCGCCGCGAAGGCTGCACGCCGCGCGAGACGCTGATCTTCGAGGATTCCGCAATCGGCATCGAGGCGGCACGCCGCAGCGGAGCGTCCTATTTCGTGGTGAAATTGTAGACTTAAATCTTGGAGACAATCCGATCCCGACTCGATGCCGGGGCCGTTAAGCGACGGACCGGCTAAAAGCGCGAGCGGAGGGGACGGGG
>OCPU01002637.1_pt1 | contig 11010 bp, 9 predicted proteins | sample 1538661 | NCBI WGS metagenome assembly OCPU01 (sample SAMN04571716, study PRJEB22368) | human gut metagenome | biome: human gut; material: stool | host: Homo sapiens | place: Luxembourg | collected 2012-10-19
TGTCACACTCCTCAATCAGGAAATTGATCAGTTCCTCCAGATCGGAATAATCCGATGAACTGAGAGAACTTAAGGAAATCTCTTCATAGCCGGTCGATGCAAGCATGGTTTGTGCAAGTTCTTTCAGTCGTTTTACGCCCTTTTCCCGGTTTGGCCGGTAAATCATGCCGGCCTGACAGAAACGGCATCCGCGGATACAGCCCCTCTGTATTTCAAGCACCACGCGATCCTGTGTTGCTTTGATAAATGGAACCACCGGTTTTTCCGGATAAACCGAGCCGGTCAGATCCATATCCACCTGCTTTTTGATGGTTGCCGGAATATCATCATAAACAGGAGTAAATGCCGCTATCGTGCCATCTTCTTTGTAACGGACTTCATACAGCGACGGGACATAAATGCCCTCTATTTTTGCCGCCTCATGCAGAAATGCCTTTCTTGAATACTGTCCGGATGCCCGCATCGACTTATAGAGATTTAAAAATGTATCATACTGTGTCTCCCCTTCTCCAATATAAAAACAATCAAAAAAGTCTGCAATCGGTTCCGGATTATGGTCCTCCACCTAAAATAATCGGGTCTTCGTCCCCACGGTCAGCCGAAAGAAGCGGAATCTGTGCCAGATCCAGAATCTGTAAAATATTGGTGTAGCACATCTCATACTGCAGAGTCAGACCGACAAAATCAAAGTTTTTGATCGGTTCCTGGGACTCAAGTCCGAACAGCGGAATATTCTGCTCCTTCATAATTTTATGCAGATCCGGCCATGGGGAATAGACACGTTCACACCAGGTGTCCTCTCTGCGGTTAAACATGTCGTATAGGATCTGAATTCCAAGATGTGACATACCAATTTCGTATACATCAGGAAAACACATCGCAAAACGAATCTGCGATGTGTCATCTTTTACTACAGAATTCAGCTCATTACCGATATAGCGTGCAGGTTTTTCAATCTGCATCAGAATCTCGTCACTTAAAGCTAGTTTTCTCATAGATACCTCTTAACATTTATTTTTATCGCTGGGCAAGTTCATTGGCAATCTCTTCCCAGGTAATGCCTTTTTCCACCATAAGCACCATACAGTGATACAGAAAATCGGAAATCTCGTATTTGATGTTTTCCGGTTCCGGATTTTTCGCTGCAATTACAATTTCCGTACACTCTTCCCCAAGTTTCTGCAAAATCTTATCGGTTCCTTTCCCAAACAGATAATTGGTATAGGAACCATCCTGCGGATGTGCTTTACGTTCCTTGATAATATCATACACGCTCTCAAGTACCTTCAGCGGATTTTTCTCAACATACTCTTTTTGTACGATGCTATTGAAAAAACAGGTACGGTTTCCGGTGTGACAGGCAGCCCCTACCTGGGAGACTTTTGCCAGAATCGTATCAAAGTCGCAGTCAGCCGTCAGGGATTTCACATACTGGAAATGCCCGGAAGTCAGGCCTTTGGTCCAGAGTTCATCACGGCTTCTGCTCCAGTAGGTCATTTTCCCGAGATTAATTGTCGTATCAAACGCCTCTTTGTTCATGTATGCAAGCATCAGCACTTCATCTGTACGGTAATCCTGCACAATGACCGGAACCATTCCGTCCGAATTCAGTTTCAGATCCTCCCAGGACAGATCCGGTGCAAAATTATACATATTGATGCCTTCCTGAAGCAGAGAAGACTTTAACTTCATAATATCCGTTGAAGTATCATTGATGAACGGACCCGCAATTCCTCGGATTTTTTCCCGCTTCAGCAGCCTTACGATCTCGTCAAAATTATAATCCGGAAGTTCCACCACATACGGAATGTTGGTCAGATTTTCCAGTGCATCCAGAATTTCCGGATTTAACACCAGTGCTTCATGGAATGTATTTTCAATCGAATCCTGATTCTTAAAAATAAAATCCACATTGTTGATAGAGAGCAGAATCCGGTCTTTGCCAAAACGTGCACTGGCTTCCTCCGCCAGTCCGATGCTCGAAGGCTTAGAAGCATTCAAAATCACCTGAAGGCATCCCGCAAACAAAAGTTTTTTGATGTCTTCCAGACGGTTAATGTTTCCTCCTGCGCATACTTTAATATCAATGTTGCGATTGATGTTTCGAATCGTATTGACATTCTTTTCATGCTCATCATCGCTGGTAGACAGGTCAAAAATAATGATCTTGTCAACTCCACTGTCGTTGTATAACTGGCACAGTCGATAAACATTCGCATCTACCGGCGTAAAATCGGTCATGGATCTTACTGCATGACCATCTTTTAAATAAAGCGTCGCGACAATGTTTTTTTGTTTCATGTATTACAAACTTCCTTTCGTTGACAGAATTCCTTTTACTCTCGGATCATGGGAAACCGCTTCATCCAAAGCTCTGGCAAATGCCTTAAACATCGCTTCTGCCATATGATGATTATTTCCGGGGCTTAACACCTTAATGTGCAGATTCATGCCCGCACTGTAGGAGACCGCATAGAAAAATTCACGGATCATTTCGGTATCAAGTGTTCCCAGACGCTCCGTAGTAAATTCGCCGTCAAATACAAGATATGGACGTCCGGATAGATCTACCGCACACAAAACAAGTGTCTCATCCATCGGAAGGATACAGCTTCCAAATCGTTTGATTCCGCTTTTGTCCCCCAATGCCTTTTTGATCGCATCTCCAAGTACGATTCCGCAGTCTTCGATCGTATGATGGCTGTCGACCTGAAGATCTCCATCACATTCGATATGCAGATCGAAGAAACCGTGCTTGGAAAATCCCTCCAGCATATGATCAAAAAATCCAATGCCTGTCTCAATATGGGAAATACCGCTACCATCCAGATTTAAAGTCACCTGAATGTCCGTCTCTTTTGTTTTGCGTGTTGTGCTGATCTGTCTTTTTTCCATAATCTGCTCCTTTTAGACTTTCTTTCCCATATACTACTCAAACCGAACGCGGATGGAGTTTGCATGTGCGGTCAGTTTCTCACATTCTGCAAACTGCTCAATATCTTTATGTACTTTTTCAAGCGCTTCCCGTGAGTAAGAAATAATGCTGGACTTTTTAATAAAATCATCCACGGAAAGTGCGGAAAAGAACTTGGCCGTTCCGTTTGTCGGAAGAACATGGTTTGGTCCGGCAAAGTAATCGCCAAGCGGCTCGGAGGAATACTCTCCGATAAAGATAGCACCGGCATTGCGGATCTTTGTCATTACGTGGAACGGATCTGCTGTGACGATTTCCATATGTTCGGATGCAATCGCATTTACGGTATCAATGGCTTCTTCCATATTATCTGCCACAAGAATATATCCGTAATTGTCCAAAGACTTCTGGATGATCTCTTTTCTGGAAAGTTCTACGACAAACTGATCAATCTCTGCAGATACTTCTTCTGCAAGTTTCTGGCTTGTGGTGATCAGAATTGCAGATGCCATCTCATCATGTTCTGCCTGGGATAACAGATCCGCTGCAACATAGCGTGGATTTGCAGTCTCATCCGCAAGCACTAAAATCTCACTCGGTCCTGCAATGGAATCAATGCTGACATAACCAAACACTGCTTTTTTGGCAAGTGCGACATAAATATTTCCCGGTCCGACAATCTTGTCAACCTTTGGCACACTTTCGGTTCCAAATGCCATGGCAGCAATTGCCTGTGCTCCACCGACTTTATAGATCTCATCAACTCCGGCTTCTTTGGCTGCAACCAGAGTGGAAGGATATACTTTTCCATCTTTACCTGGTGGCGTACACATTACAATACGGTCTACTCCCGCAACTTTTGCCGGAAGAACATTCATCAGTACGGAAGAAGGATACACGGCCTTTCCGCCCGGAACATAGACACCAACCGTCGCAAGTGCGGTAACTTTCTGTCCAAGAATGATACCGTCCTCTGTCGTAAACCAGGAATTCTGTACCTGTTTTTCATGATATTTTTTGATATTTACAAGAGACTTGCGGATCACTGCAAGCAATGTCGTGTCAACCTGCTCATAGGCCTCGGCAATCTCTTCTTCTGTTACAAGAATATTGCCGGCATTAATGTCCGCACCGTCAAACTGCTTGGTATAATTAAAAACTGCCTGATCGCGGTTATTTCGCACTTCTTCAATAATGGCGTTTACACGGCCTTCAAACTCACCGTAATTATTCGGGCTTCTTTTTAAGAGATTCTGCAGAATATCTTTTCTGGTATCCTCTGTAAGTTTTAAAATTCTCATGATGTCCCTCCTAAATGACTTTTTTCAAATCGCGGATCAGTTTTGTGATTCGTTCATTTTCCATTTTCATACTTACCTGGTTTACGACCACGCGTGCAGAAAGCGGACAAACTTCCTCTAACACCGTCAGCCCGTTTTCACGCAAGGTCGTACCTGTCTCTACTATATCACAGATTACCTCTGATAGTCCAACGATCGGTGCAAGTTCGATGGAACCATTCAGCTTGATAATCTCAACCGTCTGATGTTTTTTGTTATAAAAATAATCTTTGGCAATCCGCGGATACTTGGTTGCCACACGGATCTGTTCATGATGCTGCAAAAGTTCCGCAGCACTTTCCGGTCCACAGATGCACATTTTGCATTTTCCGAATCCAAGATCCAGCACTTCATAAATATTTCTCGACTCTTCTAAAATCGTGTCTTTTCCGACAATTCCAATATCGGCTGCACCATACTCTACATATGTAGGCACATCCGGTCCCTTGGCAAGGAAAAACCGAAGTCCAAGTTCCTCATTGACAAAGATCAGTTTACGGGTATCCGGATCACGGATCTCATCACAGGTGATTCCTATTTTTTCAAACAGTTCGAGTGTCTTTTTTGCCAGACGTCCCTTTCCCAGTGCAAACGTCAGATATCTCTTTTCTTCCATGATCTCCTCCTATGCTTCCTCTATAAATTCTACTTTTGAAACGTGATCCTTCATGGCATAGCTCAGATAATCATCTTTGCTCCGGCCTTCCTGCATCTGGATCAGAGAAACCGAAATTCCCTGAGCGCGAAGTTCTTTCGCTTTTTCTACTGCTTCCGCAATCTTACTTTCCGCGTAAACGATCATCTGATTTTTCTCCTCGGACGGAAGCGTGATCTTTTGTCTGGAAAGAGCGGAAAGAAGCTGGTCCACAACAATGGCAAAACCAATGGCCGGTGCTTTTCTTCCGAAATATGTAAGCAGCCTGTCATAGCGTCCTCCCTTTACCACAGGTTCTCCTGTTCCAAACGTATATCCTGCAAAAATAATACCGGTATAATAATGGTAATTGCTGATGATTCCGAGTTCAAACGAAACGTATTTTTCAATTCCGTATATCCGCAGAAACGATCCGAGTTTTTCCAGATCAGTAATTGCGGAAAGAATGTTCGGGTAATCCGAAGCAAGAGACTTTGCCTCAGCAAGTTCTTCTACCTGTGTCTCAAAACTTCCGAGAAGGGAAAACAGTTTCTTTAACGTGTCATTTAAATGCATTCCCTCTACCATTTCTTCCACACCGAAATAATTTTTATTGGCAAGCAGTTCTCTTAATTCCTGCTGCTGTTCCTCATCAAGTCCTGCCGCCTCTGCCAGCCCGCGGAAAAACTGTGCATGTCCCACCGAGATCTGAAATTCTTTCAGTCCGCTCGAAAGAAGGGACTCCACTACCATGGCAAGTATTTCTGCGTCAGCGGCAACCGTTCCGTCTCCGATCAGCTCCGCACCGCACTGTGTCGTTTCCTTTAAGCGTCCCTGATACGCGTTGGAATTGATAAACGTGTTTCCCATATAACAAAGTTTTACCGGCATATCATCCTCGGTATAGTACTTTGCAGCACTTCTTGCAATAGATGGAGTAAAATCCGGACGAAGTACCAGCGTGCTTCCGTCCTTGTCAAAAAACTTATACAGATCTTTGGATGGTGTTGTACCGATTTCTTTTCCAAAAATATTAAAAAATTCAAACGTTGGTGTCTGAATATCACGATATCCATATTGACGCAATACATCGTGTAATCTCTCCTGCAACAGTAGTTTCTGTTTGCACTCTCCGTTATAAATATCCCGGACTCCGTCCGGCGTATGTAACATCTGGTCTGTCATAATCGAACCTCTCGCTTTACTATTTTAAAGTGATACCGTGATAATTTGGTAGCACATGAAACAACGCTATTATAAGAAATATTCCAAAGATTGTCAATCCCTGTCCTCTAAATCCTTCTGGAGAACCTGAAGATAGGGAATCAGTACCCCTGATACCTTTGGCAGAAAATAGGCCGGATTCAGCTCCTCATACCGAAAGCTTTTCCGTCCACCATCCAGAGCCCGGTTCCAGAACTTCTCCAGATCGGAAAAACGCAGATAATAAAATTCCTCCCTGTGCGTAAAAGATATCAGAAGAAACGCTATTCCCTCCTGCTTTTCAAACTGCTCCATAAAAGCCACCTGATGCGGATGAACATTGGCAAGCGGAAAGGTGTCGGTGTTGCATTCTTTTGCATCAAAACACACCGGAATTCCCTGTACAGCTCCAATATAATCCACGGTACTTTTCTGTTCAAAATAGGCAAGTGTGATGTGTCTGGTTTCTTTATCAATATTAATAGGAGTAATCGGTGTCGGGATCTTCTGGATCAGCGCCAGGCCGTTGTGTGCATATTTTTCGTTTGTACGGTTTAAAAGATCCTCTAGTGTTGATCCGCGCAGTCCCCTTGAATTCCAGGTCGGCATCTGCTATCCACGCTCCTTTTCTATAATTTCTTTAAATATTTCGGGCATCGGAGCAGTAAAAACTCTTCCGTCCGGAAATTCCAGACGATACGCATGAAGCAGCTGATGATCCACATGAAAGGTACCATGAAATTTGTGATTCACTGACGGGTCCCCATACTTGCGATCTCCGATAACCGGATGACCGACAGATGCCAGATGTGCACGAATCTGATGTGTTTTTCCGGTAATCAGGCAGATTTCCAACAGACTGCATGTTCCTTTCGCCTGTACGGACGTATAAGAAGTCTCAATCCGTACAGCATCTTTTTGTTCCTGTGTCAGAATCTTTACCTGATTGGTATGTTCGTCTTTGATAAGCCATCCGGACAGATGTACCGGTTTTGTAACGTTCCCGGATACAATGGCACGGTAAAATTTATGAATGGTACGTTCCCGCAGCCCCTCGGAAAGCATCTGTGCGCCGGCAAGCGTTTTGCCCATCAGAAGAAGTCCTGTCGTATTGCGGTCCAGCCGGTTGCACACTGACGGACGAAACGTGCCGAATGTCTCCAGAGAAAGTGCCCCGCTCCGGATCAGATAGCCGAGCAGATATTCATTGGCAGACAGATCCTGTTCTTTTGCTTTCTGGGAAAGCATATTGTATGGCTTATCCGCGATGAGAATATCCGTATCTTCATAAATGATGGAAAGCCCCTTCATTGGCAGACGCTGCAGCATGTGAAACTCTTCCTGCAGTTTTTTTGTATCCTGCATAAATTTATGCAGTGTTTCATCACTGAAAAACACTGCTACCTGCGCGCCTTTTTGCAGCGTCTCCTTCCCGGTCGCTTTTTTTCCGTCCAAAGTAATATTCTTTTTTCGAAGCATCTTATATAAAAAACTGACCGATGCATTGGGCAGCAGTTTTTTTAAATATTTATCAAACCGCTGGTTGGCATCATTCGTGCCGATGGTAAATGTTTTCATAACGTTTCCTACTTCTTTTTATGGATGTTGCGGATGGTTTTCTTTTTGTGTTTTGCGGTCACCATCTTTCCGGCAGCAGCCTTGCCTGCCGGTGCCTTCTTTCCCTGTCTGGATGACCGGTAGGAAGTATCCGCGTCTTTTTTCGGCCGGCGCGGACGGATCAGACATTTGGAATCAAATCCGATCAGATCCTGACGTCCTGCTTTGATTAATGCTTCATGTACCAGATCGTAATTTTTCGGGTTGCGATACTGGATCAGTGCACGCTGCATGGCTTTTTCATGCGGATTGGTTGCCACATATACAGGTTCCATTGTCCGCGGGTCCAGTCCTGTATAATACATGCAGGTAGAAATCGTTGACGGTGTCGGATAAAAATCCTGTACCTGTTCCGGCATGTAACCTAAATCCCGCAGATACTCTGCTAGTTCAACCGCTTCTTTCAGCGTCGATCCCGGATGGGAAGACATCAGATACGGCACAAGATACTGCTCTTTTCCGATTTTTTTATTCATATCTTTATACGCTTTTACAAAACTGTTATACACTTCCACACTTGGCTTTCCCAGTTTCTGTAAAACGGTATTGCTGATATGTTCCGGTGCCACCTTCAACTGCCCGCTCACATGATGCTCGCACAGTTCCCGCAAAAATGTACGATCCTTATCATACATCAGATAATCAAACCGGATACCCGAACGGATAAATACTTTTTTCACACCCGGAAGCACCCGCAGCTTTTTCAGCAGGGCAATGTAATCCTTATGGTCTACTTCCAGATTCTTACATGGTTTTGGGAACAGGCACTGTTTCGTCGGACAGGCTCCCTTCGTCATCTGCTTTTTGCATGCCGGTGCACGGAAATTCGCCGTAGGTCCCCCGACATCATGGATATACCCTTTAAAGTCCGGTTCCTGAATGATCTGTTTTGCCTCATCAATGATCGACTCGTGGCTTCTCGTCTGAATAATTCTGCCCTGATGAAACGTCAGCGCACAGAAACTGCATCCGCCAAAACATCCGCGGTTGCTGATCAGGGAAAACTTAATCTCCCGGATTGCAGGAACCCCTCCGTCTTTTTCATATGACGGATGATAATTCCGCATATACGGAAGTGCATAGACTTCATCCATTTCCGTCTGTGTCAATGGCTTTGCCGGTGGATTCTGCACAACAAATGTGGTTCCACCGTAAGGCTCAAACAGGCGCTTTCCGGAAAATGGATCTGTATTACAGTACTGCTTATAAAAACTCTGCGCAAACGAACGCTTATTTTCTTTGATCTCATCATAATCCGGTAACTCGATGGCATCATAGATCAGATCACGGTTTTTTGTTTTAAATACGGTTCCGTCAATAAAGGTAATATCATGCACATCGATTCCGGCATTCAATGCATCTGCGATTTCAATGATACTGTGTTCTCCCATTCCATAAGAAATCAGATCTGCACCGGAATCAAGTAGGATCGAACGTTTCACCTTGTTGGACCAGTAATCATAATGTGCCAGACGGCGCAGACTGGCTTCAATTCCACCGATAATGATCGGGGTCTTCTTGTATGTATGCCGGATCAGATTACAGTACACCACGGTAGCATAATCCGGTCGCTTTCCCATTACGCCTCCCGGGGTATAGGAATCGGTTGCACGGCGTTTTTTGGATACCGAATAATGATTCACCATAGAATCCATATTTCCGGCAGAAACCAAAAAGCCAAGTCTTGGAACGCCAAGCACGGAAATAGAAGCATCATCCTTCCAGTCCGGCTGCGCAATGATTCCCACCGTATAGCCATGTGCCTCCAGCAGTCTGGCAATGATTGCATGACCAAAAGACGGATGATCTACATATGCGTCTCCGCACACATATACAAAATCCAGCTGTTTAATCCCGCGTTCCTGCATATCCTGTTTTGAAATCGGCAGATACCCTTCGTACATAATTTTATACTCCTGATGATTGTTTATTTTCCGCTTCTTTTTTCAGGGAAGCCAGTTCCTGTTCCGTAAGTTTACGGTAAGTTGCCTTTTCTAATGTTCCAAGTGTAAGTGTTCCCATGGAGATCCGTTTCAGATATGTCACCTTACATCCAACCGACGCAAACATACGCTTCACCTGGTGAAATCTGCCTTCCGAAATCGTAAGTTCCGCCTCACGGTCCCCAAGGATTTTGAGATCTGCCGGAAGTGTGCGCTTCTCATCGCCGATGTCCACGCCTTCTGCAAATTGTCCTGCCGTCGTATCTGGAATTTTCTGATCTACCTGTACAAAATACGTTTTTTTGACATGGTATGCCGGTGACAGCAGGCGATGCGTGAGTTCTCCGTCATTTGTAATCAGCAAAAAACCTTCCGTATCCTTATCCAGTCTTCCGACCGGTGCAAACTCTTTTCGCATGGACTCCGGGAAGAAATCCATAACCGTCCGGTTTAACCGGTCACATCTTGCCGTCACACAGCCCGCCGGTTTATGAAAGAGATAATAGGAATACTTCTCATAAATCACCGGACGATGATCAAACAGAATCTGATCCTGTTCCGGATCAACCTTAAGATCCGGTTTCTTTGCCACCGCATCATTTACCGTAATTCGCCCCTCGCGGATTCGTTTTTTCACATCGGTGCGTGTGCCGACGCCGGAATCCGCCAGGAATTTGTCCAGGCGAATCATACGTTTGCCTGCTGCAGAAATGCAACAAGGAAATCCCATACTCTTCCGGTAGAAGTAATGGATAAATGCTCTTTTGGCGTGTGAATGTCAAAATTGTCCGGTCCGAAAGAAACGCAGTCGAGATCCAGAATTTTTTCAGAAAGAAGGCCACACTCCAGCCCTGCATGAATCGTGGAAAATACAGGTTTTTTATGAAACAGCTCTTCGTATACTTTTTCTACCTGCGGACGCAGCGCAGAATCCGTGCGATACTCCCACGCCGGATAATCACCTTCCACTTCTGCTTCTCCTCCAAGCATCTCCACAAGCATCGTAACACGTGCACACAGATCTTCTTTGCGGGTTTTTACACTGCTTCGGATCGAAGTAAGCGACGTCAAGGCATCTTCTTTTAATTCCAGAATTCCAAGATTTAAGGAAGTTTCTACCTGACCGTTTAACAGCTGGCTCATATGCTGAATTCCGTTTGGCACATTGCGCAGATAAAAAATGACACGGCTTACCGAATGATAATCTAATATTTCCGCTTCAGCATTGCCCTGTTCTTCTATCAGCACCTGTACGCCCGGATCGGTCTCTGCCAGTTCTCTTTTTAATATTTCATCCAGTTCTTTTACATATTCACAGACGATCTGTGTATTTTCTTTCGGAATCAGGATTTCTGCCTC
>OCPU01002639.1_pt1 | contig 11006 bp, 7 predicted proteins | sample 1538661 | NCBI WGS metagenome assembly OCPU01 (sample SAMN04571716, study PRJEB22368) | human gut metagenome | biome: human gut; material: stool | host: Homo sapiens | place: Luxembourg | collected 2012-10-19
ATTTCTAAAACAGAAGGCTGTTCTTACGTTATCTGTTTCGGGAGGAGAAGCTGCGTCTTCTTCCGGAAGATCGGAGCGTAAATCCCGGACAGCCGAGAAAATAGAAGTACCGACTGATATTCTTCATCCGGAATTATATAAGCAATTGATTGCCTGGAGAAATTCTGAAGCTGCAAAAGCTGGTTTGCCTGTATATACCATCATACAGCAGAAAGCAATTCTGGGTATTGTAAATCTCTTGCCGAATGATGCGACTTCACTGATACGTATTCCGTATTTCGGAAAACGCGGTGCCGAAAAATACGGTGATGCCTTGCTTGAAATGGTGAACCGATACGTAGAGGAGCATGGCATAGAACGTCCGCAAATGCCAACAGCGACGTTGACTGTCAATAATGGGATTAAAACGTCGAAAGAGCCCAAACCTTTAAAAGAGGCTAAATCGGTGAAAGAACCGAAGCCTGATACCAAAGAGGTAACATATCGTCTTTTCAGGCAGGGGAAGAGTATTGAAGAAATAGCCAGGGAACGCGAGCTGGTTTCCGGAACCATAGCGGGACATCTGGAACACTATGTACGCTCTGGTGAAGTTAAAATAGAGCAGTTGGTGGCAAGAGAGAAAATCACGAAAATCATCCGTTACGTACAGGCCCATGGAAGTGATAAAGGACTGACGGTTATTAAAGCAGCTTTGGGGGATGATGTCTCATATGCAGATATAAGGTTGGTACTTGCTGCCGGAATAAAATAGTCATATTAATTTCAAGAGAGTGTTTCATAACTCACCACAGGGGTACACAGAGTCACACAGAGTAAGCTTAATCTATTCTATTTATCTGTGTGAATCCGTGTAATCTGTGGTGAATACGGGTTTCGATACCCCTTCATTAAATGATTGATCCGGTAAATTATAACAAAACTTCTTCTATCAATGCTTTTAACTGGGTTTTATTCATAGTTCCTAATTTCATACTTGGTTTTCCTCCCATCGGACAAAGCAACAGGTTAGGGATTGTACGAATGGCAAAAGCAGCCTCCAGTTCCGGTTCCTGATCTACATCCACTTTATAAATATCTATTTTCCCATCATATTCTACAGCCAGTTGGTCGAGTATAGGTGACAGGGCTTTGCAATATACACACCAGGGAGCATGAAAATCTACCAGGCAAGGTTTATCACCTTTAAAATCCCATTTATTCGGGTATTCTTGAAATTCGGCCACTTTCTCTACGAAGCTTTCTTTTGTTAAATCAATGACTTTCATATTTTTACTTTTTTAGTGATTACTTATTTATTTCTTTGATGTTGCAAAGATAGGAAGATAGATCTTATTGTCAGATAGCTATTTCTCCTATTATATTAGCAATTCTTCCTTGTCCCGTTTTTTCTGCTTTCTAATAACTTTCTAATCTTATCTGAGTATCTTATAATTGCTTTCAAACGGTTTGCTTCATGGGGGAGTTGTACTTTTGCTTCCAAAATAACAAGGACTATGATCAGAAAGTTTTTTATTCTCTTTTTTCTTGGCTTTTTCGGATTTGCCGAAGCCCAACAGCCGTCCGTCGGCTTGACTCTGAAGGAGGCAGAGCAACGTTTCCTGAAATGTAATTTATCCCTATTGGCCGAGCGCTACAATGTAGACATCGCACAAGCCAGGTTGCTTCAGGCCGGACTGTTCGATAATCCGGTAATTTCATTCGAACAAAATGTGTATAACCGATTGAATGGAAAGTACTTTGACTTCGGCAAAAAAGGCGAGTCGGTAGTCGAAATAGAGCAGGTGATACGCCTTGCCGGACAACGGAATAAGCAGATACGGTTGGAAAAGATAAACAAGGAAATTGCCGGTTATCAGTTCGAAGAAGTGATGAGGACTTTACGCCAGGAACTTGGCGAGGCATTTACAGAAGTTTTCTATCTCTCAAAGTTATTGTCCGTTTATGATAAAGAAATCAATTCGCTGGAGCATTTGCTGACAGGTATAAAAGAGCAGCACGCAAAGGGAAATATCTCTTTAATGGAGATGGCGAGACTCGAGTCTATGCTGTTTTCTCTGAAGAAAGACAAGAACGAATGCGAAAGCAACTATTTGTCCCGGAGAGGAGAATTGAATCTGTTACTGAATCTGCCTGCCGACTTTCGGACAGAGCCTGTAATAGATGAAGGAGATCTTCGACAATTAAACATGGACCGGTTGTCTTATGCCGATTTGCAAGAGAGGGTACACGGGAGACCTGACCAGAAGTTGGCACGCAGCTGTGTCACTGCTTCGCAAGCCGATCTGAAATTGCAGAAGGCGTTGGCTTTTCCGGAATTCGCAGTAAAAGGTAGTTATGATCGGCAAGGTAATTTTATTAATAACTACTTTGCAATCGGATTCAGTATGTCGGTACCTATCTTTAACCGTAACCAGGGGAATATTAAAATGGCCCGTTTCAATCTTCTGAAGGCGGATCGGGAGCAAGAGTATTCCCGAAATAAAGCCGAGGCCGAACTATACGCAGCTTATACTGCTTTAGAGAAAGCATGTCAGTTGTATCAGTCGACTGATATGGGACTGGAACAGAATTTTGAGAAACTGATAGCCGGAGCCAACGAGAACTTTATCAAACGTAACATCAGTCTTTTAGAATTCATCGACTTTTATGATAGCTACAAAGAGACTTGCATCCGGCTTTACGAAATCAAGAAAAACGTACTGCTCGGTATAGAGAACCTGAATGCGGTGGCCGGACAACCTATTTTTAACTACTAAATCCATATAATTTATGAATTGGACAAAATACCTTCCATGCCTATTGATTTTGGGTATGGGGAGTGGTTGCTCATCAGAAGTGAAGCACCCCGGAGAAAATCAAGATCTGTGTCTGACAGACAGTTTACTGAAAATAGTTTCCGTCGATACGGTGCATCTGCATGATGTGGCAGATGAATTGACTTTGAACGGACGTGTTACTTTTAATCAGGAACAGGTGGCACACGTCTATCCGATGTTTGGCGGAACAGTGACGGAGCTTCGCGCTGAAGTTGGGGATTATGTGAGAAAAGGAGACATACTTGCCATATTGCGTAGCGGTGAAGTGGCCGATTACGAAAGACAGATGAAAGAGGCGGAGCAGCAGGTGATTATTGCCCGCAGAAATGTAAATGCTACCCGGGATATGTTCGATTCCGGGTTGGCATCCGATAAAGATGTATTGCAGGCACGTCAGGAATTGATCAATGCTGAAGCGGAAGAGAATCGCATCAAAGAAATTTTTTCCATAAATAACTTTAGCGGCCGGTCATTCTATGAAGTCAAATCTCCCGTTAGCGGTTTTATTGTGGAAAAGAGTGTGAGCAGAAATATGCAGCTTCGTCCCGATCAGGGTGAGGAGATATTTACTGTCTCCGGTCTGGAGCATGTATGGGTGATGGCAGATGTTTATGAAAGCGACATCAGTAAAGTAGCAGAAGGAGCATCGGTACATATCACTACGCTGGCATATCCGGGTAAGGTGTTCTCCGGAAATATAGATAAAGTATACCACATGTTGAATACTGAGAGTAAGACAATGAACGTACGGGTAAAGCTGTGTAACGAAGACTATCTGCTGAAGCCGGGTATGTTCACCACGGTCAATGTTGAGTGCAAATCTTCCGGGAAACAGATGCCTCGGATCGATGCACATGCCTTGATATTTGAAGGAGGTAAGAATTACGTCGTAACCGTCACCCCCGACAACCGCCTGAAAGTGAAAGAAGTCGATGTATACAAACGGCAAAATCAGGAATGCTATGTCCGTTCCGGGCTTTCCGAGGGTGACAGAGTGCTGAATCAGAATGTATTATTGGTCTACAATAGTTTAAATGCAGACTAAAAACGGAAGAATACTATGCATAAGTTTATAGACAATATTGTGGCATTTTCGTTGAAAAATAAGTTCTTCATCTTTTTTTGTACGACGATTGCCGTCATTGCCGGTGTGGTTTCGTTCAAGCATACACCGATAGATGCATTTCCCGATGTGACGAATACGAAAGTGACCATCATTACCCAATGGGCGGGACGCAGTGCGGAAGAGGTGGAGAAGTTCATTACGATTCCGGTGGAGATAGCCATGAACTCGGTACAGAAGAAGACGGATATCCGTTCGACAACCCTATTCGGACTGTCGGTCATCAATGTGTTGTTTGAAGATCATGTGGATGATTTTGTTGCCCGTCAGCAGGTATACAATTTATTGAATGACGCAGATCTTCCGGATGGGGTGACTCCGGAAGTACAACCTCTTTACGGACCTACGGGTGAGATTTACCGTTATACTTTGCGAAGTGACAAACGGAGTGTACGCGAACTGAAAACGATTCAGGATTGGGTGATCGACCGTAACTTGCGTGCCGTATCGGGAGTGGCGGATATTGTCAGTTTCGGCGGGGAAGTGAAAACTTTTGAAGTCAGTGTCAATCCGAATCAGTTAATCAATTATGGCATCACTTCGCTTGAACTTTATGATGCCATAGCGAAAAGCAATATCAATGTCGGGGGAGATGTGATTACCAAAAGTTCGCAGGCCTATGTTGTGAGAGGTATCGGATTGATTAATGACTTGGAAGAACTGCGGAACATTGTAGTAAAAAACATTAATGGGACTCCCATACTGGTGAAAAATCTGGCCGATGTACGCGAATCATGTTTACCCCGTTTGGGCCAGGTGGGGCGTATGGATGAAGATGATGTAGTGGAAGGCATTGTGGTGATGCGCAAAGGAGAGAATCCGGGAGAAGTCATATCCGGGTTGAAAGCGAAAATAGACGAACTGAATGAGAATATCCTGCCGTCGGATGTGGAGATCGTACCTTTCTATGACCGGGAAGATCTGGTGGATCTTGCAGTTCATACGGTGACACACAATTTGGTAGAGGGCATATTGCTGGTAACTTTCATTGTATTTATTTTTATGGCAGACTGGCGGACGACGGCAGTAGTTGCGGTCATTATACCGTTAGCCCTGTTATTTGCTTTTATCTGCTTGCACATAATGGGGATGTCTGCCAACCTGCTTTCAATGGGAGCTATTGATTTTGGGATCATTATAGACGGAGCGGTAGTGATGGTGGAGGGAATATTCGTTGCCCTCGACCGAAAAGCGAAAGAGGTGGGAATGCCCGTATTCAACAGGATGTCAAAAATGGGCCTGATCCGAAGTACAGCCAAAGAAAAGGCCAAAGCTGTCTTTTTTTCTAAGCTGATTATCATTACAGCGCTGATTCCCATCTTTTCGTTTCAAAAAGTAGAAGGAAAAATGTTTTCTCCTTTGGCCTATACTCTGGGATTTGCTTTACTGGGAGCATTGATTTTCACATTGACGCTGGTTCCGGTCATGTCGTCTATTCTTTTGAAGAAGAATGTGCGTGAGAGAAGTAATTTTCTGGTGCACTTTATCAGAGAAAAGAGTGCGGCTTTGTTTGCGATCTTTCATGCCCATCGTAAATTGTCTATCGGATTGGCTTCTTTGGCAGGAGGAGTCGGTCTGTTTCTCTATTCGTTTCTGGGAATGGAATTTTTGCCGCAGTTGAATGAAGGGGCTATTTATATTCGCGCTACCCTTCCGCAGAGCATTTCTTTGGATGAGTCAGTATCCCTTGCCAATAGAATGCGCAGAGAATTACTGGCATTTCCCGAGGTAAGACAGGTGCTTTCGCAAACCGGGCGTCCGAATGACGGAACCGATGCCACCGGTTTTTATAATGTGGAGTTTCATGTCGATATTTTCCCGGAGAAGGAGTGGGAAAGCGGACTTAGCAAAGGACAACTGATTGAGAAAATGCAATCTGCCCTTGCTCTTTATCCCGGCACCGATTTTAATTTCTCGCAGCCGATCACTGACAATGTAGAGGAAGCGGCTTCGGGTGTAAAAGGATCTATTGCCGTTAAAGTTTTCGGCAAAGACTTATATGAAGCGGAGAAACTGGCTGTGCAGATCGACAAAGTATTGGGAACCGTACAAGGTATCGAGGATTTGGGAGTGATCCGCAACATTGGCCAGCCGGAACTTCGCATCGAGTTGAATGAAAAGCAACTGGCGCGTTACGGTGTGTCTAAAGAGAACGTGCAGTCTATTATCGAGATGGCTATAGGAGGTAAATCGGCTTCCCTGCTTTATGAAGACGAGCGTAAATTCAATATCATGGTGCGTTACAATGAAGAGTTTCGCCGGAACGAAGAGCAAATAGGTAAGATTCTGGTACCCGCAATGGATGGTACGATGATACCGATCAAAGAGCTGGCGGATATCCGGACTATTACGGGACCTCTACTTATATTCCGTGACAGTCATGCCCGTTTTTGTGCCGTTAAGTTCTCCGTACGCGGACGTGCTATGGGGTCTGCTGTCGCCGAAGCACAAAAGAAAGTGGCGGCTTCGGTACATCTGCCGGACGGATATACGCTGAAATGGACCGGAGATTTTGAAAATCAGCAACGTGCCAGTAAGCGGCTTGCCCAGGTGGTTCCTGTCAGCATTGCCATTATTTTTGTCATTCTCTTCATCCTTTTTTCGAATGCGAGAGATGCAGGCCTGGTGCTACTGAATGTGCCGTTTGCAGCTGCCGGGGGAATTATTGCTTTGTTGATTACCCATTTCAACTTTTCGATTTCTGCGGGGATCGGTTTCATTGCCCTGTTCGGTATCTGCATCCAGAATGGAGTGATTATGATCTCGGGCATTAAATCGAACGTACGTTCACACATACCTTTATCGGAAGCTGTAAAGAATACCGTCCGTTCGCGTGTTCGTCCGGTCGTGATGACGGCTGCTATGGCTGCCATCGGATTAATGCCGGCCGCCTTGAGTCATGGCATCGGTTCTGAGTCGCAACGCCCGCTTGCCATTGTCATTATCGGGGGCGTATTGTGCGATACTTTCTTTACTCTATTCATTTTTCCGTTGATTGTAGAAGTTATTTATGGTAAAACGTTGTATGATAAAGAGGGTAAATTGCGGCAAAGAGGAGTGTAAACAGTATATTTGCCACTTTAAAAACTAAAGAAGGATGGCTAAGATATTATTGGTAGAAGATGAAGTGAATATAGCTTCGTTTATAGAACGGGGTTTGAAGGAGTTTGGACATTCTGTGTCGGTGGCTAATGACGGTGATGCCGGATGGGAACTCATCCGGCAAGAAGCATTCGACCTGTTGATCCTGGATATTATCATGCCTAAGATGAACGGTCTGGAGCTATGCCGGCTTTATCGGCAGCAATACGGTTATCTCACCCCGGTTATAATGTTGACTGCATTGGGCACCACGGAGGATATCGTGAAAGGGCTCGATTCGGGGGCGGATGACTATTTGGTGAAACCATTCAGCTTTCAGGAACTGGAGGCGCGCATCAAGGCCATCCTGCGCAGAGGGCGGGAAGACTCTGTCCAGCAGCTGGTATGTGATGATCTGGTGCTTAACTGCAACACCCGCCGTGCCAGACGCAAGGAGGTGGAGATAGAACTCACTGTTAAGGAGTACCGCTTGCTGGAGTATTTCATGACCCATCAAGGCATGGTGCTTTCGCGCCTGACATTATTGAAAGATGTATGGGATAAGAATTTCGATACGAATACCAATGTGGTAGATGTTTATGTGAACTATCTTCGTGGTAAAATAGATAAGGAGCATGACAAGAAATTGATTCATACGGTGGTAGGTTCGGGATATATCATGTATGCTTAACTTTAACAAGCCAGGCTATGAAAATAGGACGTAAAATCGCACTCTTTTATACGTTGGTAACGGTACTGACCACCATGGCAGTTATCGGAGTGTTCTACCTGTTCAGTTCAAGGTATATCGATGGGTTGTACAGGTCATACCTTCGGGAAAAAGCTTTTCTGACCGCTCAGAAACACTGGGAGCGAGATGAAGTGGATGAGCAAAGCTATCAGACCATTCAACGGAAGTATGATGAGCTGCTGCCGGAGGCCAAAGAGATTTTGTTGGATATGGATAGTGATGCCGTGGTGCGTGATACGCTGAATAAATATCTTTCCGCCAGCCAGCAGAAGCAGCTTCTCGAGTCAAAAGAGATGTCATCGGTCTCTTTCGTATATCAGGATATGCTGGGAGCCGCACTATACTATCCCGATAATGAAGGCAATTTTATCGTAATTATCATGTCGCATAACAGTTATGGGGTCAAGATACAAGAACACTTGCTGCTCTTATCCGCCTTTCTGGTATTATGCAGCTCGGTATTGATCTTTTTCATCGGACAACTCTATTCTACGAGAATATTGATTCCCTTGCAGCACGTCCTGTTACAGTTGAAACAGATCCGCGGCAACAGTCTGAACCGCAGATTGAAGACCACCGGCAATAAAGATGAACTGGACCATCTGATAGAAACCTTAAACAGTATGCTCGACCGTATCGATACGGCATTTAGAGCAGAAAAATCATTTGTCAGCCATGCTTCTCACGAACTGAATAATCCTATTACCGCCATTCAGGGTGAATGTGAAATAAGTCTCCTGAAAGAACGGAGTACCGATGAGTACATCGAAGCACTCCGGCGGATAGCCGGGGAAAGTAAACGCCTGTCCAATCTGATCAGGCATCTGCTGTTTCTGTCGAGACAGGAAGAGGACATCCGGAAGAATAACGTAGAAGAGATTCGTCTGGCAGACCTGTTGGAAGAGGCAGGGGCTGCTGCAATATCCGGAAGATGCCGCAAGGTACGCTGTGGTCAGTGCCAGCCCTTACTTGTTTAAAATAGCCTTGCAAAACGTGATAGACAATGCCTGCAAGTATTCGCAAGGCGAGGTGCTTATCAGGCTTTACAAGGAAGATGAGCGATGGGGGATAGCTGTCAAAGATTCCGGAATCGGCATCCCGGCGGATGAAATGGAACTTATCTTCCAGTCATTCTACCGGGGAAGTAATACGAGAGAATACGCCGGTCAAGGGATCGGGTTAAGTCTTTCCATGAAAATCTTTTCTGTCTACAGGGGTAAGGTCAGCATTCGTTCCGAAGAAGGGAAGGGGACGGAAGTGAGAGTTGTCTTCGCATGATATACGATTTACTTTTCCGGGGAAGTGCGGATACACACGTATGTATGTTTCCCATTAGTGTTAGTCCGTTAAAATATCACAATAAGAAAATGTTTCTTGCAATTGCAGCATCAATAAGAGTCCATCTGTGTTTTTACATAGGTATTGTATTCTTAATGGAGTATTTAAAAAAATGCAAGAACTATGTCACTGAGTAATCTGCTAATTATATTCTCTTCCTCTTTTATGGCTTTGTTTCCCGTGGTGAATCCTTTGGGAAACGGTTTTGTGGTGAATGGCTTTTTTACCGACCTGGATCCCAAGCAGCGGAAAACCGCCATCCGGAAACTGATTCTTAACTTTATAATAATCGGTGTGGGTACTTTGGTCATAGGCCACCTGTTTTTGTTAATGTTCGGACTGGCCATCCCTGTCATTCAGTTGGGCGGTGGGATACTTATCTGTAAAACGGCCATGGAGTTGCTCGGCGATTCTAACTCCCCGGATCAGGAAGAATCGAGCCGGAACATGGATAGCCTCAAATGGAAGAATATAGAACAGAAGATATTTTATCCCATCACGTTTCCCATCAGCATCGGTCCGGGCAGTATATCCGTTATATTTACTCTGATGGCTTCTGCCAGCGTCAAAGGTAAATTGTTGCAAACCGGAATCAATTATTTTGTGATCGCACTTGTTATAGTTTGTATGGCAGCCATACTTTATATCTTTCTTTCCCAAGGGCAAAGAATTATTCAGAAACTCGGGCCGGTGGGGAATCAGATCATTAACAAACTCGTTGCCTTTTTTACATTCTGCATCGGCATACAGATTTCCGTGACAGGTATATCTCAGATATTTCATTTGAGTATCTTATGATTACAGCCGTTACAGAGCGGCTGCGGCAGCCGGCAATGATATTTACCCGTTTCTATCCGTTTGTCCGGATCAGTATGAGCAACATACGGTTCATGATGAAAACGAATATATACCATTGTCAGACTCTGGAAAAATGCAGTGGCACTTTAAGGGGGAGGAGGCATAATTATTAAGGATTGAGTCCTTTGTTTATAAGTAGCCTTTCAGCACTTTTGCGATGCGTTTGTATCCTTCGGCATTCGGGTGAAGCCCGTCACGGAACAGTGAATGGTCTATTGTTCCGTCTTTATGCGTCAGTTGCGGAGCAAGATTAATGAAAGTACAATCTTTGCCGTTCAGTCGCTCTTGCAATGCCGCATCTATTTGGGCAATGCGGGTTTCCATCTCTTTTCTCGGCAGGATGCCCATCACGCAGAGTTTTGCACGGGGCTGACGCTCGCGAATCGCTTTTACGACCCGGCAGATTCCCTCTATGACTTCATCGTCGGTATTGAACAAGAGATTGTTGGTGCCTATCAGCAGGAAAATGTTCTGTGCCTGAAAACCGTCCAGCTCACCGTGGTAGATACGCCACAGTACATTTTCTGTTTTGTCCCAGCCAAATCCGAGGTTACGGACCCGCTTTCCTTTGAAAAGTCTATCCCAGGATTCTGTTCCAAACTGATTGTGTGCAATAGGTTCGCCTCCCCAGAAATGCGTGATCGAGTTGCCGATCATCACCACTTCGGGAGCACTTTGCTTATTTAGTTTCAAGATCTCTTCGTGGCGTCCGTACCAATCGTATGGATCTCTTTGCTGCTTGCAGGGGATACATGAAGTAGGCCCTTCACTCTCTTCGTGTAAGATCTCACCTATCTTCTTCCGGTAACTGTCCGCATATTGCTGCATACCCAGGTCGGTGGAATGAACCCCGTCTACCATGGCATCCATCGGCATACCGATTTCTTCCTTGGTCAGATAATAGACAGCAGGAACCTGCTCTTTTTGCAGTGTCTCGTATGCCTTGCGTAGTTCTGCATTGGCCACACGATAGGATTCCTCCGCGCTTTCGGAACTGAATTCATTGCTATATCCGTCGTGTTCTACCAACAGGATGGGG
>OCPU01002646.1_pt1 | contig 10995 bp, 7 predicted proteins | sample 1538661 | NCBI WGS metagenome assembly OCPU01 (sample SAMN04571716, study PRJEB22368) | human gut metagenome | biome: human gut; material: stool | host: Homo sapiens | place: Luxembourg | collected 2012-10-19
GAAAGGTCGCTGATTTTGACTTTTCTCTTGTTCGCCGTACCGTCGTAGGCTGCAATACGATTCGGATTGATGTCGATCGAACGATCAAAGAAGTCTGTCTTGAAGGGGCCCGGCTCAACCACCATGACCTTAATGCCGAGCGGCTCAACTTCTTTTCTTAGTCCGCAGGACAAACCTTCTAGCGCGCACTTGGCAGCGCCGTAAAAAGCCGAACCGGCAGAGGTATCCAGAGCGGCAATCGAGGAATAGTTAATAATGGCGCCGGAGCCGGCTTTTCTCATGTGAGGAAGAACAGCCTGGATCATTCGAACAGCACCGAAGAAATTCGTGTTGAATTCAGCATAGATCTCTTCTTCGGTGCATTCTTCGACTGCGCCGCGCAGGCAGTAGCCGGCGTTGTTGATGAGAACGTCGATCTTGCCGAACTTTTCAATCGCTTCTTTTACAGCGGAATCGATGGTGTCTTTTTTAGTGACATCCAACCGCAGGCATAAAGCCGTCTGAGGATATTTTTCTGCGAAATGCTGAATCGTTTCAGGTTTTCTCGCTGTCACAACCACTTGTTCGCCTTCGGACAGGAGTGTTTCAGCCAAATTTTTACCAAATCCGGATGAACATCCGGTAATCAGCCATGTTTTCATACTTAATCCTAATTATTTGCGTTCATAGAAAAGCCACAAACCTTCCGGTTCGATCTTCTGTATTTCCTTGAGTTTGAATTCGATCGGAGAAATCGCGTGCTTGAAAAACGATCCGGTCTCAAAAGTTGTCGGCACAGAGCTTGAGCTATCGACGAAAGGAATAACGACCAAGCTCAGTTTGTCGATCAGTTTTTCGTTGGCAAACGTTCCGTTTACCAGTCTGCCGCCCTGCAGGGAAATTCGGTGGATTCCGAAAATCGACTTCAGTTTTTCCATCGGCTCAGTCAAGCGGAACTCAGTACCGCGTGAAATGAGGTAGGCGATACCTTTTTGTTTAAGAAGGTCAAGATATTCTTTTGAAGCTTGAGACGAAGTAATAACAATGATTCTTGCGTCTTCAAGACCCTGTCTTCCCACAGGCTTGCCGGATTTCCAGGGAATCTCACCGAGTGGGTCAATGACGACGACAAAGTAAGGTGCGTCTTCTCCGCAGATGTAATCCGATTCATCTGTGGCGGCAGTTGATCCTTTAAAGGTTTCCTTGTCTTTTCCAACGAAAATTTCCTTTGCTGTGGAAGCACCGTAAGCCGTTGCTTGTGTCCCAAACTTTTGTTTTGTCTTAACGTAAAACTCTAAATATGGTCCGAGTCCTTCTGCGGCAAAGGATTGTCCCGCGATTTTTCCGTCTATAGTACTGGCCATATGACAAATGACTTCTGGTCGATCCATTCTCCCTCCTTTTTTCAACTAACTCATTATGGGGAAAAGAGAATCTTGTTTCTTACCTAAACTTCTCGGTTAGTTGTCTAATGATCTCAGAGTTGAATAGGTTGTTTGATTGATGGACATAACGATTGCCTTTCAAAGGATCAAAGACGGTTAGACTAACGAAGACCTTTCCTAATCGGCTTGTCGGAGGACACGCAAATGAAGCTTAAAACACTTGACCAAGAACTGTCAGTTTGCAAGGTAGTCTCTATCTCCGACATTGATCTGAACGGTAAGTTCTTTTTCATCGGCAAAACTGACGAAGAAATCTCACTTGTATGCCTAACGTCAGACGTTCCAGAAAACACCACGGATCGCGTCGATGGCTGGAGAACATTTCGGATAGAAGGTGTACTGGACTTTTCCTTGATCGGTATCTTGTCCGAAATATCTAAAGTTTTGGCAGACAACAAGATCGGAATATTTGTTGTCTCAACCTATAACACCGACTACATTTTGGTGAAGAAAGAAAACCTTCAGAAGGCGCAGCAGGCTTTGAAGGCTTCTGGCTACGAAGTGGCCTAAAACCGATTATCCGGCTTTCGTAAGAGCCGGAAAAATACCGGTGACAGATGAATACATCGTGGACCGCTGATTTTTGCTTATTTTTCGACAAGCGAAAAAATCTAAAATAATCGAGCAAATACCAAACACTCTTTGACAATTGTCATTCTCTGCTCTCCTGCAAAATTAAGTATGTATTAATACAAATCTCAAGCAGGAGAAATCATGAAGCTTCGTCAAACAATAGTGCTTTCAGCACTGACGGCGCTGACCGCCGTTTCGCTTTCCTCAGCCGTATACGCTGCTCCGACAGTTCCCAACCGTCCTCAAACCACGATGACGGAAATTACAACAAGAGACTTCACGACATTCAAGGTTCCTGAATCCGTCAAACTGTATCACGTCAGCTTCAGCAATCAATACGGTATGGAGGTTGTCGGATATCTTTTCGTACCAAAAGATCTCAAAGGCAAAGCTAAAGCCATTGTGATCGGCCATCCTATGGGTGCTTCGAAAGAACAAGCAGCTTCCAATTACGGCGCGGCCTTGGCAGAACACGGTTTTGTGACCTTAGCGGTTGACCAGCAGTTCTGGGGTGAATCTTCGGGCTATCCTCGTCACGCCATTTCTCCTGATCTGTATGCCGAAGCTTTCAGCGCAGCCGTTGATTTCCTTGGTACTAGGAATTTTGTGAACCGCAATAAAATCGGTATCTTAGGTATTTGCGGTTCCGGCAGCTTTGTGATCTCGGCCGCCAAGATCGATCCACGTATGAAGGCCGTGGCTACGGTCAGCATGTACAACATCGGTGAAATGCGCCGCAGCGGTATCCGCAATTCTGTTTCTTTAGAGCAGCGCAAGAAAGTCATCGCCGATGCAGCCGAACAGCGCTACTCTGATTTCACCGGCGGAGATCAAGTCCTTGTGGGCGGCTCCCCGTTTAAAGTTGATGAAAAATCTCCGGCGACTCGCCAGCATTCCTATGCTTTCTATCGTGATCGCGGCAAATTCATTCCTAAAGGCGAGAAGTGGGAAGAGAATACCCGTTCAGATAAGGCTTCGAACGTAAAGTTTATGAACTTCTACCCGTTCAACGATATCGAAACCATTTCTCCGCGTCCGATGATGTTTGTGATGGGTGAGAAGGCTCATTCGAGACCGTTCACACAAGATGCATATGCAAAAGCAGCGGAACCGAAGAAATTGGTTGAGGTTAAGGGAGCCGGCCACTTCGATTTGTATGACAAACCGGAATACATGCCGATCAATCAGCTCGTTGAGTTTTTCGATAAAAGTTTGAACTAACTGAACAGTTCCTATTGAAGCGAGCCTGATCTCTGTCGAGTTCAGGCTTCTTTTTCGAGGGTGATTCGAAATAAAGTTTCCCATTTTGAGGATAAAAACCTTTGCCTAAAAATTTAAGCTTTTACTTCCGAAATTAGGGGAGATTCAGGAAGGCCAAAAGAATCGACACTTGGAAAACCCCGAAAAATGATGAAAGGCAGCAAGAAATATTTATCGCAAAACCTTTTATCTGATTTTCTTGCCGTTTTTGGACCGATTCCCGGAGGGTTCTCAGCAGAGGGGTTCGAGAGGTTTTCTCTTGGGTTCGATTGGCTCAAAATACTCAGCGACAAATGGTGCACAGATGCAAAGACGTAATTTTTTAAGTAGCATTTTTGCGACCTTGTTCGCCGCAAAAACCGTTAATGCAGAAGAAAGAAAACTTTCTCCTGTAGCATCGGAGGAACATAAAACGAAATTCGATGAAAATACTTTGCTGGACACAATCAAAGATGATCCGGCTTTTTCCGGCTATTCAAATTTGCTCTTTCCAAGAGGCCGCACCGCAGGCCTAAGGCTGAGAGAGGCAAGCAGACTTCTTCCTTATCACAGTTATGTGATGCCGAAAGAATCTGCTGAAGTGCTGAATTACATGAAAGATGAAGTCTTAAAGGGAAAGAAGATCTTCTACCCCTTAAAAACAGCTTCAAACGGCAGACCGGTTGCGGGACTCTTCTTTTTCCGCGGTAATCCGGATGCGCCTTTCGCGATTATTTGTCCGGGCGGCGGATTTCAATACGTCGGCGCGATTCACGAAGGTTTTCCGATCGCGAAGTTCCTTGCCGGAAAGGGCATCAATGCTTTTGTGATTGTCTATCGTGACGGCAGTGCGCAAGCCGCGTGCGACGATTTGGCTCAAGGCATCGACTTCATCTTTGACCACGCAAAGGAACTCCAAGTTTCAACTAAAAATTATTCTTTGTGGGGCGGATCCGCCGGCGCCAGAATGGCGGCCTATCTCGGAAGCTACGGCGCGACCGAGTTCGGCGGCAAAACAAAACAGCGTCCGAGCGCCGTCATTATGGAATATACGGGTCACACGGATATCAGCGGTACAGAACCCGCAACTTTTGCTGTTGTCGGAGACCAAGACGGTATCGCAAGCCCGTGGACCATGGAACAAAGAATCAATCGTCTTAAAGCCCAGGGAACGCCGGCCGAATTCAGACTCATTCGCGGCATGCCGCACGGATTCGGCTTAGGAACAGGAACACCTGCCGAGGGCTGGGCACAGGAAGCGCTCGACTTTTGGCTTAAGAATTCAAAATAAGGAAAAGATGAAATGAAGACAAGAAAGTTAAGTGAAGGATTGGAGGTCTCGGATCTTGGTTACGGCGCCATGAGCCTTTCTCATGGGTACGGCGAAGCGACAGATAGAAAGGACGCCGTAAAGATTCTGAGGCAGGCGCTTGACTATTTTGATACCGCAGAAGTTTACGGCCCCTACATCAATGAAGAAATTGTCGGGGAAGCCTTAAAACCTTTCCGCGATGAAGTGGCTATTTCTACAAAATTCGGCATCTCTTTTTCCGAATACACCCACGGCGACATCATTCCTGACGCTCGACCGGAAAAGATTCGTCAGTCGGTTGAAGGTTCTCTGAAGCGTCTACAGACAGAAACCATCGATCTTTATTTCCAGCATCGCATCGATCCGAAGGTCGAACTGATTAAAGAAGGCAAGATTCGTCATTGGGGCGTATCCGTGGCGCCGGAAGAATACATCCGCCGTGCACACAAAGTCACGCCGATCAGTGCGGTTCAGGATCGTTATTCCATGATGGCCAGAGGAATTGAAAAGTTGTTCCCGACATTTGAGGAACTTGGCATCGGCTTTGTTGCTTATTCTCCGCTGGCTAACGGTCTGCTTTCCGGCGCATATGAAAAAGCGACGAATAATAAGTTCGAAGCTGTGGTCGATTACCGCTCACGCATGCCGCAGTTCACGCCTGAAGCTATGAAACAGGACGAAGAGCTGATGGCCTTCCTGCAGAAGACAGCTGAAGAGCACAGCGCAACGATGTCTCAGCTTTCTTTGGCTTGGATGCTCGGCAAACATTCTTGGCTCACAGCGATCCCGAGCAGCCGTAGACTCGAAAGAATTGTAGAAAATGCAGGCGGTGCAGTCGTCAAACTCTCTGCAGAAGAAATCAAGGCGATTGACGAAGCCTTGGATAAGCTGCCTAAGGCGGATATTTTCGGTGTCAAGAACAATTAAGGAGGTTGAATATGCTTTATAAGACTCTTAATAACGGCGTCAAAATGTCGATGCTCGGTTTCGGTGTCTTCCAAGTCACCGATCCGGAAGAATGCCGCAAAGCCGTCCTTTGTGCTTTAGAAAACGGCTATCGCTCCATTGATACAGCTCAGGTTTACGGAAATGAAGAAGCCGTCGGCCAAGCCATTAAAGACAGCGGCATTCCGAGAGATGAGCTGTTCATTACCACAAAGCTTTGGATTACCGATGTTTATTATGAAGGTGCAAAGAAAGCCTTTGCCGCTTCCTTACAAAAACTCGGCCTTGACTACCTCGACCTTTACCTCATCCATCAGCCGTATCACGATTATTACGGTGCATGGAGGGCCATGGAAGAGTTCCTGAAAGAAGGCCGCGTCCGTGCGATCGGTGTTTCCAACTTCGATATGGGCAGAATCGCTGACTTAGTGGCTTTCAATGAAGTCAAGCCGGCCGTCGATCAGATCGAATGCAACATCTTTAATCAGCGTCATTCCGACGAGGAATACCTGAACTCCAAGGGCATCGCGATGGAAAGCTGGGCCCCGTTTGCCGAAGGCAAGAACGACCTGTTCCACAATCCGGTGCTTCTAAAGATCGGCGAAAAATACGGCAAATCTATCGCTCAGGTTGTTCTTCGCTGGCAGCTTCAAAGAGGCATTATTTGCATTCCGAAGAGCGTGAATCCTGATCGTATCCGTCAGAACATCGATGTCTTTGATTTTGAACTGACTGCCGATGATATGGCTGCCATCAATGCTTTGGATCAAAAGAAGACCGCTTTCTTCGATCACAACGATCCCAAGATGGTGGAATGGCTCACGAAACTCCATTAATTCCGAGGCAAACCATGAAGAAAACTTTACTCGCAGTTTTGCTTGGCTCCTTCGCTCTGGCTTCCTTCGCTCAGCCGATCACGATCGAGAAGCAAGGAGCATTCTCTGCGGGCGGTACAGTCATCGAAGCAAAGAAGACTTTCGATCCGTACCACCCGGAACCGGATGCTATGACGTTGCACGGCGATCACGCAAACATCATTTATCAGATTCCGGCTCATGCCAAGAACGTATCCTTAATGTTTTTACACGGTGCCGGCCAGTCCATGCGAACCTGGCAGACAACACCGGACGGAAGAGAAGGCTTCCAGAGCCTTTTCCTGCGTAAAGGTTATCCGGTTTATTTGATCGATCAGCCTCGCCGCGGTGATGCGGGCAGGGCAACCGTTGACGGAACGATCAAGGCAAGTCCTGACGAACAATTCTGGTTCGGTCAGTTCCGTATGGGTTTGTGGCCGAAGTTCTATGACAACTCCGCTTTTGCCAGCCAAAAGGATCTGAATTCTTTCTGGCGTCAGATGACACCGAATACCGCTCCGTACAATGACAAAGTCATCGCCGATGCCGTTACGGATGCTTTAAAGAAGACTAAAGACACAGTCCTCGTCACCCACTCTCAGGGCTGCGGACCCGGATGGCTGATCGGAATGGAAGCGGGAAAGAATCTGAAGGGTATCATTGCTTTTGAACCGGGTTCAGGATTTGTTTTCCCGGAAGGAAAAGTGCCTGCTCCGATTCCGAACAACAGTTTCTTTGGTCCGACCAAGGCAGTCGGCGTTCCCCTTAGCGAGTTCAAAAAGCTGACAAGATTCCCGATCTTCATCGTTTACGGGGACAATATTCCCAAGACCGAAGTTAAGAATCCGTACCAAGATTACTGGAGAGCAGCTTCGACAATGGCTCAGGAATTTGTCAACGCCGTTAATGCCGAAGGCGGTCATGCTGAAGTGCTCCATTTGCCGGACATCGGCATCAAGGGCAATACGCACTTCCCGTTCTCCGATAAGAACAGCGCAGAAGTCGCCAAGGTAGTGGAAAAGTGGCTTAGCGATACCGTTAAGTAATTGAGCTTTAGAAGGTCGGTCAGAGACAAAATCTTTGGCCGATTTTTCTTTGTATTGAATGAAGGTGGAAAGGAAATGAAGGACGACATCCTGGTAAGAGGCGCAAAAGTTCACAATCTCAAGAATATGAATGTGGATATACCGCTCAATGAGCTGGTGACGATCTCAGGGCTTTCCGGTTCCGGCAAATCTTCTTTGGCTTTAGGCGTGCTCTATGCCGAAGGGTCGCGCCGTTACTTAGAAGCGTTGTCTGCCTACACACGCCGGCGCCTGACGCAAACTCAGGACGCAAAAGTTGATTCCGTAGAGAACATTCCGGCCGCTCTTGCCCTACATCAAAGACCCTCCACACCGGATATTCGAAGCACGTTCGGTACACTGACTGAGCTTTTCAATTCCGTCCGACTGATGTTCTCCCGACTCGGCTCGCACCGTTGTCCGAACGGGCACTATCTTCCTCCGACACCGGCAGTCGCCCTCGGCCAGAAACTCAAATGTCCCGCCTGCGGTGTTGAATTTGATGCGCCGAGTGCCGAAGACTTTTCTTTCAATAGTTCCGGTGCTTGTCCGACGTGCGGAGGCACAGGAATTGCAGTTACGGTCAATCGGGCGAGTCTGGTGCCGGATGAATCGCTGAGTATTGATGAAGGTGCGGTTAAACCTTGGGGCACACTCATGTGGTCACTGATGACGGAGGTCTGCAAGGCCATGGGTGTGCGCACAAATATTCCTTTTAAAGATCTGACCCCGGAAGAAAAGAAAATCGTCTATGACGGGCCCGCTGTTAAAAAGCACATCGTCTATACCAACAAAGGCAGCGGTCAGGCCGTCCCGCTGGACTTTACGTATTTCAATGCCGTCCGTACGGTGGAGAATGCGCTCTCGAAAGTCAAAGACGAAAAGGGCATGAAACGCATTGAGAAGTTCCTGACCAAAGGATCGTGCCCTGCCTGTCTTGGAACACGCTTCAATGAACGAGCACTGTCGACCAAACTCATGGGCAAAAACATCGCAGAAGTCTGCGCGATGACGCTCTCAGAACTGGTTGTCTGGGTGAAGAAGATACCCGAACAAATGCCCTCTGAAATGAAGGATATGGCCCAGAGTATCGTCAACGAGTTCTTGAGGACAGCTGAACGGCTGACGAACCTCGGCCTTTCCTATTTGTCTTTGGACAGAGCCGGCGGCACGCTGTCAAACGGAGAGCTTCAGCGCGTTCAAATTTCTCGTGCGGTAAGAAGCGACACGACAGGTGTTCTTTATGTTCTCGACGAACCTTCAATCGGACTTCATCCATACAATGTGGATGGCCTGATGAAGATTGTTCGGGAGTTGGTTGATCGCAAAAACTCGGTCGTTTTGGTTGACCACGATCCGAGAATTTTGATGGACGCGGATCAATTGATTGAAATCGGTCCCGGCGCCGGTAAAGAAGGCGGACGAATCGTCACGCAGGGAACTCCTTTGGAGGCTGAAAAGAATCCTCATTCTCTAATCGGTCCTTATCTGTCAGGTAAAGAATCTTTGAAAGTGCGCACTCGAGCCACAGAAGAAAATATGTTCGAGAATGGTTCGGTCAAGATTAAGACAAAGCCGTTCTATACCGTCAAAGCCTTGGATGTTTCTATCCCTAAAGGTCGAATGATTGCTGTCACCGGTGTCTCAGGTTCCGGTAAAACTTCCCTTGTTATTGAATGTCTGGTGCCTGCGCTTCAGGCAGTTATTCAAGGCACAAAACTTCCTGAGCATGTGGACTCAATAGAGGCAAAAGGTATTCAATCCGTCAAAGTCATTGACTCAAAACCGATCGGAGCAAACGTCCGTTCAACAGTTGCCACTTATGACGGCGTATTTGATGACTTGCGGAAGCTATTTGCCAGGACACCGGATGCGAAGGCCAAAGGATTAACAGCAGGAGATTTTTCATACAACACAGGCAAGTTGCGCTGTCCCGTTTGCGACGGAACCGGCATTATCTCCATGGACGTTCAGTTTCTTCCGGATGTCGATACCATCTGTCCGAGCTGCGGAGGTTCCCGCTACGGCAAAGAAGCCTATGACATTTTGTGGAAGAGCAAGGAAAAGGATTCCGTGTCGGTCTCCCTTCCGGGTGTACTAAAACTGACGGTGGAAGAGGCCGCTGATCTCCTGCATGAAGAAACAAAAATCGCTAAGCAGCTCAAGATTCTTCAGGATCTGGGCGTGAGTTACCTGACACTCGGCGAAGCAACGCCCGCATTATCCGGCGGGGAGGCTCAGAGGCTGAAACTCGCCTACGAAATGGAAACGCCTCAGCAAGGTTCGGTATTCGTATTTGATGAACCGACCATCGGCCTGCATCCTCAGGACGTTAAGAAACTGATATTGATCTTTGATCATCTGATTCAGTTGGGTGCAACGGTGATTGTGATTGAGCACGACTTAGAGCTCATCACCAACTGCGACTACATCATTGATATGGGCCCTTGGGGCGGAACGGAGGGCGGAAGAGTAGTGGTTGAAGGAGCGCCCGAGGCAGTGGCGGCATGTCCCGAAAGCATCACCGGAAGATATCTCAAGAAAGTGCTGTCGGAAGACAAATAGCGTACAGTCAATTCACTAATAAGTCTTTAGCCGTTCAGCAGATTTTTAGAAAATATCCGAAAATATCGCAAAGAATTTTTGAGTGCTTTTCATGGAAACAGATCTCTTCGGAAATCCGGACTCGCCCAATACAACTAAAAACGCTGCGGCTGAAGCTGCTAAAGCGACACGCAAGGCGGCGCCTAAAGATCAGGCTTCGCCTTTAGCGGAGCGTCTTCGTCCTAAAACGATAGACGAGGTTGTGGGACAAAAGCATCTGCTTGGCCCCGGCAAACCCTTGAGAAGCGCATTTGAAAACGCACATCCGCACTCCATGATTTTGTGGGGGCCTCCCGGTGTCGGCAAAACCACGCTTGCCCGTTTGATGGCTGATGCTTTCGGTCTTCCGTTCATTTCGATTTCTGCCGTTCTCGGCGGCGTGAAAGATATTCGGGATGCGGTGGAAAAGGCTACAGCGAATAGAGAAAAAACCGGCCGTTCAACGGTAGTTTTTGTGGACGAAGTACATCGCTTTTCAAAGAGCCAGCAGGATGCTTTCCTGCCTCATGTAGAGAGCGGACTCTTTACTTTCATCGGAGCAACTACAGAAAATCCAAGCTTCGAAGTGATTTCAGCGCTCTTGTCCCGTTCGACGGTTTATGTGCTTGAGTCTCTCAAAGAAGAAGACTTAAAAGAGCTGCTCCATCGTGCGCTTGAGCGCGAATATCTGGGCCTTAAAGTCAATGAAGAGGCTGAGAAAATCCTCATCGGACTTGCTGACGGCGATGCCAGACGCTTCCTGAACGCTCTGGAAGTTTCCGCCACGATGGCAAAAGATCGAGGCATTAAAGTCATTGATGAGAAGTTCGTTCGAGCAGCATTACCTGCAACGATTCGCCGATTTGATAAGGGCGGTGATAACTTTTATGACCAAATTTCCGCTCTGCATAAATCCGTTCGAGGATCAGATCCCGATGCGGCTCTGTATTGGATGTGCAGAATGCTCGACGGCGGCGTGGATCCCTTGTACATTGCACGGC
>OCPU01002665.1_pt1 | contig 10932 bp, 9 predicted proteins | sample 1538661 | NCBI WGS metagenome assembly OCPU01 (sample SAMN04571716, study PRJEB22368) | human gut metagenome | biome: human gut; material: stool | host: Homo sapiens | place: Luxembourg | collected 2012-10-19
TCTTCCGATTCATCGAGCGGAGCCTCGGGTTCATCCAGAGCCTCGCCAAGAACCGCGAGGACGGTTGTCGTGCCCCAGACCTTCTCACCGATCACAACCTTAGGACGGGCGTTCAGCGGAAGGTACATATCCACGCGGCTACCGAAACGGATAAAGCCGTAACGATCACCCCGATTCAGATGATCGCCTTCCTTCACGTAATTCAGAATGCGGAGACCCGCGATCTGAACGAACGTCACCAGGTTCCCATCATCCGCCCGCACCACAAGGCCGCACTGCTCGTTCTCAGCGCTTGCCTTATCGAGCGACGCGTTGAAATACTTGCCCGGGCGGTACACCTTCTTCAGCACGGTGCCGTCAACCGGAGACTTCTGGCTGTGGACGTTGAAAAGATTCATGAAGACGGAGATCAGAATCGCGTCACGTCCCGTATAGGGATCCTTCGCCTTTTCAACCTTCAGAACCTGGCCGTCAACGACGGAAAGCACAAGCTTCTCGCCCTGGGGAATTTCACGCGCCGGGTCCCGGAAGAACTGAACCACAAGAATAAAAAGCGCCCAGAAGATGACGCTCAGAAAGCCCCAGCCCATTGCCGTCGCGAGAAGCGCGAGAACGCCCGTGCCCGCCATGAAGGGCCAACCCTCTTTCGCAAAGATGGGATGGGGATAGATTCTTTTATCCATAGATATTGATCTCCAGGATCTCACCAAAAACGTATTTCCGATAGGGCATTCTATCAGGGTGACCGCGCAATTTCTCTACACCTCCCCCGTATCCGTTTTCATTCCGCACCGGGTATCCCGGCAGATACGCTGTCGCCCCGGAGAACCCATATTCCCCGGGGCGACGGAAAGCTGCTGAAATGATTCAGTGAGAGCGATCAGTTCTTGCTGCGGTCAACCAGACGGTGAGCAGTGATGAAGGGCATCATCGCGCGGAGTTTCTCACCCGTGGTCTCGATCGGATGACGGGCGGTCTGGGCACGCATCGAGCGGAGCACCGGATAGCCGATCGCGCACTCTTCAAGGAACGCCTTCGCGTAAACGCCGGACTGAATATCCTTGATGCACTGTTCCATCGCGGCACGGGAGGTTTCATTCACAACCTTCGGACCCGTCCAGTACTGGCCGAATTCGGCGTTATTCGAAATGGAGTAGTCCATGTTCGCGATACCGCCTTCGTACATCAGATCGACGATCAGTTTCATTTCGTGGAAGCATTCGAAATACGCCATTTCAGGCGCGTACCCGGCTTTCACGAGGGTCTCAAAGCCCGTCTTCACGAGTTCAACGATACCGCCGCAGAGCACAGCCTGTTCGCCGAAGAGGTCCGTTTCCGTCTCTTCGCGGAACGTCGTTTCGATGATGCCCGCCTTGCCGGCGCCGTTGGCGGAAGCATAGGAGAGCGCGATATCCATCGCGCGGCCGGACTTATCCTGGAAAACAGCAACGAGCTGCGGCACACCGGCACCGGCGGCATAGGTGGAGCGGACCGTGTGGCCCGGAGCCTTCGGGGCCACCATGATGACATCGAGGTCCTCACGCGGAATCACCTGGCCGTAGTGAATGTTGAAGCCGTGGGCAAAAGCAAGCGCCGCGCCCTGCTTGATGTTCGGCTCAACCTGCTCACGGTAGGTCTTCGCGATGTTTTCATCCGGGATCAGCATCATGACGACGTCAGCGCCTTTCACGGCATCTTCAACGGACGCGACTGCGAGACCGGCAGCCTCAGCCTTCTTCCAGGAGGCGCCGTTCGGGCGCAGACCGACCACCACATTGACGCCGGAGTCATGCAGGTTCAGCGCATGGGCGTGTCCCTGGGAACCGTAGCCGATGATCGCGACCTTCTTGCCCTTGATGATGGAAAGGTCACAGTCCTTGTCGTAATAAACCTTCATGCTTTTTCTCCAGAGGCGCGGGGCCTCGTCAGATGGAAGACCGGCTTCGGTCTTCCGATAAATTCAGATCAGTAAATAAGAAACGCTTTTGCTGCTAGGACTTCAGAATGTGTTCGCCGCGGCCGATTCCGAGAACGCCTGACCGGACAGTTTCCAGAATCTGCTTCGGATCAATCGCGGTGAGAAACGCGTCAAGCTTCCCGGCGTCGCCGGTGATCTCAATCGTGAAAGAGCGTTCCGTCACGTCGATGATGTGACCGCGGAAAATATCCGTAAGCCGCATCATTTCATCGCGCTCACGGCCCGCTGCCCTGACCTTTACGAGCATCAGGTCGCGTTCCGCGTAGGGCGCATCCGTCAGATCCACCACCTTCAGCACCTCGATCAGCTTATTGAGGTGCTTTGTGATCTGTTCCACAAGCGCTTCGTCACCGTGGCTCACGATCGTCATGCGCGAGAGGTGTTCAGACTCGGTCGGCGCGACCGTAAGGCTGTCAATGTTGTAACCGCGGGCCGAAAAGAGTCCCACGACGCGCGAAAGCGCCCCGGAGCGATTCTCGAGGAGAATCGAAATCACGTGTCTTTCTCCGCTCATTCTCATTCCTCCCTCAGAATCATCCGGGTGAGACCTTCTCCAGGCCCAACCATCGGGTACACGGGTTCATCACGCTTGATCTGAACATCGAGCACGCAGCATTCGTTCCGGTTTTCCCCGAAAGCATCCTTAAGCGCCGCGTCGAGTTCCGCGTACGTACGGCAGCGGTAGCCGACGTGGCCATAGGCTTTCGCAAGCGCCACAAAGTCAGGCTGCGGATCCAGCGTCGTTTCGGAAAGCCGGCCGCCGCAGTAAAGCTTCTGCCAGACCGCCACCATGCCGAGGTAACCGTTATTGAAGATCACGATCTTTGGTGCGAGCCCGTAACGCTTGCAGGTGATCAGCTCCTGAATGCACATCTGGATCGACCCGTCGCCCGTGAAGCAGACGACCGGTTTATCCGGGAACGCGACCGCGGCGCCGACCGCGGCGGGCAGTCCAAAGCCCATCGTGCCCTGACCGCCGCTCGTCAGAAAATGTCTGGGCTCGTCGAGCTTCAGGTACTGGGCGGCGTACATCTGATGTTCGCCCACATCCGTTGTATAGATCGTGTCCGCGGGGGCTGCGGCCTGAACCTTTTCCACCAGCGCTTCCGGCATGATCGACTTGCTGTCAGCCGGATAGTCAAGCGACTTCCTCGACCTCCACTCGTCAATCTGGTTCCACCAGGGCGTGAGGAGCTCGGTGTTCTGCCGGTAGTCCTCTTCTTCAAGAAGGCTCACCATGTCAGCGAGCACCGACTTCACATCGCCCACGATCGGGATCTGAGCCTTCACGCGTTTCGAAATAGATGAAGGGTCCACATCGATATGAATGACAGTTCTCGGACGGCTTTCGAAATCCGGGACATTGGAGACCAGACGGTCCTCCATCCGGGAGCCGAAATTAATGAGAACATCGCTGTTCTGCAGCGCGTAATTCGCTTCCAGCGTTCCGTGCATGCCGGCCATGCCGAGGAACTTGCGGTCCGAACCGCGGAATCCGCCAAGCCCCATCAGGGTCGAAATCACGGGAATCCCTGTCAGCCGGGCAAACCGATTCATCAGTTCAGAAGCATCCGACAGCACCGCGCCGCCGCCCACAAGGATCAGCGGACGGGCAGAGTCGAGAAGCGCGTTGAGCGCCTTCCTGATCTGCCCCATATGACCGCGGGTAATCGGCTTATAGGTCGGAATATCCACTTTCTCGGGATAGTCGAAAACGCATTTCTGAAGCTGAATATCCTTCGGAATATCAATCAGCACGGGACCCGGACGGCCGGTCGTCGCGATATAGAAGGCTTCCTTGATCGTTTTCGCCAGATCCTCCACATGACGCACAAGGAAATTGTGCTTCACGCAGGGACGGGTAATGCCCACGGTATCGCACTCCTGGAAAGCATCGGTGCCGATGAAGGAGGTGCCAACCTGGCCTGAAATAATGATGAGGGGGATGGAATCACTGTAGGCGGTCGAGATGCCGGTCACGGCATTCGTCGCGCCTGGACCCGACGTCACGATAAGGACGCCAGGCTTTCCGGTAGCGCGCGCATAGGCATCCGCGGCGTGCGCCGCTCCCTGCTCGTGCCCCGTCAGGATGTGCTGGAAAGCGCTTTGCTTGAAGATTTCGTCATAAATCGGGATGACCGCTCCGCCCGGGTAACCGAAAACCTTTGTCACCCCTTCCTCGGCGAGCGCCCGACAGACGATCTCAGCGCCTGTAATCGGCGTTCCGGCCGCGCGGGCGGCCGTCTCACTGGCATTCATATAGTTGCGTTCCTTTCAAACCTAATCTGGATTTGATTGGGAGACCTCCGGGACTGCTTTTGGCCAGCCTGTCGGTCAACTCGAATTGCTGCCGCATCTGCTCAGGTCCGTTCTGCGGATCGATTGATACGTGTTCCTGGTTTTGATAAAACCAATAATAAAAAATATACACTTTTGAACATTGGTTTGCCAACAGGAAACTCAGCAGAACTACAGGGAAACAACTAGACAGAACCGGGTATTATCAATATTCTTTCAATTCGTAGCAGAATTTCTGAAGGACCTCCCGGCGCGACATTTCCTCTGCCTCTCGAGAGATATTTCGGTTCTTCTTCGGAGAGTCTCATAAAGATCCCCCTCTTCTCCGGGACTCCCCTCACAAAAAATCAAGGACAGCAACATGGCGAAATCAACCGAATGGGGCTCGCGTATCGGCTTCATTCTCGCTTCCGCGGGCTCAGCCATCGGCCTCGGCGCAATCTGGAAATTCCCCTTCTGGGCGGGCGCGAATGGCGGCGGAAATTTCATCATTCCCTACATCATCTTCACCTTTACGATCGGTGTTGCTCTCCTGATGGCTGAGGCCTCGGTCGGCCGGGCCGGCCGGGGTTCCGCTGTTCAGGCGATGAAGAAGATGGGAGGCCCCTTCTTCGCGATCGCCGGTTTTATCGGCGTGATCTCTTCCTTCATCATTCTTTCCTACTATTCCGTGGTCGGCGGCTGGTGCGTGTCCTACCTCATCGGGTCGCTCACGAACAGCGTGCTTTCGAGCGACGCGGAAACGCTGAAAGAGGGCTTTGCGGTTCTCGTGTCGGATCCGGTAAAAAATGTCTTCTGGCACTTCTGCTTCCTCACCCTCACCTGCGGCGTCGTAGCGCTCGGCGTTGAGAAGGGGATTGAGCGGATTGCGAAATTCCTCATGCCGCTCCTCTTTATCCTGATGGTGGTGATCCTTATCCGAAGCCTCACTTTCCCCGGCGCGATGAAAGGAGTGGAATTCCTTTTCGCGATCCACCCGGAGACGATGAGCGCGTCGACCATCCTGAACGCTCTCGGGTTTACGTTCTTCTCGCTCTCACTAGGCTGCGGCACAATCGTCACGTACGGCTGCTACGTGAAGGAAACAACGGACATTCCGTCCTCTTCCGGCTGGATCGCGTTTCTCGCGCTTCTCGGCTCTATTCTTTCCGGTCTCATGATTCTGCCCGCGGTGTTCGCTTTCGGGCTTGATCCGAATGCCGGTCCGGGACTCGTCTTTGTGACGCTGCCGATTGTGTTTGATCATTTTCCGGGCGGGGCGTTCTTCGCGGTCCTTTTCTATATCTGCCTTCTCACGGCCGCGCTCACGAGCTCGATCTCCATGCTGGAAGTCGTGATTGCGTACCTTGGAAATGAGTGGAATGTGAGGCGCCCCCGCGGGTGCTTTGCCTGCTGGATCGCTCTTTTCCTCTTCGGCTGCGTTTCCGCCCTTTCCTTCGGACCGTGGTCAGATGTGAAAGTTTTCGGAAAGACGCTTTTCGACGCGCTTGACTTCCTTTCCTCGAACATTCTGCTTCCGATGGGCGGTCTCTTTATCGCGCTTCTCACGGGCTGGATCGCCTGGCCGAAGTTCAAGGAACAGCTGAACTACGTGAAGAACCGGGGCACGGCCTACACCACCTTTATCCATGCGATGGTGGCGATCATCGCGCCGATCGTGGTGCTTCTCGTGATCTACCAGGGGTGCTTCGCCTGAGGGCACCCACGTTTTCAGACCCAGTAAGAAGGGGCAGTTCACCTTGAGTGAACTGCCCCTTTGCTTATTCAGGACCCCGCCTGGTCTTCGTACCGGGAAACCTCAATCAGATTTCCATCGGGATCCCGGAAGTAAACCGAGAGGATGGGACCTGCGGCGCCGGTGCGCTTCACGGGGCCGAGTTCGATCGGAACACCGTTTTCAGAAAGCCGCCGCCGCACGGCATCGAGCGGCCCCTCCGTGATCAGGCAGAGATCCGCGGATCCCGGCGTGGGGCGGAGAGCGTAAGGCGCGATTTCAGCCCCCGCCTGATGGAGATTGATCTTCGTATTTCCAAACTGAAGCGCGAGCCGCCCTTCTCCAAACCGCACGGGTTTCATGCCAAGAACCGCTTCATAAAACCGTACTGTCGCCTGAGGGTCCCTGACTGTCAGCACCAGGTGATCAAGCCGCACGACAAGCGGCTCTTCGTTTTCAGTCATCGCATTTCTCCTTCCCCAAAAACTAAGGCCCGGCCGCAGGTAGCGCGGGCGGGCCTCGAGGGCTGCCGGGCGAAAAGCCCGGCGGCGTCAGAACCAGGAACGATCAGTCCTCTTCAGCCTTTCTGCGCTTATCGGCTTCCTTCGCGAGGCGCTTCTCTTCCTCAAGCTGGCTGAGATACGCGTCATCGATGTCACCGGTCACATACCGGCCATCGAAGCACGAGCAATCGAAATCGGAGATTGCCGGGTTCATGTCGGAAAGCGCGCCCTTCAGGCCGTCGATCGTCTGATAGACGACCTTATCAGCGCCAATGATACGGGCCACCTCATCCGCACCCTTGCCATCGCCGCAGAGGAGTTCCGAGCGGGTCGGCATATCAATGCCGTAGACATTCGGGAAGCAGACACGGGGAGCGGAGGACGCGACATACACTTTCTTCGCGCCGGCGCTGCGGGCCATGGCCACGATTTCGCCCATCGTGGTGCCGCGGACAATCGAGTCATCCACGAGCAGCACATTCTTATCCTTGAATTCGACCGGCATCGGGTTCAGCTTCTGGCGGACGCTCTTCTTTCGGACCGTCTGGCCCGGCATGATGAACGTACGGCCGACGTAGCGGTTCTTGATCAGACCCTCGCGGTACGGAAGGTTCAGGCGGGAAGCGAGCTGCTGCGCGCACGGGCGGGCAGAGTCCGGAACCGGCATCACAACATCGATGTCCTTCAGCTCAATCTCGTGCGCCACCGTGTCAGCGAGATATTCACCAAGACGCAGGCGGGCGCCGTAAACGCTGATGCCGTCAAGCACGCTGTCCGGACGGGCAAAGTAGACGAGCTCGAACGCGCAGGGGGTGAGCTTCGGATTCTCAGCGCACTGGCAGCGCTCGATGTTGCCGTTCAGATCGATCCAGATCGCCTCGCCGGGCTTCATATCGTCCTCGAAATTGAAGCCCGTGCCGGTAAGCGCGACGGATTCAGAGGCCACCATGTACTCGGTGAAACCGCGTTCATTCGTATAGGAGCCGTAGCAGAGCGGACGGATGCCATTCGGATCACGGAACGCGAGAAGACCTTTTCCGGCAATCAGCGCGACGCAGGAATAGCCGCCGCGGATACGCTTATGAACGCCGCGCACCGCCTGGAAAGCCTTTTCAGCGGTGAGCGTGGTGCCGACCACGAGGTGGCTGATTTCATCCGCGAGGACGTTCAGCAGCGCCTCACTGTCACTCGACGTATTGATGTGACGGTGATCGAGCTCATAGAGCTCCTGCTTCAGGCGGGAAGCGTTCGTGAGGTTCCCGTTATGCGCAAACATGATGCCGTACGGGGCATTCACGTAAAAAGGCTGCGCCTCGTCAGACGACGTGGAGCAGCCTGCAGTGGGATAGCGGGTATGCGCAATGCCGGCATTCCCGAGGAGGTTTCTCATGTTGCGGGTACGGAAGACTTCGCGCACGAGACCCATCGCTTTATGCTGATGGAAGGTCAGACCGTCCAGCGTTGCGATGCCGGCAGCATCCTGACCGCGGTGCTGAAGGAGAAGAAGCGCGTCATAAAGGCGCTGATTTACGGGGCTGTCAGAGACCATCCCTACAATGCCGCACATAGCTCTTTTATTTCCTCGAGAATGATGGAAGGAGAGAAACTGCTTATTTTACTTGAAAGAAAAGAAAGCACACTGATGAAAAAGCGAAAAAGCTTCCTCTATTTAAGCGATCCCGCATGATCTTCCAGCCGGTACTTCGCGTTCCAAAGGGCCTTGGCGGAGTCCTGCTGCTTTTTCGCGATGTCCGCGATCTGCACGAGCGTGTCCGGCATCAGCGGGAGGCACATCACGAGCCCTTTTTCAGCGTACGGAATCAGTTCGCTCTGCTGCCACATCCGGGATTCAGGGGATGATGTGAAAGAGGCGACAAATACGCCTGCCATCACGATCACCGCTCCCCGGATGAAGCCGAAGATAAATCCAAGAGCCCCGTCGCCGACGCCGCCTGAAACCGCCTTGATCACCAGTCTGAGAAGCGAACCGAAAACCGCGAACGCGGCAAGCGTCACGAGAATCACGATCACAGCGCCGGCCGCGGTCCGCCCTACCGGTCCAAAAGACGTGATCGGAAGCACCTGCCCCACATCCGCCGCGTGACGGAACGCGAAGATAAAGCCCGCGATCCAGCCCGCGACCGAAAACACTTCCTTCACAACGCCGCGCCAGACACCGAGAATGGAGGACGCCGCGAGTACCGCGAGTATCACCCAGTCGAGCTGATTCAGTGTTCCGCTGTCCATATGGAAAATCCGAGCCTCAGAGAGGCAGAAAATTGAAAGGCGCTATTTTGCCTGATGTACGCCGCCTGTGCGGATACCGGCCATAGCGAGTTTCGCTTCCGCGGCTTCCGCCTGATCACGCGTCTTGAAAGGACCCGCGGTCACACGGGTGAGTGTCGTGCTGCCGGACTTCACGCTTGAAGTGCTGAGCGACACGCCGTTCGCGCGGCCGTTTGCCACAACCTTCTTCGCGGCCGCGGGATCCGAGAACGCCCCGACCGGGATCACCCAGCGCTGCTGGGAGGCGTCAGCCGAGGCTTTCTTCGCTGCGGCTTCTTTCTTCTGCTGCTGCGCGATGGCAGCCTGCAGCTGATCATCACGGGCAGCTTTCGCGGCCTTCGCTTTCTTTTCGATTTCAGCCTTCTGGCGGGCGTTCTCTTCCTGAGCAGCCTTCATCCGGGCTTTGGCGGCGTTATCCGCGGCGAGTTTCGCCTTGGCAATATCAGCCTGAGTCTGAGACTGGGGAACCGCGGCGGCAGGAGCCTGCTGAGTGCTCGGCGCGGCCTGAGCCATCGGCTGGGCAGCGCCAGGAGCAGCGGGGACGGTGGCTGAAGCGGCCGGCGACGCGGCAGCGGGAGAAGAAGTGAGCTGAGGCATTGCCGCGGTCGCGACCGCTGCGGACGCCGGCTGCGCCTGTGCCGCCTGGGAAACCGCGGGAGGTGACGGGATCTCGGTCTTCGCGGGAGACTCCGCTTTCACCGCCCGTTCACTCACCACAAACGGTCCGGCAATCACGATCGCGGAAAGAATGACAGCGGCCCCGACCGCAATCCGGCGAAGCCGAACACCGCCCGGAGCATCGCTCTCTGTATCGGACCGCTTCACGGCATTGACTCCGTTTTCCGGAACCGCTTTCGGAGCCTGCGGCTCCTCTTTCTTTTTATGCCAGAAACTGATCCCCATTACCCGCTTCTCCACAACCGCTCCGGCCGGGATCCTTCCTCAAAGGAAAGATCCGCGCCAGAGAAATGCCTACTCTGTCTGTTTTATTTTCGTCTAGGGGACGATATCCACCTGGAAGCCGTCTTTCCGGAGAGCTTCAATCGCGGCAGAAACCGTCACGAAAGACCCGAATACGATAATTCTATCAGCGTGAGAGGCTTCTCCCCTCGCAAATTCAAGCGCGGAGGGAATATTTTCAAATTTTCTTACATGTTCGGCCGGTACACCGGCGCGGAGAAATTCCTTTTCGAGGTCATCCGCGGTGCTCGCTCGGGGACCAGTGAGCGATGCGATCCGCCACTCATCGATCTCATCTTTCACGATGCCGGCGACATGGAACCGGTCCTTATCCTTCAGCATGCCGACCACCGCGATCGTCTTTCCGGGCGTTTTATAGAGCAGTGAGGCGAGATTCCGCGCGAGTTCATGAGCGGCGTGAGGATTGTGACCCGCGTCCAGAATAATCGCGGGAGACTCGGCAACACGCTGGAAGCGCCCCGTGATCACCACGCGGCGGAGTCCCGTTTCAATTGCTTCGCGCCCCACATGGATGGCTTTCAGTTCGTCCGCGGCCTCCAGCATCGCGAGAGCGCCGGCCGCGTTCGCGATCTGCATTTCTCCGGCAAGCGCCGGGCGGGGGAGCGCCTTGAGTGACCAGGTGCGTCCCTCGTAGTCAAACGTGCCGTCCCCGTGCTCCACCGTGCGGAAGTCACGGTTGACGCACCGGAGATCAGCGCCGATCTCTTCGGCATGCTGCAGAAGTGACTTCGGAGGCTCAGGATCCGCGCAGACCGCGGCGTGGCAAGGGGCTGCCCGATAGACAAAAGACTTTTCGCGACCGATCGATTCACGGTCAGGTCCGAGGAACGCTGTGTGGTCAATTCCGACCGTGGTCACAATGGAAACCGTGGGATCAATCGAATTGATGGCGTCAAGCCTTCCTCCAAGCCCGATCTCAAGCACCACCGCGTCAAGCTTCGCGTCCATAAAGAGCTTCAGAATGCCCAGCGCCGTGAATTCGAAGTAAGAGAGAATCAGGTCACCCCGCTTCTCTTCCACCTCCTCAAACACGCGGCAGAGTTCTTCATCTGTTGCCTCACGCCCGAGAAGCCAGGCCCGCTCATTAAACCGCAGCATATGAGGCGACGTATGCATTCCGACCCGGAGACCGGCAGACCGGAAAATAGATTCGAGCATCGCGCAGGTGCTCC
>OCPU01002666.1_pt1 | contig 10931 bp, 10 predicted proteins | sample 1538661 | NCBI WGS metagenome assembly OCPU01 (sample SAMN04571716, study PRJEB22368) | human gut metagenome | biome: human gut; material: stool | host: Homo sapiens | place: Luxembourg | collected 2012-10-19
ACTTAAGTTATCAGACATTGGAGGGTATGCTTAAGCATACAAAACTTAAACGAGATAATTACTCACTTGATCAATTCATTTCATCTGATGATGCGTCTAATAAGTTGCATTTTACACAGGAATTTTGTTCAACACTTGAAGGTCAGGTTGTGGCAATAGCAGATGAAATAGCACAGAGAGGACATGATCTTGATGATGCTTTTTCATCTGGAGCAATGGAATTTGACGATTTTAAAAATTATTTAACTGTGAAAAAGATGAAAGAATTATTGGGTATTGTTGAAACGGTAAATAAGGATTTAACTTCCATGTGTGAAAAAAATCGTAGATTTGTCGATAAGAAAGAGTTGAGAAATAGCCGGACAGTATCAGCTATTGTTTCATATTTTATCAATGATGTTATTAATAATTCAAAAAGTAAAATGAGTGATTATGATTTGTCTAAATTTAAGGGAAACAATAACAGAGTGAAAGAAGAACTGATTTGTTTCTCTGAGAAGGCATCGACATTAAATAAATATCTTGAAACGATTATCTCAAGCAAAGTTATAAATTCGCCGGAGGTATCTTTATTTGACAATAATGCAGAGACTATAATAAGTGGATTGTTCAAAGCCTACTATAACAATCCAAGGTTACTTCATAAGGGAACACAAAGAAAATTGTATATCAATCTAAGAAACATTTCGGAAAACGTTGTAGATTTTGAATATGGTAACCATGAAGTAATAAAAGAAGAATTTGATATGATTACCAATGGAAATTTAGAAAAGCTTTCTAAAGAGGATGCAGCTGAGTATAAAGAAAAAAGACGTGTTCTTGTGAGAACCATATGTGATTTTATATCAGGTATGACGGATACATATGCTACTAACGAATATAATCGGATTATTAAATAGATCTAAGTTAATAATTGACGTTATATCTATACTAAAAAGTTAGATCGTTATTTGTAACTTTTTGTTGCTGTCTTACCCCGAAACTGAGAAATGTGTTTCTCATTAAGAAGTTTAAAATGTGAAAAGGGTTGGTAAAGAGTACTGTAATATACAGTGACAGATAATTGTATATTATCTTTATAAATATGATATTACCTATTATGATATGAAGGAGAGAAATTTATGAGCAAGCGTGTTTATATTAGTGCAGATTATTCAGAGGGCAGTGGTGATCGTAATGTTGTTGAAACGCTGAACAAATGGGGAAATGATGATTTGCATAAAGTGGATTTTATTGATATGGCAAAAGTAGTTTCAGGAAGTATTTCTGATGATTCTGATTGCCGCCCATGTGACTTGAAGTTGGAGTTTAACAATCAGATTAATGCATCTTCAGCAGTGATTATTGTTATTGGTGATAAAACTAAATATCGTACAGCAGGAAGTAATTGTTCTCGAGTCAATAAGGCAAGGCTTGAGTGTAGCTGTACTCCTTATAAGCAAAATAAAAATGGATCGAAAGTTTGTAAGGTTTATAATACTTCTGATGCATATGATATGAATGTTGGGAATATCAATGCATATTCATATATTCGTCATGAATTTGAACAGGCAAAAAAACGCAATAAGGTAATTATAGTTGTATATAATTCATTAAGAAAAGAAGCAAATTGGCTTCCATCTTATATGAAAGATTATGAATCAGTGGCACATCCTTTTTGGATTAAGAACAGCAATGGTGATAAGGTTGGTGACTACTCATATATAAAAGAGGCTTTAGGGTATGATTGATTTTTTTGTGAAAAGTGGAACATGGGCTATAAGTATAACTACATTGGTTTTCACTTTTGTGCCTGAAAAATACTTTGAAAAAAACATTATTCTAAATCGAATATTAACGCTACTCTGCGTTTTCATTATCATAGTAATATTTTATGGGCTGTTTTTAATATGTCGCAGAAGTATTACAATTAAAGGGCATAATTACAAAATTAAAGTTGAGTATGGCGATATTTTCAAAATGGATAATTGTAAAAAAGTTATCAATTTTGATGAGTGTTACACAATTAGTGTAGGGGATGCCCCGGGTGATATAAAGCCTACATCGGTTTGTGGTCAATATCTTAAAATGCATCCGAATCTGGATGTAGAAAAAATCATAAAGAAGTCAAAAATAAAAGCAGAAAATGAAAGATCACAATACTTGGGAAAGAAAAAATATGAATCTGGTAAATTAGTGCCTAATGGTGATGATTTATTGATGGCTTTTGCCAAACTTGATGCGGATGGAATAGGAAAGTTTTTTTCTCATAAAGAGTTCTTGGATTGCTTATCTTTGTTATGGGAAGAAATTGATAAATATTATGGTCAGAAAGATGTTTGTATTCCTATTTTAGGTTCAGGTCTGACTCGAATTAATGAAACACTTTTAACGCAGCAAGAACTTCTTGATATAATTATCGGTTCGTACAAGTTGAGTTCACACAAAATAAAATCTCCATATAAACTGCATATTGTGTGCAAAAAAAATGATGATTTTTCATTGAACCAAATTGGTAAATCTATTTGATGTAAAATTTCAACAAATAAAAATTGGGTTGAATGAAAAAGTTTCAAATGTCAAAATAGAATTAGTGGATATTAAGTATATAAGATAACGTCTTATTAATTAGCATTCACAGACAAATTCTTAATAATACTTATAAATAGTTAAAGGTGAAATATGATTTTAAAGAGATTAAAATTAAAGAATTTCAGAGGATATACTGATATTGTTGTTGATTTTGATAGTAATATGAATGTAATTATAGGGAAGAATGATGTTGGAAAATCAACAATTTTAGAAGCACTTGAAATTTTCTTTAATTCTGAAAAGATAAAAATAGATATAAGTGATTTATCTGTTTTTAATTCTGAACCAATCATTGAGATTACTTGTTGTTTTGATGTTGGAGATGGAAGAATACTTGTTGATGCAACTAATTATTCAACTTGTAAAGATGAATTTCTTCTGAATAATGAGGGCCTTTTAGAAGTTAAACACACTTGGGATTGCTCTAAGGGAAAAATAACTGCTAGTAGCCAAAAAACGTATATAGTTGCTATGTATCCTACCAAATATAACCCTCCTTTAATACAAGAAAAAATTTCGAATTTGCAAAAGCGATATGATTTGTATAAGGATGACCCAATTTATGTTCCTGAGACAAGAACAAAATCAGCTGAATTAAGAAAAGCTATTTATGCAAAGGAACTCAACGATCCAATTGAATTATCACTCACTGATATAGATATTTCTAAGGAAGATGGTAAAAAAATCGTGGAAAGCATTAGCAAGCAGCTTCCAATGTTTTGCCTGTTTGAATCAGACAGAAAAAATACAGATAAAGATGCAGAAATTCAAGATCCATTAAAGGCAGTTACAAAGTCTGTGATTTCAGATATGGAAGATCAGATTACGCAAATGCAGGAAGAGGTGAAGCAAAAAGTAGAAGAAATAGGCAGAAAGACCATTAAAAAACTTTCGGAATTAGATTCAAGCATAGCACAAAATATTCAACCAAAAGTTACATTGAAGCCAATAGACTCATCTTTTAGTTTCGATTTGGTATCTGATAATGATATTCCTCTTAACAAACGTGGCAGTGGTGTAAGACGTTTAATTCTATTGAGCTATTTTAGGGCAGATGCAGAGGAAAAACTAAGAGAAAATGATAACCGCCAAATGATATATGCAATCGAGGAACCTGAAACAAGTCAGCATCCTGATTATCAACGCATGATTCTATCGACATTATTGGAATTGTCAGAAAAAGACACACATCAAATCATTGTAACTAGTCATACTCCTGAGATTGCTAAAATGGTAGATGTTAATCAACTTATTTTCATAAAGAAGGACGAACATGGAATGCCACATATCGAAAGAAACGATATGAATAAAATAAAAGGAATTGCAGAATCGCTTGGAATATTACCTTATGCAAAAACGAAAACGGTGGTATATGTAGAAGGTCCGAATGATGTGAATTTTTTGACTGCTATAAATCATAATATACCGGAATTGAAAGACATTGTTGATTTATCAGACAATGATTTTTCTCTGATTCCATTGAACGGTGGTCATTTAATTGATTGGGTAAATAAGGATTATTTTAGTGAATCACCTATAAAAGAAATATATATTGTTGATAATGATGTGGAAAAGTATGTTAAACTTATAGAAACAATACAAAAAGAAGATGATGGAAGAAGATTTGGTTGGCATACTAAGTTGCTGGAAATGGAAAACTATATTGCACCTGAACTAATCGAGGATCAATTTGATATTGATTTATCAAAGTATAAGGATACATGGTTCGATATAGATGTTCCTAAAACATTGCTAAATTTAGTGAATCCAGAAATAAAGGATGCGAAAAAGCGTGAAGTTGTCATAAAGCAAATATTAAATCAAAGTGTATCTAAAAAAATTACAAAAGATATTTTGGTGAAAATGAATTGTTGGGATGAACTTGAAGGCTGGTTCAAGAGAATTAGAGATATTAATAATGGTACATATGTAAAAAAGAAAATAATCTATTAGGATTAAACTTATTTTACATTATGTTTTAATATATTATTCAAGTAATATATCAGAAAGGATGATTTAATGAGCAACGAATCGACAAACCATTCAGAAGAAAATGTTACATATGATGATAAAAGAAATAGACTTATTGACATAATAAAAAAAGATCAGAATAATAATTACGGTTCATATGCGGCACTGATAGGGATTGTGTTAACTATATCTGGAATCATAGTTAAGGGGACATCCACTGTAGTTATTGCGGGGTATAACAATTATTTTTCTATTAATAGTTCATACAATCATATAAGTGAAACGAATGTTTTTTCTAATTTATTTGATATTCTTTTTGGAAGTATAATTTTATTAGTGCTGAATTTTTTGATGGCATATGCAATAATAAAAGCAAAAAATTTGTGGAGATTGATACGAAATATAATTTCTATTTTTGTTTTGTCTTTGATATCATTGTTTATATTTGCCTGTATAATGCTTAATTATAATATTTTTCTAGTATGGAAGGATGCAACTTGTTCTGATGTATTAAGTTGCTTACGATCTTTATCAATATTGTGCATATCCATTTATTATTGTGGTCTGATAATAGGAATTGCTATCAGAAATATGAAATGGTTTGATAAGCCTGTCGATAAGGTAATATCTACAATTGATAAAAAAACAAATGCTAAGAAAAATAGTAAAAAGATAATAATTATATTGATTGTTTTTTGGGTTATTATGGGAGCATTCTGCTTTTTTAAATTGGGTGAATCATTTGCTGTGCTGAAACGTGACTATAGACTGATAGATAATAATACAAAAGTAATATTAGCAGAAAAAGACGGTACGTATCTGTGTGCTGATTGTAAATATGATGAATCAAATAAACAGTTGGAAATATATTCTTCCAAACAAATTTGCATTAATTCTGAAGATATTGAACTAAGAGTTATTAATGTATATGTTGTATCAATTTCTAAAGAAAATTAATTGGCTTTGAGAAAAGAATTTTGTAAAATTATCAACTGCAATAAAATACGATTCTATTGATCAACATAAAATTTGTTGCTAAGCTTCCTCCATTATGTACGAATATAAATGCTAATGAATTACCTTAATAACTAATATTCTTATTATTGTTAGTAATTAATTTTGTATTTCAAGTGGTGATAATAAGCACTTTTACCATTCATCTATTTCATAGTCACAACACAGAGTGTTTTCTAAGTCGTAGACGTTTTGTCTGCGGCTTTTTTGTTTACTTGCTACAAATTTTGCAGTATCAATTTGCATAAAGATACAAATTATTGTCAATTTATAAATGAAACTATTTACAAAATTATGATGTTGATTTAAGATATGAGTGTAGTTACACCTCGCCAAACTCATGAGCGAATATTTTCTCCTTTGCGACAAAGAAAAATAGTCTTATTTACCTCAAACGAAAACATAATAGGATATAATGAAAGCAGTACCGAAATGCTTGGCACTGCTTCTAGGAAAGGAATTTCATATGATATACAAAATAACCTTGTTTGACGCCAACTGTCCCTCATGCACAAGCGGCACAGCTTCGTTTTTTACTGAGGATATTGACGAATTTGAACACAATTATTTTTCTGATGAAAATGTGGAATCGAACCAGCTTGAAGCGCAGAAACAACGCTATTTCCGCAGTAAGGCAGGGGAAATTGTCACCGACTATTACTCTGATGACCCTGAGCTGAACATTTTTCAGTATGCAGAATATGGCACTATCGAAAAGCGAAAGACTTTTCATTACAATGACAAGATCTTTGAGCTTCACAACGGATATTTAATTCCTTGTCCTATATATGCCGCAGAAGCTATTGTAGAGCTGGCGCAGATAGCGTTTAAAAAGAACCCTGATGAGGAGGGTGAAAAGTATCTTGCGGCAAGATATTCACTGAGGGGAGTGTGCTGTGTGGGTTCTTCTTCGGATAAGTTCGAGGACTGCACCCCTTATGGAAATCCTATTATCAAGACCTGCTATCCTGAAAATCTGCCGTACAAAGGTGAAAAAGAAATCTATTCTGATTGCAAACTGTCAACATTTGCATGGGTGGAGCTGTATCAAAACTGTTTCAAGGGCGACCATGTCAACGGCTATGAGATAGAAGAGCCTACAGAAGAACAGCTTGCGTGGATAATGCGTGATATTCCAGGGGAGGCAGGCTAGTCTGCAGTGATGACACTGCCTATATCAATGTCGTTTTCTCTGAGATATCGGTCAGCTATTTTCAACCATTTTTGTGTGCCGTCAGAGCTTTCGATCAAAACACTGCACATGAGTTCGCTGTCCTCCGGTATACCCTCGCAGCCGTAATCCTCTTCACTTATGTCTATAACTTTGTATTTCATGCTTTCAAGACCTTTCCGGTGTGATATTGGTGATACTATAATTATAGCACAGCATTAATTTTTTTCAAGAGAAATATACTAAGCACGGCACATGACCGTGCTTTTTTTGTTAGGTTGATTGTTAATAAAATGTAAAATATCTCTACAACCTGTTGACTTAGAGCTAACTCCAGGTGGTACAATATAAGTAAGCTAAAGCTAAGAAAAATTATAAATAAAACAGGAGGAAATGAAAATGTATCTTGAAAAAATAAACTCACCTGCTGACGTTAAAAAGCTCACTGTTGATGAAATGACAGCGCTGGCTGAGGAAATGAGAAAGGCTCTGCTTTTCAGGCTCAGCAAGCATGGCGGACATTTTGGTCCTAACTTCGGCATGGTGGAAGCCACTATCGCAATGCACTATGTTTTTGAGTCCCCTAAGGACAAGATAGTTTTTGACGTTTCACATCAAAGCTATCCACATAAAATGCTCACAGGCAGAAAGGAGTCCTACCTTGACGCTGACAAGTTCGATGATATCTCAGGCTACACAAACCCGGAGGAGAGCGAGCATGACTTTTTTACGGTTGGCCATACTTCCAATTCTGTGAGCCTTGCAAGCGGTCTTGCAAAGGCTAGAGATCTCAAGGGTGAGGAAGGCAATGTTATCGCTGTTATCGGCGACGGCTCTCTCAGCGGTGGCGAAGCTCTGGAGGGTATCGACTTTGCAGGGGAAATGGATACAAACTTCATAATCGTTGTGAACGATAACGATATGTCTATCGCTGAAAACCACGGCGGTATGTACAGAAATCTCAAGCTTCTTCGTGATAACGAGGGCAAGGCTGAATGTAACCTTTTCAAGGCAATGGGTCTTGACTATGTTTTCGTTAAGGATGGCAACGATATTCCTTCGCTTATTGAGGCTTTTGAGGGCGTAAAGGACAGCAAAAAGCCAGTTGCCGTTCACATTGTAACACAAAAGGGCAAGGGCTATGCTCCTGCGGAAAAGGATAAGGAAACATGGCACTGGCATATGCCCTTCGACCCTGAAACAGGCAAGTCTCTTTACAGTTCTGAGGGCGAGGATTACGGAACTGTTACCTGCAATTATCTTCTTGAGAAAATGCAGGCTGACAAGTCCGTGTGTGCTATAACCTCCGCTACTCCGACGGTTTTCGGCTTCACTCCTGATGTCAGAAAGAAAGCAGGCAAGCAGTTTATGGACGTGGGCATTGCAGAGGAACACGCAATGGCACTTGCCTCAGGTATAGCAAAGAACGGCGGAAAGCCTTTCTACGGTGTTTACAGCTCGTTCTTACAGCGTACCTATGACCAGCTTTCTCAGGACGTTTGCATAAATAAAAGCCCTGTTACAATAGCTGTTTTTGCGGCTTCGGTTTACGGCATGAGTGACGTTACTCACCTTGGAATTTACGATATACCTATGATATCAAATATCCCTGAGCTTGTTTATCTTGCACCTGTAACAAAGGAAGAATATCTTGCAATGCTGGATTGGTCCCTTGAACAGAACGAACACCCTGTTGCAATAAGAGTTCCTGCAAGCCTTGTTTCAGACGGCAAGCCTTTTACAAAGGATCTTTCAAAGCTCAACAAGTATGAGATCACACAGAAGGGAAGTCAGGTTGCTGTTATCGCACTTGGCTCGTTCTACGGCATGGGCGTTGAAGCCGCAAAGCTTATCGAGGAAAAAACAGGTGCCAAGGCTACTGTAATAAACCCTTACTACATCACAGGCATTGACAAGGAAATGCTTGAAAGCCTTAAAGCTGACCACAAGACCGTTATCACTCTTGAGGACGGCGTTCTTGAGGGCGGCTTTGGCGAGAAGATAGCAAGATTTTACGGCGACAGTGATGTAAAGACCCTTTGCTTTGGTCTTGAAAAGAAGTTCTATGACCGCTATGACCCTGCCGAGGTGCTGAAAGAAAATCATCTTACCCCTGAGCAGATAGCTGAGGACGTTATAAAAACTCTTTGATCTTTGAGGTGACAATATGAAAAATATACTTGTTATATCCGCAAGCCCTAGAAAGGGCGGAAATTCCGACGTGCTTTGCGATGAGTTCATAAAGGGTGCACAGCAGGCAGGACATAAGGTGGAAAAAATATTTCTCAGGAACTTTAAGGTGAACTACTGCACAGGCTGCGGCGTTTGCAACAGCACTCACAAGTGCGTGCAGAAAGACGATATGGCGGAGATAATGGACAAAATGGTGAACGCTGACGTTATCGTTTTTGCAACGCCTGTTTATTTCTACACCATGGACGCTCAGCTCAAGACACTCATTGACAGAACAGTGCCGAGATACACTGAAATGGTAAACAAAGAAGTGTATTATATACTCACTGCGGCTGATACCAATGCCGCTAACCTTGAAAAGACAGTTGAGAGCATAAGGGGATTTACTCTTGACTGTCTTGACGGGGCAGTTGAAAAGGGTATCCTTTACGGCACAGGCGTGTGGGACAAGGGCGAAGTGCAGAGCAGTGCACACATGAAAACCGCTTACGAAATGGGACTTCATTCATAAAATCCATTTGGAAGAGAGCTTGCTTTGGCAGGCTCTTTTTTCTTGATTAAAAATGCAAATCGTGATATACTATAATAAGTTTAGAAACATCAAGGAGAGAGAAAAAATGCTATTTAGTGAAGAAGCTATCGGCTTTTTGTTTGAAAATCATACGAGAGATAGTAAGGAATGGTTCAAGGAGCATAAGGCGGATTATCACAGGCTAATAGAAGAGCCTTTTGCGGAGCTTATCACTGCGCTCACGCCCATAATGAACGATATCGACAGCAGGATAGTATGCAACCCGAAAAAGATATCAAGGCTTTACAAAGACGCACGTTACAACAAGGGCGGACCCATATTCAGAGAGAGCGTGTGGTGTTCTTTGAAATGCCAGCGTGACAAAAGCGAATATCATCCCATGCCTGAGTTTTATTTCTATATCTCTACCCACGGTTTCGGCTACGGTTGTGGATATTACAAAACCGACAGAGAAAGTATGGACGAAATGAGGGCTATGATACTTGCAGGGGCGCAGGAATATAAAAAGGCTCACAAGGCGCTGAAAGACAACAGCAAGTTCGTTTTGTTCGGTGACGAGTATAAGCGTGACCATTTTCCAAATGCCAGCCGTGAGGACGCTTTGTGGCTAAATAAAAAGGATATCGGTGTAAGCTTTGACAGTGAAGACCCTAAGCTGCTTTTCAACGTGAATTTGCTGGACACAGTATGCGGTGACCTTGCTTCTCTTGGAGATGTATACAGATTTTTTATGAGGGCGGAGGATAATATTTTGCAGAAAAAAGTAAAATAGCGGAGAAATTGTGTCTTGTTTGAGAATGCTTTCTGACAATTTTGTGTAAAACGCTATAAATTTTCTGGTTGTTTTATTGAAATATACAATTTATATGCTATTTGTTCAAAGAAATATTGACAGTGAATTGATTATATGTTATACTTTTATTATCCGAGGCACCGATGAAGTAAGGTGTATACTATGGGTGGATAAAAAATTATAAAGGCAAGACGTTTGAAATCTCTTGAACGGTGTTGTCATGAAGGGGATCAGTGTGTGCGGCAGGCTTTTTATAGAATTACCTGCGGCGCAGCAAAAAGAGTGATAAAAAATGCTCTCCGAGGTTTTCGGAAAGCATTGCAGAGCGTAGCTTATTTATCTTTTCACAGCCTGTGCAGCGAAATGCTGACAGGTCTTTTTGTTTATATGGATATGTTTGCTTAGGCTGAATTTAAATATGATATGTAAGTCTGTCGGCAAAGATAGTTATAAGCGGCAGAGTTACAGCACTGAGGATAGTGGTGACTGTAAAGATCTCTGAGGCTGTTTTAGGGTCCTTGTCAAGGTTTACAGCGAACATTGTACACATGGTCGCAGCAGGGCAGGCGGCGGCTATGGTAACTGTCATAAGAACTATCGGAGGAGGATCAAGTATCCACATTGCAAAGAAGCCTGCCACAGGGAGTATTATGAGCTTGCACAGTGAAACGTAGTAGATACGGCGG
>OCPU01002674.1_pt1 | contig 10892 bp, 10 predicted proteins | sample 1538661 | NCBI WGS metagenome assembly OCPU01 (sample SAMN04571716, study PRJEB22368) | human gut metagenome | biome: human gut; material: stool | host: Homo sapiens | place: Luxembourg | collected 2012-10-19
AGCCGGTCTGCCGCCTCTTCCATCCGGTCGATCAGCAGTTCGGCCGCTGCTGTCGGAGTTTTCACGCGGGTATGGGCTACAGAATCGAGTACGGTATCGTCCCGCTCGTGTCCGATGCCGGTTATGACAGGCAACGGAAACTGTGCACAGGCAGCAGCCAGCAGATAAGTATCAAAGCCGGACAAGTCGGAAGTGGCACCTCCACCACGGATGATAACCACCACATCGAACTCGTCCACCCGGGCATTCACTGCATCGAGGGCAGCCAGTACAGACTCCTCCACCTGGTTGCCCTGCATCAGGGCGGGAAAAAGTTCCGTACGGAAGTAGAACCCGCGCGGGTTGTGCTGCAACTGATGGCAGAAATCGCCATAACCGGCTGCCGTAGCCGAAGAGATGACCGCAATGCGTTGTGGCAATAACGGCATCTCCAACTCTTTGTTCAGCGTCAACACCCCTTCTTCTTCAAGCTGCCTGAGTATCTCCCGGCGGCGGCGTGCCATATCGCCCAATGTATAGGTAGGGTCGATATCCTGCACGGTCAGGCTGTAACCATACAATTCATGGAAAGCAACCGTCACCTTGACCAGCACCTTTATGCCGGAAGTAAACAACTGTCCGGTGGACTCCTCAAAATAAGGCTTCAGCAGCCGGTAGATGTTAGCCCAGATCGTTCCTCTTGCCTTGGCTATCAGATTATTGCTGCGGGGATCTTTCTGGACAAACTCCAGATAGCAATGCCCGGTACTGTTTGTACGGACATCGCTCAACTCCGCCTGTACCCAGTATTCATCGGGCAGGCACTGCTCCAGACTCCGCCGGACCAAGGCATTCAGTTCATAAAGAGAAAGCGTGTCTTGCATATCTTATTTTTTCTTCGAAACAGATTGATAAGCTTTCCACAGATCGGGCACTCCGTATCCGTAGATATTGTCGGGGAAATCGACCCGATCGCCGGATTGACGCACCAGTTCGATGATTTCCTTTGCAGTCAGTTGCGGACAAGCTTGCCACAGGCAAGTCACCATGCCGCACAGGATCGGTGAAGCAAACGAGGTTCCACTCGCTTTACGCAGATTACCGTTTGTCCCCATCACATCCGAGTTCAGCCCCACGGCAACGACATCGGGTTTCACGCGATTATCGGCTGTGTTGCCGATAGAAGAAAACGAAGCCAACACGCCTCTCCGGTCGATAGCACCTACCGTCAGCACATTCTCCGCATCCCCCGGTGTCGTGATTTTCTTCCATGAAGAGGCACCCGAATTACCGGCACTGCACACCAGTACGATTCCTTTATCCGCCATTTTCGACGCCTGGCGGGACATCAGTGCATGGTGTCCGTCCAGGTCACGATACTTATAGTTCTTGGTAGAATCATCAAAGGTGAAATATCCCAATGAAGTATTCACCACATCTACTCCGACACTATCGGCAAACTCGACAGCCGCCGCCCAGTAGTCCTGCTCCACCAAATGCTCGGACGCTTCATCTTCACTGCGGAGCAACCAATAAGAGGCTTCGGGAGCCGTACCCACCATTACATAAGGATCATTCATCGCCATGCAGGAGAGAACGGCCATTCCGTGCGATCCTTTGGCGTAGATATCGCTTCCCGGTTCCACGAAATCTTTCGTACCCAGGATGCGGATGTTTTTCATAGCCTCTATCTTGTCCACGTTATGATATCCGGCATCGATCACGGCAATGGTCATGCCTTGTCCCTTAAATCCGGCCTCATGCAATTTTTCGCCGTTACTGATTTCTATCTGCCGGAGGGCAGGACCGTAGTAGTTCTCACTCTTGAGCGGACTGTTCGCCAGGGAGTCCCGTTTATCTTCCGCTGCAGGTTTCGACGGGGCAACCCATACCTTCTCGGTAGCACGCACAAAAGGCAGTGCGGCAATTTCGCCTATCACGGCACTGTCGTTACATGACACGGTGACGAAATTATCCCATTTTCCCATAGCCACAATATTCACTCCCTTGTCGCGGATGGCATCCACATACCGACGGCAGACTGGCAGATCGGTAGAGTCGACAGGCAACTGCTGACGCTGGCGGCGGGCGATGGCTTTTTCCGACAAGAATTTCTCGGGATGATCCAGTGAATAAGTGGTCGCAGCCTTATCTTTCAGGCTGATGCGATACTTTAACGTATCCTGTTGTGCCGACGCTCCCAAAGCAACGAAGACCAAGGCAATAAGTGCTAATTTTTTCATCTCGTATTTTTATTTTTGTTTTTGTTTCTATTTCCAGTCTTTGTTCTGTTCAATCACTAACCCGATACCGCGTTGCGAAGCGATAAACGCACCGCCCAACACCCGCCGGCCTTCATAAAACACGGCCGACTGCCCCGGAGCAATCGCCGACGCCTCCGCCAAGAAACGAACCAGCAGATGCCCGTCTTCAAGCCTCTTCACCCGGCAAGGAATCGGACGGCTTCTGTAACGGATGCGCACCGCCAGGTCCGGACACGCAAACAATTCATCCTCATCCACAATGTTGTCTTGCTCCGCCACCATGTATTCGGCTCTCAACTGCCCGGCATCACCCAGCATGACGGTGTTCTTCTGCGGATTGATTTTCAAGACATAGGCCGGTTTTCCCAGTGCGATCTCCAGTCCTTTACGCTGTCCGATGGTATAATAAGGGAAGCCTTTGTGCTGCCCCAGCTTTACACCTTCTGAACTGACAAACCATCCCGGACCTACCTCAGCATCCAACTCCGGACACTGTTCGCGAAGAAAATCGCGATAGTCTCCTTTAATAAAGCATACCTCCATACTCTCCCCTTCCTTCGACTTGGCTTCATAGCCTTTCTCATGCAGATAGTCACGGACGGTCTGCTTGGTATAGTTACCCAAAGGAAAAATGCAACGTCGCAGCACGTCCTGTCCCAGTCGCCAGAGGAAATAGGACTGGTCTTTCTTGTCATCATCACCGGCAACGATATAGATATGCCCGTTCCGCTCTTCCAACCGGGAGTAATGACCGGTGGCTATCCAGTCGCACCCCAGCTTGTCAGCCCATTCTATCAACATCCGGAACTTAAATAACGGATTGCACATCACGCAAGGGTTCGGCGTACGCCCCTGACGGTACTCGTCTATAAAGTTTTTGACAATGGTATCTTTAAAAGGAACGCGTTCATCGGCCACATAATGCTCTATCCCCATACGTGCCGCCAACTCCCTGGCATCCTGCGGCTCGTCACCCCAGACACGCATGGTGACCCCCACTATCTCATATCCCTGCTCTTGCAGCATCAGGCAGGTGGCGGTGCTGTCTATCCCCCCACTCATACCGACAAGAACACGCTTCTTGGATTCTTTCATATTCATTCTCTTTTTACGAAGAATGCAAATGTACAAGATTCCCGGCAGAATACAATCAATTGGACAAGTTAGTATACAAACTTTAAAACTACAGGGGGCATAACAGACCTCATGTCATGGCAATGTCTCCTACATATCCATGAACAGAACACTTGTAGAACGATGCTTTTGTCTTTCTGTCAATTTGATATCAGAACCTCCCTACATTTCGGTTTTTCGGGCCGACGGAAAGCTTCGTAAGAAAAAACGGCCTACACGCAATCAGCCGATTATCCTTTTAGCAGCCAATCGGACAATAACCATACAATAAGAAGCGGAAAGACACAGAAAGAGACCAGTAGAGAAGGCGAATCGTAAAAGGAGGAGCTTTTTATCACCTCCCAAAGCTCTCTTAGCGACTAACAACCGGAGAGGAATCGGGCACTTTAGAAGTAAGATTCCGGAACAATAGGAGATATGAGTGAAAACATTAGGAGATATTTTGAAAACATATAAGTATTTTCGGAAAATGTAACCGTCTTTTGGAGCAAACGCTTTCTTCTTTTTCCCGGAAACAACCGTTCATTTTCCCAAAAGCCCGGCTCTTCTCCCTCCCGCCCCCGGCTTTCCGTCCTTAAAAGCACTGTTTTCCCGCTCCATTACACCCGGTTTGCCGATCCGGAGAAAAGGGGCTGTCACCCAAACACCGACTTTAATTACTTTCTGCGCACGAAAAGCCGTCACAAGTAGCAAAAGAACAATAGGAAACCTATGAATGCAGTCGCCGAACTCCTCCCGGCATTTCCGCAGGGACACACAAGTATATATCTAAAATGTTATTACATAGTCCTATCCTTTAACTCAACCACAAAAGGGATAGAGCAGAAAAGAGAAATAAATAAAATAGCTAAAAGCATTTGCCTTCTTCAAAAAGAATCAGTATATTTGAAGTATAAGAAGACTCAGATATGGCAAACCCCAAATTACCGGGAATACCCGAAGCTGAACAAGCTCTGTTGTATGCCAAACTGAATGAATACAACCGGGGCCGCATGTCTTACAAAGAGGCAGGAGCCTATTTTGTGGTTCTGCCAAGACCGGGACATCCCACTTACTCGGTCTGGATCTATTCGCCTACACTCGAGAAGAACAGACTTTTGTTTATTCACGAACTCTCAGCAGACATCAACGAATCACTGCGGATGGCAAGCACGCTGTTTTTCTTTTCCAGGCGTTGCCTGCTGATTGTGGAATACAATGAGAAGAGGATGCAAAGCAACGGAGACGATATCATATCGTTCGGAAGGTATCGCGGACACTATCTGCACGAAATCCTGAAAGTCGATCCGGCCTACCTGAGCTGGATAGCCTACAAATACACACCCAAAATCCCCAAGCAGGAGCGTTTTGTAGCCATAGCGCAAGTATATCACTCTGTACATCTGGACATCATGCAACGAAAGGCACGACAGAAACGCGAAGCCGGCCGTTTTCTGGGCAACGAGGGTGAAAAGTTGGAGGGCCTGAATCTAAAAGTGGTAAGAGTGCGGCTTGAAGACGATCCGTATAAAACAAGGGTCATGGGTACTTCCGTTCAGTTCTTTATACGACAGATAGTAACGTTAACCGATCCGTCCGGAAATCTGGTGGTCTTAAGGATTTCTTCGAAAACACCCAGCCCCGTATCCTGCCAACTTCCGGCACTGGAACATGAGGTCCGCCCCGGCGAGATAGTCCACATCGCCTCGGCACGGATAGCGCGCACGTACGAAAGTTATGGGTCAAAGTATACACGTTTGAGCCATGTGAAGTTTCTTATCGGCACATAAATCAATACTCAAAGGGGGGTATCAAAATTAGAAAAAGATCCTCTTAAGTTTACTAATTGCATATTAGAATCTTACATCATTCCAATGTAACGATCCACTTTTATACAACATATCCTATTATTCCAATTACCTGCAATCCCAGACCAATGGAGGCTCCTCAAATCTGACATGGCAATTGAACCATAACTGATCCCTCTCATTGCATCAGCAGATAATTCTGAACATAAATTAATATATTGACCGGCAGTAAGGACTAATGTTATACCTTTACCCTGACAACCCATTCTTTCATAAAATGTAAAAACACCACCAAAACCAATAGTATGTACTATCATAGATAATATCTGACCACCAAAATTCCAAACTTTACTAAGTTCGTTGTAGTCACTGTCACTTCTACTACGCTGCAAACTAAACAAATCTCCTAAATAATATGGATCTTCGTACAAATAAATTTCCACTTCATTATTCTCCGGATCTATAGGCGCAAGTTGTGGTACATTATCAGTAGGAAACCATCTTTCAGAAAGCGATGTCGACAATGACTCTTTTTCATATTCAGACATTATCCTCTCTTTATTTAAATTAAAATCATTTTCATCATCAAAATATTCAATGACTCCATTCCCATGAATAAATGTCCTAAGATTAGGCCGGGTTTCACTCAAATTATCCATCAAATCTTTCACTTCAGAATTCTGATATGAATAAATTGAGTCATCAATAATCGTATATAAAGTTTCATAGACCTTACCATGATATACAATCTTCAAATTGTCAGAACTACTACGAGTAGAAATTTGTTGAACACCTGTCGCATTATCAGGAATACTAATAAAACCATCCAAATCATTAGCACAAGATGCCACAACTAAACCAGCTATTAAAACACTGGCATCTTTTTTAATACTTTCATATTTTTTTCGCAAATACAGGAATAATACTGAACAAAATAAAACAATTCCCCCTAATACACACTACATTGATTAAATTTTTAATATCTGATAATCAATAGAAATTTCTCTTTCGCATACCCCTGACAAAAAAGATCACATTTTCATAGTGTTATTATAATATTTACGTATATTTGTAATCAAACAAAAATATCATATACACAAACAAGAATACCAAACTTATTAATTATGAAAAAGCTATTATTAACCACTCTGTTGATCTTCGGAACAGCCATCGTTCACGGACAGGACAAAATGCAATTTTCAATAATAGGAGGATATGAACACTTCAAAAAAGAAAATCCACACAACCAAACTGCCGGATATGGTTTAGGTTGCGAGTTCAAGTATTATTTCTATAACAGACTCTATGCTCTGGCCAACTTTCATGCAGGTATTTATAATGAATTCACACCTCGAACAGCCATGGCGGAAATAGGCGAAGTGGACTTCTCAATGCACTGGAGAACTCGCGAATATAAAGGTGGAGCCGGAATGGGAATCGATTTACTAAAGACACAGAGACATAATATATACACGCAAGCCACATTTGGATTAGCCAAACTCAAACAGTCTGTTCCGGTTATCCACAGTTATAGACCAACAGTGGAAATGGGAACTAAAAATACCTACTTACTCCGATACGCCACCTCCATCTCAATAGGATATGATTATCGGGTTAGTAAATCTTTCAGTATAGGCCTCAATTATACAGGCTGGTGGGTAGCAGACGTCGCATACAGGAACACGCTAAATGCCAAAATTGGCTATAATTTCTAGAAACATTTCTAAAGTATAACCTAATCGGCTAATAGTACAGATCTCTCCCTATTTCTTATAAATTCAACAAAAATATCTGACCGTATTCCCCAATACAGTAAACTACATCATACAAATCCGCCTTTGCCATAAAAGATCATCACACGCGATTGATCAGCACGGTTGCATAGGCGGAAATACCTTCTTCCCGCCCGGTAAAACCAAGTTTCTCGGTGGTAGTGGCTTTAATGGAAATATCATCTGCATCGATCCCCATCACTTCGGCAAGCACTTGCTGCATCGAAGGGATATGGGCTTTCAGTTTAGGGCGCTCTGCACAGATAGTGGCGTCGATATTACCGATCTGATAGCCTTTGGCAGCAATCAGCTCCACTGTTTTCTTTAATAAAATCTTGCTGTCTATATTCTTATATTCACCGGCATTGTCAGGGAAGTGATAACCGATATCACGCATGTTGGCAGCACCCAGCAAGGCATCACAAATAGCATGCACCAATACATCGGCATCCGAATGTCCCAACAATCCTTTTTCATGTTCCAAAAGAATGCCTCCTAACCAAAGTTCACGTCCTTCGACCAATTGGTGGACGTCGAAACCAAAACCTACTTTTATTTTCATAAGAGTTATTTTATAAATGAATAAAGGAGTATCCGGACTTACCGGATATAGAAATCAAGCAACTTCTCGGTTTCAAGGTATCCCTCCAAATGCTGGCCGATACTGACCGGACCGACCCCTACAGGCGTACCGGTGAAAAGAAGGTCACCGATTTTCAGAGTCACAAAGCGGCTGACATAAGCAATGATATCGTCTACCCGGAACAGCATATCGGCAGTATGCCCCTGCTGTACCGTTTTCCCGTCTATATCTAGGTGGAAATGAAGATTCTGCACATCGGCCAGTTGCTCCACCGGTACAAATGTGCCAATGGCAGCAGAACTATCGAAACCTTTACATAATTCCCAAGGATTACCGGCCTCACGAAACCTGCGCTGTAAATCACGTGCAGTGAAGTCGATGCCGACTGTCACCGCATCATAATAACGATGAGCAAAGCGTGAAGCTATATTCTTTCCCAAGCGATTGATGCGCACTACCAGTTCTGTTTCATAATGCACTTCATTCGAAAAATCGGGAATAAAGAAAGGTTTGCCATCTTTAAGGATGGCCGAATCGGGTTTCATGAAAATTACCGGCTCTTTATTCTCCAACGTATGTCCCAGTTCCTCGTTGTGCCGGGCATAATTCATTCCAACAGCTATAATCTTCATGCTCTATTCTATTTCATTAAAATTCAAACGATTAAACATAACAGCGAGATGAGCGTAAAGTGATGTGTTCTGCACCACGATATCTTCCGGAACACGAATACGGAAAGGGGTAAAATTCCAGACGGCTTTAATACCACCGGCCACCATCGTATCTGTAATGCATTGGGCAATCTCGATGGGCACGGTCAGTACACCGATGTGCACACCGTACTCCTGCATCTTCTTCTGAAAATCGTCAGAGTGGAAAATGGGAATCCCATTGAGCGTAGTGCCTACCAGCGACGGGTTTACATCAAAAGCAGCTACAATCTCCAAGCCGAAATGGCTAAGTCCGGAATCACGCAATAAAGCTCCTCCCAGACTTCCTACACCGAACAGGAAAGCCTTGTGCATATTTGTAAAGCCAAGAAAATCTTCCAGAACGGCAATCAGCGCATCCACTTCATACCCCACCCGCGTACGACCGGAAATATTAACATACGACAAATCTTTCGCAATCTGCGAAGCATCGATGTTTATTTCTTTGGAGATCTGGGTAGAAGAGACGTAACGTTCACCTTTCTGCTTCAGCAACTTTACATTCGAAAGATACCAAGGCAGCCGACGCAAAGTAGGCTCCGGAACCTTTGTACTGTCTTTATGCTGTATCTGATTGTTCATAGTCACTTCATTCTGCTTTTACATTAGCGATTGACAAAATTACACTATTTTTTCCGAAATGCCATAAGGATGTCATAGAAGCTTAACATAATTTCTACATACAAAAACGCCCGGGGACACTTAATAGTTTGCAAGGTTCGGAACAATATATTATTTTTGAACTTAATTAATAGACTGGAATAATGAAGAACAGCGATTGGAAAGACCGGCTGAACGTGGTTTACTCCACCAACCCGGATTATAATTATGAGATGGATGATGACGAAGAGCAAGTAACCCTGGAACCGTCACAACAGAACTTACGGGTGCAATTGGATCGGAAAAACCGGGGCGGCAAAGTCGTAACCCTAATTACCGGCTTTGTCGGCACCGAGAACGACCTGAAAGATTTGGGAAAACTCCTCAAGACGAAATGTGGAGTAGGCGGATCGGCTAAAGACGGAGAGATTATCGTTCAGGGAGACTTCAAACAAAAAATAGTAGAACTGCTGAAGAAAGAAGGATATACGAAAACAGTAGGAGGATAAGGGGAAACAAATCCCACTTGAAACAGGTCCGGCAAAATGTAAACAAATTCCGGATCCATTCACTTTATACGCAAAAGTTCTTGTTCCGGATTCTGCGTAAACAGATAACCGTAACATTACGGACAGCCACAAAAAAACGGCCGCTACAGACTTTCTGTGCGGCCGTTTCTATATCCTTGATTCCTTGAGATTATTCAGCTCTCAAAGTGAAACGTTTGAAATCAACAACCTTCAATTCAGGATCAGCTTCTTTCAACACTTCTCTCACTGTCTTCTTGGCATCCATGATGTCTTCCTGATTCAGCAAGCAAACTTCTTTCAAGAACTTAGCCAAACGTCCTTTAGCAATGTTCTGAATCATTTGTTCAGGCATATTTGCAGCCTTCTCAGCTGAAACAGTAGCAATGATTTCTTTTGCCTTTGCAACATCTTCAGCTGTAATCCAGCCTTTAGCCATGTTGCTTTCCATGTGGTCTTCACTGTCCACATGAGCCGGATTGATATTAGCTTTCTTCAAAGCAGCTTCTACAGCTTTCTGCACCTGTTCTACTTTAGTCTTTTCAACAGCCACTTCGATTTCTTTCTGCTTCACTTCTTCAGAAACGCCATCTTCATCAACTGCGATCGGATTCATAGCAGCAACCTGCATAGCTACTTGCTTAGCCAGCTGTTCGTCAACTTTCTTGTTGAAAGCAACCATGGTGCAAAGACCGTTTCTGTTCATATGGTTGTAAGCAGCAATTGTAGCGCCTTCCAAAACCATGTAACCATCCAACTCCATCTTTTCACCAGTGATACCGGTTCTGTCTGTTACAGCCTGAGCTACAGTAGCATCACCCATCGGAAGAGCCAAAACTTCTTCCAGAGTCTTGCACTTGTTAGCTACAGCAGCGTCCAGAATATCCTGAGTCAGTTTCACGAAGTCAGCATTCTGAGCAACAAAGTCAGTTTCGCACTTCAAAGCGATGATAGCACCGAAACCTTCTTCTACTTTTACCAAAACACAACCTTCAGAAGCCTCACGGTCAGAACGTTTTGCAGCAACTGCCTGTCCTTTTTCGCGGATGATCTTCATTGCTTTGTCGAAATCGCCTTCAGCATCAGTCAACGCATTTTTGCAGTCCATCATACCAGCACCGGTCATTTTGCGGAGCTTGGTTATATCAGCCATTGTTACAGCCATAATATCTTTTATATTTTAAAATGAATAATCGTTTTGAATAAACAAAATGTGCCAATCTGCCAATCAAAATGCCCACACCCTTACAGATGCGTCGGCACATTAGCAAATTGGCACATTATTATATTAAGCCTCTTCGTCTTCTTTCAGGAAAGCAGCAGCTTTAGCTGCGTTGATTGCTTCTTCGTCAGATTTATCGAGTCTAGCCTTAGCTGATTTCTTTTTGCCCTTGTTAGCAGGAGCTTCACCGGCAGCTTCCATATCGATCTTTTCAGCTTTTCTTTCTTCCAGACCTTCGATCATTGCAGCACAGCAAGCATCGAGGATAACTTCTACTGATTTAGTAGCGTCATCATTTGCCGGAATTACGAAGT